>JAAUXT010050629.1_pt1 | contig 10731 bp, 2 predicted proteins | sample 7278171 | NCBI WGS metagenome assembly JAAUXT01 (sample SAMN14350112, study PRJNA611818) | marine sediment metagenome | isolation source: surface marine sediment (1.8m) | place: French Polynesia: Moorea | collected 2018-08 | reverse complement strand
GTCATGGAAGAGGGTCAGTCAGGGAAGGTTCAGTCAGGGGAGGGTTCAGTCAGGTGGTGGGTCAGTAATGGGGGGGGTCAGTCAAAGAGGGGTCAAGGGAGGGGGTCAGTCAGGGAAGGGTCAGTCAGGGGAGGGTCAGTCAGGGGAGGGTCAGTCAGGGGAGGGGTCAGTCAGGGAAGAGGGTCAGTCAGGGAAGAGGGTCAGTCAGGGAGGGTTCAGTCAGGGGAGGGGTCAGGGGAGGGGTCAGTCAAAGAGGGGTCAGTCAAGGGAGGGGGTCAGTCAGGAGAGGGGCCAGTCATGGAAGAGGGTCAGTCAGGGAGGGTTCAGTCAGGTGGTGGGTCAGTAAAGGGGAGAGGTCAGTCAGGGGAGAGGTCAGTCAGGGGAGAGGTCAGTCAGGGGAGGGTCATTCAGGGGATGGTTGGTGATGGAAGGGGTTAGTCAGGGGAGAGGTCAGTCAGGGGAGAGGTCATTCAGGGGTAGGGTCAGTCAGGGCAGGGTCAGTCAGGGCAGGGTCAGTCAGGGGAGAGGGTCAGTCTCGAAGAGGGCTTGCTTGATATTTTCTCACAGAAGATGACATATTTCGCTTTGATTGTACAACTGATCAGGAGATTTTCAAAGTCGCGATCGGATTGTGCTCGACAAAAACAGTTTATCTCGAGCGGATCCAGGGGGCGCAGGCCAAGGCCGCCCACCTGTCCCCAAATAGCCATGAGCTCCCAATTTTGTCCTGGAGGTGCAGAAAGACTGTTTCACGTTTCCAAAATTTCAATTTTTGTGCAATGTATACTTTGGTACAGCTGCAACCCGAAACTTTGAAATACAGAAAAGCTGATAGTCCAGAACTTTTTTTGTGATGGGGGGGGGGGGCGGAAATCAGAAACTGATCAAAATTGACAAGTCCACAAATGTGTCTGACAGGGGGAAAAGGGGGAGGGGGCAGCTCAGAATTGCCAGTCCGTGACACACAAACCGAGACACAGGGCTAAAGCCGCGTCAGCCATAGCGGCTGAGTACAAAATCACCCGTTTTTATCTTTCTTGGTCCGGATACTGGTGGTGGATACCTGGGTGGGGCCCCAACCCCCCCATCCTGGATTCGATCGAGCAGACAAATGTGAAAAAACAAATTGGTATTGATACAAAAACATCGTGAACAAATTTCAGGTCTTTGTTTGCAAATGACAAAGAACTTTGCAGATTGATTAGATTGGTGAGACCAACTTGAGTTTGAGTACAAACGATTTCAAGCGCGATTTTCGCCTCACTGGCCGGGCGTTTCAGGCACGGGATGAAATTTTGTCTCCCAGATTTGGATTCGTCAACAAATTGCGATTGGTGAGGGAGGAAAATTTTCCGTTGAAAACAGAAGCATGCCAGCCCCTGGAGAGTTTGTTGGGCATTTATTGTCAAATCCCAAGGAAAAATTGAGGAGGGTGGGTCAAAATTTTATTCAAGAGAAACAGGTAAGTTTTTTATTGCCTCCACAACTTATGGTCAGAGACATAAAACACGGGCAGGGGGAGCTAAAATTCTTCGGTCTTCATTTCCGATGCAAAAACTAATTTCACACAACCTGAGATGAATTTATCCAGGCAAGGGCACAACATTTTTTTTGGGAGGGAGGGGGCCAAACCTCGCACAACTAGGGAATGCGGCACTGCATTGGAAGTCGCCATGCCAACACCCCCCCCCCCTTCCGATCACATTTCGCGCGGCCAATGAAGCTCAGATGACGGCCACCCGATCGCTCGGTGACGAGTCATTCAGACGGTGCAGAAAATGCCTGTTGATCAGGTAGCAACGTTCCGGCTACAAGTCTCTTACAATCTAAAACACTGCAAGCATAAGATCACCGAGTGAAACGAAGTGAGCAGTTGTACCTTTGCATATTCAGAGATTTCCATCAGCAAACCACATGATTTTGATGAGTTCAAACCGACACGCTGAAACCACCGAAAACACCACACGCGAAGCATTTCGCCTATCCAGGGCAGCTTCCCAAACCCGATCACCTCAACCACCGCCCACACACCATCACTCGTTCTGCAACACGCACACACACACACGCACACAGCATTTCTTGTTGAGCGTTCCAGCGCTTCAGCTGTTCACACGAATGAAGAAAAACATCAACACTCTGTCCATAAGATTTCAGCCCCTTGTGTGGGCCGTGTACAACGAAACTACCGTAAAAAAACCCATTGTTCAAACATCAAGCGGTTTGTGCACGAAAACAATGAGAAGCTGAGAGATAAAAGTGCGAGGAAAATCATCATCACGGGAATGTGCAGATCAAACTGTTTCTGGAGTATAGAGTCCGACTGATGCGTTGACAGCATCAGGTGTAGATTTTACAGCTCACACGTGAGGACGCACCAGGCACGCGCAGGACGTGATTCCCATCACTCGATGGTGAGGGTGTCCCTGTTGACCGTCACGTTGTACTTGGTCTCCACGTCCTTCAGAACTTCTTCTTGAGTGATGTTGTCCCAGGACTCTGGAATGTTTGCAGGATGTACCTCATGGAAATTACTGTGGAAGTATTCAGCGAGATTCTTGTTGTAGGTGGCAAAGAACCACTTCCAGTATTTCTCCACATCTGGGTCTGGGTTGCCCTGGATGCTCCACTTTGGATAGACTTCTCTGTACTTTTTGTAAGGAATCCACTTTTCATTATGGTGGTGAAATTGGCTGTCTGAAGTCACAGCATATGAGCAATCTTCAGTCACCAGCTTGTGTCTCCTGCGTGATGAACATGTTATGTGATACCTCATTCCTCCAGTACCTTTAGGTCTGTGGAACTTGGTCATGTGATCCCCACTGGATGATCCCCTGTGGATGTCACAAGGTGCTTTGCAGAATGGACATCGCTTCCCACAGCCAATCAGCTCGGAGAACAGGAAGTCGTGCATGCCCCGTCTTCTCAATTGATCGCTCACCTTCCACTGATCAACTATGCCCAGTACTTCCTCTCTGATTGCGCCGTTCAGCTGCTCCAGAGCCATGCCGGTGAACTTGTGCGGGTCGTTCACACTGATACCCTCGTACGCTCGGGTGGGAGGAAGCTTGAGACCTTCGATGCTCTCCAGAAATGTTAGTATGAACTCCACGCCGTCTTCTGTGCTCTCAGTTGTTTGCATCAAATGTTCTCTCAGTGTGCCAATGATCTTTTCCACCCGGGATTGGCCATGTTTCTTCAGTCGTTCATTCTTGGAGAAAAATGCCAAGCTTTCCGTCACCATGAGTCTCCTCATGAAGTTGCTGAAGTTGGACACAAAATCCATAAATTGGCCGAAGTTCTTCCCCCTGTAGAGGTCCACCAGGACAGACGCGTGCAGTGTCTGAGAGTTCCTGAATCTTCTCATGTTGTTGACCAAGTCATCCAGCAGTTCTTCCTTGCTACAGGTGCTTTCTGGGTCATCCAGGTTCTCCAAGATGATGCTCTTCAGGACTGTATGAGCAAAGTTGACGGCCAGGCCTCCCTGGTTCAGCTCCATGAGGAACCTGCGCTCATAGTGATCCCTCTTCTCATTCAGCATCGCTTGGGAGGAGCTCCTTTCTTCGTATCTCTTGTGGAGTTTCTCAAAAGCAGGCACTGCGTCTGCCTTGATGAACCGGATCAAATCCACTGTGTAGTCAGGCCCAACAGTCAGGTACTCGTCTTTCACCTTCTTCATACCATCAATCACTTCTTTGAAGAGGTCTTCTGCGGTGGCTTTGGTGAAGAGTTCCCCCTCCTCCTTCCAGGCGTACCTTCTCCTGGCCGCCTCCACGATGTTGTCCGTCTCCTGCTGCACGTGATGCAAGTCAGGTTTGCCCGCCCCAACCAAGTTCCACATGCGTCTTCCGAGGTTCTTAGCCGTCACATGAGAATTTTTGACTGTGAATTGCTTCCCACTGGCTTGCTGATTCTGCCCTGCCCGTCTCTCCTTCTTGCTGAACGAATCAGCCCGTCTTTCCTTCTTGTTGAACAAGGGTAGTTCGTGACTTGTGTTCAGAAGTTCTTTGATGCACTGGTGAACAACGGCTTGTATCCTCGGTGGTTCTTTCAATTTGTCGATCTGTCGCTGGACGGTCTTTGTTTCCTCTTCCCAAAGTGCGTTGAAGATCTTCCTTTTCTCATCGTCACCAAGCTCTTGATCCTTCAGGTCTTTGACCTTTTCTTTGACTCTGTCCAGTATTCTTTGCTCCATGCTGTTGTCCAACTCTGTGATGGTGATCTGGGCCAGCTTTATGGTCTGTGCGTTGTTGAAATCTCTCTCTAGTTCAGCCTCCAGTTCCCTCCTCAGGTTCTCAATGTCGTCCATGAATCCCTTCTCATTGTCTGCGATCAGGTGCTTGTTCTTGATCCAGAGTATCTTCAAGTGTTTGTGTCGTTCCTTGTCCATGCAGTTTTCTTCAGTGCATTGGAAAAAGTGGACGAACTGTTCCCTCAGGTTGCTGATCTTGGTGCTTATTTCTGTCTCCACCGCTCCCTTCTCTGTGTCTGTCACCTCAGTCAGCTTTGCTCTGTTTGGAAATTGTTGATTCCACAGCCGAGTTGTCCTCTCCTTTGTCAACTTTTTGATTTCTTTCTTCATGATCCGCTTTTGATCATCCAGAATGTTGGCCAGGTTCCTGTATGCGTCCATGGCGAGGACATTCCTGAAGCTGAAGATGAAGTTCTCGTACTTGATTCCATCCCAGAGATCACCCAGCCAGGTGCTGAAGTCCTTCAGGCTTGAGCACTCTTTCCCTTGTCTTCTCACTTGATCAAGTCGCTGCAGAATCTGACTCTTCAGCTCCTGAACCACCACAGAGTAGCCCTTGTTGGGTTTGGCCATGGGTGGTGTCCCCTTCCAGAGCCCTGGTACATAGGTGTTGTCTGTGTTTTTGTCATAGTGCAGGACATCTGAGAAGCATGTGTACTTGTTTATGTCCTCCAGCTGACAGGATTTTGCTGCTGTTGCAGTTGCTTCATCCAAGATGTTCACAAACATGTCTACTGCAAGCTGGTTCATTGCTGCTGCTTCAACTGCACCCATGTTCTGCCTCACAAAGTGACATGCCTGCTTCTCTCCAATCAGATTCATCCTCATGAAGGCCAGCACAGCGATTGGCAGCACGCTCTTCATCTCATCTCCCTCCTGCTTGAAGATGACCAGGGTTAGGTCAGATAGTCCAATGATGAATGTTGCCAGTTCATTATCATGGGTATTGGAGTCAACCAGTTCTGATGACATGAGCCCTTCTGAGTCAATGACCAGCAGATTATCACAGTCAAGCCTCTTCTTCATCTTTGCATCCATCCTCACTAGCTGTATGTAAGCTCCTCTGGTGCAGTGCCCTGCACTCACTGGAAAGTTCAGGCCAAACATGGTATTGAGCAGAGTTGACTTGCCACTGCTTTGTGCTCCAAGTGCTGACACTTTGAAGACCCTCATTGGTGATCTCTTCTCCAGTTCCTCCAAAACGGCTTTGATCCAAATGTGTGGAACATGCATTGAGTCTCCATCGAATACTTCCAGTGCTGTACTGTCATTCAAAAGCAAAGCCATTGTCCCAGCCAATCTGGTCAGGACAGGTTGCAATGGCTTCTCCTGCATTCTGTTGTTCAGTGCAGCCAAGTTCTCATACCAAACAGCCATCTCCCTGAAGAAGTGCTCAATTCCAAAGGATGCGTGCACCAACTTCTTGCTCAGTTCTGCCAGTTTGTTCTCCATTGTCCTCTGTTCTTCTTTCTGTTTCTTCTTGCTTCTCTCCTTCTCATACTCTTCTCGAATGGGCTGCAGGATTTTGACAGATTTCTCGTTGAGTCCCAGTCGCAGGGCCTGTAGAAAGTATTTCCGGTCCACAGGGCTCAAAGTTGAGAGGCTGGTGCGGAAATTTCTGAATGGCTCTGATTGCTGCTGCTTCAGTTGCTTTTGTTGCAGATCCCATTTTTTCTCCTGCATCTTCTCAATAAATTCACTGGGAGATTCTGTGCTGGACATGCGTTTCTGGCGACAAAGGTCTTTGTCGATGTCGGCAATTGCCTGACGAACAGCCAGATCTGAACTGCAGGGCAGGACTTCCACTTTCGGTGAGGTTCCCCCTTTCTCGTACAAGTGTTCTATGTCCTGAAGAATGTCGTTTGTGTGTCTTCGCCCAGTCGCACTCGGCCCCTCGTCGGAGTTGATGTCTGTGTTCGTGACCAGATCCCGAAGTAGGTCAGCGAGAGACATGTGTTCTGGGTGTGAATCCAACTTCTGGTTCAGAGCTTCTTTCAGGTCGCCCAGGGTCCTGTTGAATTTCCTGTCCACCGCAGGGTTGACAATGAGAGAATTGGCCAGGAGCTGGAGGTCCATCATAAGTCTCCTGCATTCTTCGGACACACAAGCCAGCTGCGCCTGTGGCGGATGAATGATCAGCAAAATCTTGTGCAGATTCTCTTTGTTCTGCTGCAGAAAGGTCCTGAGCTCCCTGTCCACCTTCTCTGCGAAGATGCAGACGATGGAAGATGACTTGAGAAACTGAGTGCAGATTTTTGGTGAGTCCATCGCTGGACCCCTGAGGTTGGTGAAGCCCACAGCTCTCTGGTAGTGGTCCACTGCAGGCTGTCCGGAAGGCAGGTACCAGGCCACCTCTGCCATGCCACCTGAAACTCGCTGATCCAAGTCCCCGCCCGGAAGTTCCTCATGCCAGAAGGTTTCGTGGTCCAGGCTGATCAACTTGTTGATCAGCTTTGACTTCAATGATGTTTCTTCTCCAAAGCTGAGGCAAGATACCAGGGGCATCTGAGCATCCAGCATCGTCTTCTGTTGCAGCTCTCCATGGTCTTTGTACTCTGGATATTGCTTTCAAGCCCCAGGGGAGGACAACAGGTCTGACACCATCTGCTGGGCTGGGAAGCAGGAAGGGTATGGCATACTGGTTGCAAGAGAGTTTGTCCAGCAGCTCCTGTCTCAGGAAGTCATCTGCGCAGAGCAGGATCAGGTAGATCAGGTCCAGAGGGTGCACACCGGAAATGACGTCATCTTCTTTCCGGGCCGTCAGTGAACTCTTCAACAAAGATGACCAGTTCCACCAGGACGATGACCCTCTCCTGTCCTGTTCTTCATTTCTCTCAGAACTGTGTGGTGTGTCCATGATGTCCAGCGGGGTGTTTTCTCTGGTCTCGCTGTCCAGGCTGATGATGCTCTTGATGAAATAGAACGGAATTTCCTCCATTTCTTCTGGTGTCTTTCCCACCTGCTCCTCCAGGAGATCCGCTGTCAGAGTTGTCACCTCCTCGTACGTCAGCTTCTGCTGGAAGTGGCGTGCGAGACCCAGGATGTCCAGGAGACGTCGCACATTCCTGTGGGTATCATCCACTGAGACTTCTTGAGTTTGTTGTCCAAATGGTCTGTGTGTTGGGGGACTCGCAGGAGCAAACGCCTTCAGCAGTTCTCCAACCAACTCCTGCAGAGGTTCCGTTTTGATGGCGTGCAGCTGGCGTCTGAACTCGTCCAGAGTCGGTTCTGGATTCTCCCCTCGCGCTCGATCCCACGCTGCTCTCAGCTCTGGGTCCGCATCCCCCGGTAAGTTCTCCACAAGGTAGTGCGTGGTCTGGACGTCGCCGGCCATTTTCAAAACCAGCAGCTGCTTCTCCTTGTTGAGCCAGGTTGACCTCAGCTCCTGCAGTCTTTGCTCCAGCTCCGAAGCCAGGTTCTGCAGGTCGTCCCCTGTGGGAGTTCTGTTCCGTCTGAAGCGGCTTATCAGCACGGAGTATCCGAACCTGCACGCGACGCAGACCAGAATCAGGTACTCGTACGTTTCCTCCATCTGACGCATGCGCAGCTCCAGACTCCGGACGAGTCGCTCCACAGTCTCCCCTTCCTCCCACATCGTGTCTAGCTTCCGGCGCAGCACTTCCGGTAGCTGCTCCACCTTGACGTTCAATGGTTGCACATCTCCCTCTGCTCTTCTGCGATGAATCACCAACTTGATCTGCTGGACTCCTGAAAACTCTTGCTCTGAAACTTGTTCCCATGGTAGGAGGGCTTCCAGGGCGAACTTGAGCTTCGGTCTGTCCAGTCCCCTGTGCGAACCAGCGATGAGATCGGCGATTTCCCTGACTGTTCTCTGAACCCTCGTATCACCGAGAACCATGCCGCGCCAATCCTCCTCTCCCCAGTCTTTCTTCAGCATCTGCAGAGCGTCCAGGCAGGAGGAGCAGTTCTTGTCATTGATGACGGCAAACTCTTGACACCACATTTCCACCTGAAAATTCTGCTGCAGTGACTGCTCTGTTGGGTCAGTGGTCAGTCTCACAAACTCCTGCTCCATGGCGTACATAAGACTCGCGTGTTCTTGGAACTCTTCAGCGTGGTGGGTCAGAAGACCCCAAACCGGAAGTGGATCCGATGTGTGGGTCACGACACGCCACAGAGAGGGGTCCTTCTGCAACATGCGCACCCACGTCTCATCGTCTTGATCGTCCGGTGGTCCTCCGATCCTGGACAGTTCACAGCGCGTGGACTGCAGCAAATCTTCCGAGAGGCCTGACGTCACGCTGGACACAACGTCTGGCTGACGGAAGTCTGAAGGGCGACCATCTGGTGAGTAACCTGCTTGGAACGCGGCTTCTGCAACCCTTCTAACCAGTTTCTCCATCTTCTCTGCGTTGCTCGACCCACTCGAAGCTCTGGCGGTGGCCAGCCACACCCCTCCCAGCTCCACCAGCCCCGAGGTCACGTGTGACCCGAAACGCTTAAAGAACCCAGCGAAGATGTTCTCTCTTCCGTAATCTCTTTCCATGACTCTCGCCTCGATCTCCTTCAGCTCCCGAAGTGCCTCAGGCGTCAGACGCATGTTCTCGCGGGTCAATTCCAGGTTCGCCACCACACGCTTCTGAAAAGTCACCGCCCCAGCACCGCTGTCAGGCTCCGTCTCCCTACTCGTCACCATGGGAACGATGCCGTAAAGGTGCAGGCTGTCCGAGTCGCAGTCAAATTTGTCCATGTGCATCAGGAAGGTTTCCATTTTCTGTTGCGACAAGAAGGTCAATGTTAACGGCCCGTCTGTGGCGGTTTTCCCAGTCTCTGCGAAGTTCAGCTGGTCTGTGACTGTGACGACTGTTTCCCGCGTCTGCAGCGTCGCCTCGACGTTTGGAGTCAGGAAGATCCCTCTGCAGAGCGTCCCTCCCTCGACGTTCCTCGCGCACTCCGCCGCTGTCCAGGGACGCGCTCCACCACCCTGTTCGCACCCAACCTCTGTGAAGTCGGTGGTCATGTCTTTCTTCTGCATCGTTCCACTGTCCGCGATCATCGCGCAACACGTTGTGCCTGGTTCCGTTTTCATGGTTTCGGTTGCCATGATTTCAGTTTCTATGGTTTCAGTCGCCATTGCTTCCACAACTTTGGATTGACTTGATCAACACCCTCGTTTCTCTCAACTTCTCATCAACAACAAGTCACTCAAATCTTGATCTCCGTGCAACAGATCCTTAGACTCTACACGAGAACGCGTGAGCAAACAATCAATGCGTGAACACAATACAACATGTATACAGGTATCAAAACGGCGCGTTTTCCTCACGCGGACGTCGATCTGTGTCCGGACGCGTCGCGGTGCGGGATGCGGCGTCGCGGTGTGGCGAGGCGACGCGGTGCCTCGGCTCCGACGGGGACGCGACGGGCGGTGAACACGGGCAACCCGAGCGCGATGATCTGCAACGTAATTCGCGACAATCCTATTTCCATAGTTCAACTGCTTGTACCCTAGTATTTTGAACACATATCTCGGCCCAATTTTCCTCAAAAGCAGGCGTTTTTCTTTGGATCAAATCCCTTCGAGTTTTGTATCAAAATGCAAAGAGACGAGGAAAAGAAAAGATAACTGCAGGAAATTCCACGCGCTCAACCACGTACGTTTCTACGTGCACGGGTTACATCTACGGAGCGCTTTGCTGAAAGTCCCCACTGTGCCCCTGCTGCCGTGAGTCAGGAAACCCAGGGATACAACCTGCATTTCTCGCCCGGGATTCAAATTGGTACGCACATACACCTTGCTCAGAACAATACCTTCCGCCAACCCGAAGTCCGCTGGTTGGTCAAGCGTCGAACGTTTTCCGCAGACGTTCTGCCGTCGTCTGGTCGGTCGATCCTGGCGCGACCCTCGGTTCCGCTGTCGTAGGTCCGCGCACCTGGGAAAGAGTTCAATCATCAACTTCCGTGCCCCAAACAAGTCCTTTCCGAAATTGTTGGCGCTGTCTCAGTATTCGCTCCGAACAAGAAACCTCACATTCCGAATTGGAACGGGTTTCACGTGGTGGAATATCAGACGAACCTGCACGATGTCCTGGTCGGTGGGTCCACGCGACGTCCCGGTCACTGGGTCGTTGCGAGACTCAGGACTCACTCCCGGACAACCTGCACAGGGAGAAGGCACTTGATGTTCCTTTGCGGGCACGCAATGAACATGACACAGTTGTGGTTTTGTTTGGTGGAAACGTTCAAACAAAACAAAACAAACATGTTCAAATGTTGCGGGGAATTTCAACGTTCTACTTTCTTCAGGATCCGCTCTTCACAAACTTGCAAACTTGGGAGGCTGCGTGGGTGGGTGTGTCGAGGTGTTCGTCAAGTGCCGCGTCAACGGAAAGTGGAGTGCGTGACCAAATTGAAAAATAGCTCCATGGAGCTCGCGGTGATTTGAGGAAATTTCAGTTGCTCTGATTTGGCTTGCTCTGATTTGGCTTGCTCTGATTTGGCTTGCTCTGATTTGGCTCACT
>JAAUXT010010365.1_pt1 | contig 10731 bp, 10 predicted proteins | sample 7278171 | NCBI WGS metagenome assembly JAAUXT01 (sample SAMN14350112, study PRJNA611818) | marine sediment metagenome | isolation source: surface marine sediment (1.8m) | place: French Polynesia: Moorea | collected 2018-08 | reverse complement strand
GTGACCCAAATCAGAGCAAGCCAAATCAGAGCAAGCCAAATCAGAGCAAGCCAAATCAGAGCAACTGAAATTTCCTCAAATCACCGCGAGCTCCATGGAGCTATTTTTTGGGAAAAACATGTGTGCTCAAATGAACACGGCGGGGCATGGAACAGCCAGCTGTTTGCGTCTCTTTCGTGCGGTTCAAACCGTCTTACTCCAACTGTGTCGTGATGAGTTTCCAAGTCCGTCATTTTCCCTGACTTTTGCGCAAGACCATGAGACCATTTCCCCCTGGTGTTCATGACTAGAAAGACGCTTTCTCAAATTTCCAGTGTTCCAGATCGAGTCGGAACCAAAACGGAAGCAAAAAATGCTCGTACACTGGAAAGTGACATTTGGCAAAGGAATGGCAAGGAGCTAAAGTCACAGAACAGCATTTTCAGGCGCTGTCTACATTTGAACTCCATTTGGAACACAAATGGATGCTAAATTGATACGTCTTTCAATTGTATTTGCGTTCGCCTCCTTAAAGGGTTTTGCCGATTCTCGCAAATGGTAATGCACACACTTAAGAGAAGTCACTTTTCCAAATTGAAATGCATTATCGCTGCTCTTTGAGAGAAGCTCACTGTTTTCTACAACAACTGTGGTTCACACACACACACACACACACACACACACACACACACACACACACACACACACCTGCACAGTTGAACAAGAACGGATCCAGGGGGTCCTTTGCGTTCGGAACCCGCCTTCATTTTGAGTCTCCGAAGGTCGAATTCCCCTGAAACCGATGTTGACCTCCATATTCTTTTTCTGGTTCCGCTGGAGCAGTGACGTGTCAAGAGTGTGATAAAAAAGGACCAACAATTCGGAAAGTTCACATGAAACCTTGGGCCAAAAGCAGAGTTGACTTTTTTCCAGGTCCATACGAAGATACGGTCACACCTGCTGTGAACCAGAGTTTTGAAGCTGGATCAAACCAGTGGTTTGCTCTCCTTTTGTCCCATTGCATGGGTTTACTCATCATTCAAGAAGGCCCACTGGTCAGTCACGTTTGTGACAAAAGGTTTACAGCGTGGAGTTTATGCACGAAATGGTTCACAAAAAAAAAAAAAAATGTTGGGTATAAACTCTCAGGGTCCAAAACATATTGCACAAGGTATTTCAGACCTCAGAAAATTGTCAAAGTAGGATTTGATTTTCACCCCTCAAAAGATAGGGGTGTTCTCCCACAGAAAAGGGCAAAAGGATGGGCACCCAAAGAAAGTTGTTGCCAATTTTGAAGGTGCTGCCATGATTCAGGACTGTGTGGCCTCCAAATTTGTTGTCAGTGGACTCCCCCCACCGCCCTTGTGAGTGGAACCTCACCAGTGGACTCCATCCCTTCCCCGGGTTGGACTCAACCTGGTCAGGTCTGTACATGTGGACGGTCCCATCAGCCGAGACCACATAGGACTTTGTCTCTGGAGGCTGAGTGACATGCAGATTTGCTTGCATTCTTTCTTTCGTTTGCAACATTACTCCTCGGGCTGAGTACAACGTCTCGTTTTGATTGCGGCAGTGCATGCAGGTAGGTACGTTTTCGTCTGAACGGAATTGAATCCGGAATCCACGTTTCCATGTCCAGAGATCAGAACAATTTGAAGTGGAAGGTAGGTGAAAGGAACAATAAGAGATGAGGTGACTGACACCAAAGATCAGCTCCAGCTCTTTGGAAACGTTCACCTCCAACTGACATTCAGCGTTCAGCGAGCCCGGAAATTGAGAGCGCGCCGTGAGGATGTAATCATGGGGACATCCCTGAGCACACACACATATCTGTTTCCACACGTGAAAGCCGATCAAAGAAATTTTCAGGATCTAATTCTGACGCAAATTATCGACAAAGAAACATCTCTCTCATCATTGCCATCGGCTTCAATGAGACTCTCAGATGTAGGACTGTGTATCCGACGGTGTACGAGTCCGACGGCCATTGTGACGAAGGGTACGGAAAGGATATATCCAATTTCACAAGCATGTACACAATTCACTTTCAGAGAACCACAAAAGGACGACCAATTCAAACGTTTATTGCAACCCCAAAGGCTCCATGCACCTGAATGATGGCTCAACAGAAGCAAATTCTTGATGATGATAAACTTCAACCAGAGGGCACGGCAACCGCAGTTCTGCCTGATGCAGTACGAAAGAGTCCGAGACATCTCGGATTCATTTTCAGAAACTCACTCCAGCTGGAATCCCGCAATGACCAAGATGTATTCTAGTTGAATCATGCATTCTGACTGGAATCAGAATGATATATGTGAGTCCACCCAGAAGTCATAGCTCTCAGATTCACATTTTTATCAGCCGCAGCGCTGATACTGTTTTTACTGTCTGACTGACTGCGGCGAGAGCAGGGGGTTGGAAGGAAATTTCCTTCCAACCCCCCTTCCATACAGGGAAATTTCCTTGCAAGGGTCAGAGGGAAATTTCCCTGCACCCACCCCTGTACAGGGAACTTTCCTTGCACGGGTTGGAGGAAATTTCCTTGCAAGGATTGGAGGGAAATTTCCTTGCAAGGGTTGGAGGGAAATTTCCTTCCAACCCCCCCCCCCCCTGCAAGGAAATTTCAGTGCAGTCCTGAAAAAACACTTGACCGTTGGCAGGCGGAAACTTGAATGCTGGTGGAGCGGATTTTTTTTTTTTTTCAACTGAAATTTGATGCAATTAATTCTGGTGACACAAAACACGAAGCAGGTTGTAACGTTTCCGTGTCTGATGAGTTCTTTCCCCGAGAAGGCAGCAAGTCCTGCCTGGGTGTGCCCGAGTAGGTGTTCCACTGCCCCCCTACACCCGTAAAGCCTGACCAGCCTAAGTTCTACCAGTTTCGGGGCTGGGTCCGCTGACAAGAACATTTGGAAGGCTGTCATGCAGCCCCAATCATTGCAGCAACTTCAAATTTAACAACAACATTCATTGGGTACCCATCTTTCTTGCTTTGGACACCATCCTGAGGTATGAAAATGGTACCCTACTTTGGTACCCCTGTTCTCAGCCCCCCCCCCCAAAAGAAGCTTCAAGGAGCTCTCGTGATTTGCACCTGGGGTTGTTCAGACAAGCACAAAGGTCAACATTACCAGACAAGTAGAAAATAGAACACAAAATATAATATTCTTGGAAGATTGATTTGATAAATTTCCTTCCTGGTGCCTTGTCCTGAGCTAAGAACAAAGCTAGAGACCAAATATGAACACAAATGAGTACTATTTTCCTGGAGAAAGTGCTGTACACAGGAAAATGTTCTGGATGGCTGTAGTGCTTCGCGCTCGACCAACACCCGGCGCAAATCACCAAAAACCTCGTGCAAAAAATATAAAAAGCCATCAGATGTGTGACGCGATCCGTGAGCGATGCACATAGCCTCTCTGTCCCTGACTTACCCAGCTCCAAACGCACGACCTCACTGCTCAATTCTCAACCCCAACTGCACTTGTCTCTGTGGACCAACAGCGAACAAGGCAAGACGCGTGAAGCACCTTTGAGACAGTTCTGTGTGTTCCCCTTCCGAAGAAGTGCTCGTTTCGTACCCTGCACACAATCGAGCATTTAGAACTGAGCGGTTTGTTTTTTCTGGGTTGGATAAAGAGTCCACTTATTGCTCCCTTGGGAACAACGGGCACGCAGCGAGTACGTGACGAGCATGGCCGAGTTCTAATGACCACGACCGTCGTTTCCTGCTCGGCTCTTTGTCCCGCAGAGCCGCCCACCTCTCGCAGTGGCCGTTAATGCGTTTAATCCGCGACTCGCGAGCTTCCCGCCAGCGACAACACGACTCTCGCCAAGTCCACTTCGGAGACACAAAAAGCCGTCCAAAGTCCCCTGCCAGATGTCCAGCCGTGACATTTCATGACAGGTGAATGCAATGAGGAAGAGAGTTCCTCAAGCTTTCAAAGACTTTGCTGTAATTGCTGACCACAAAAGGTCAGAACTCATATAGTCTGAGAAAGACAGGCGCTTGTTTGTCGTGAGGACTACTTGAAACTATCAGACTCAAGTGAACCAATCTGCACGTTCACAAACAAGAAAGCAGAGCTTTGAACGCCCGCGCGTCACGAGGCTTTGGACATTTTCCGAGTCAGGTGGTTGGGCAGGGCGTTCCGTGAAATTCACGTCCTGCGCTTCTGCAAAAAGCAAAGCGACCTCAATGTCATAATTGTCATTGCTGTCTCTATTTCAACGCAGCGCCTCCTCTCCACTTGAGCGTCCCATTTCTTCAGCCACCTTTCGTTCGCAGACAACAAAATTGTGGCAAAAGGTAGAACATTTTGGTCTGTGGCTGCCAAGCTTGGAGCAGGAAGGTCAGCGTCAGCATTTCGACAGCACATCGTCAGGCGCAGGCAGGTGAGAGCTGCAGACAATTGCCGGCTTTGCATGGCAGTTTCGGGTTCATCATTTGTTCGAAAACATAGTCAGTTGTACTTGTGAAGATCATTGGCTGTTACTCACAAAGATTCCGGTGCAACTGTCCGAACGTAACGAGAAAACCGACAGGTCTGGACATGTGCCTTGACTGACCACAGCGGCGGCCAATTTGAAATGGAAGACAACGCAAAAAGGGTGCGCACAAAATGTGCAAGGTGTTTGGTTACACTCCCATCACAATCCGGAATGGATTCTGAGCATTTTCCAAAAAGTTCGTCTTTGAAAAAAAATGTTCGTCTCTGCAAAAGAGTTGGTCGCAGGGAGCGGGCGTCGGCCAAGTGCAAAGAAAATGGCTGCGATGAACAGGGATCATTCGGATTCTTTGGCATCATTGAAAACATTGCTGGAACCCCAGCCCCCTGGTGATCAACTTTCATTGACAAACTGTATTTAGAAGATAAGACAAAATATTTCACAACTCTGCCAGGAACAAAAAGAAAATCACTTGTGACGTGACTATTCTCAAAGTTGGGGACCCTTCCCCTGCACACACACACACACACACTGGTAACCACACACACGCACGCACGCACGCAAACATCAGACATCACAGTAATTGCAATTGGTAGCTCCTCCACCAGGCGAGCCGGGCGTTTTCAAAGGCCGAAATGCTTCTCGCGAGTGCAAACAGGATTTTCATCAGACTGGAAAAGTCAAAATGCATTTCGAGTGCGACCCGGCTGCACAATGCAGCTCAAGCTCAGCACCTCTCGTCTCCAAGAACCGGCATGCACAACAAAGACTAACGGAGTGGTTCCACCTGGGACCTGAGGTGTCCATCAATTTGCTTGTTTGCAGAAATGATGAAGCGCGTGGAAATACACTACGGCGAGACGACGACCCTGCAGGTCGCGTCTGCGGCCATGCCGGCCACGCCCAAAGCCGGGGCTCGTATGAAGACGGTGCGATCTGGAGTCTGCCACTCCGACGTGCATCTCTTGAGAAATGAAGTGCAAGTTATGGGAAGAACAATCAGAAAGAACGAAATGTTCCCAAAGCTCGGTGAGTATGGTCTGTACGCGTGCACGAGAAGGCTTCAACTGCGAATTGTCGGCCTCGCAATAACTTCTGGATCTTCTTGGATCATTGCTTTTTCTTGCAAAAATCACAGCCGAGACCTCACCAAAATAGCACACTTGTTCCTGTTCGACAAAATCGTGCAGCCATTCAGCCAAACTTTCAAAGAAAATCAGCTGGCTGCATTTGTTTTTTGCTTGATTTTGAGAAAAAAGGGTCCGACATGCGAATTTCCGTTTCTTCCACAGCGCCTGGAGCTCCACTGGTGGTCCCAGGACACGAGATCTCTGGCGTCATCGAGGAATTTGGCTCAGAAGCCGACGCAGAGAAGCACGGTCTGAAAGTGGGCGACTTCGTCGTCGTCTATCCGTGGTGTGCGTGTGACAAATGTCCGGCCTGCGCTGACGGCGTGACAACGGACTGTGACAACAACCCTCTCATGATCAACGGCTACGGCATTGGTCCCGTTCACGGCGGTGGCTACGCTACCCACGTCGCAGCTCACACGCTCGACATATTGGTCAAGGTTCCAGAAGGCATATCGCGGGAGGTGGCATGCATGATGCCGTGCAGCGCACTGACGGCCTACACGAGTCTGAAGCGAGCGAGGCCGTACCTGGAGAAGGGCGCGGCGCGGAACGGCGCGGGCCGCCTCCTCATCGCCGGCATGGGCGGCCTCGGGCTCTGGGCGACGCTGCTCGCCAAACTCGTCTGCTCCGACATCCTGGTCGAGGTGACCGCAGCCGACGTCGCGCAGGAGAAACTCGACATCGCCAAGAAGTACGGCGCCGACTTCGGGATCCTTTGGAAGAAAAAGTTTGACAGCATTGAAGAATACATGTCGGAAGTGCAGAAGACGACCAACAACAATGAATACACCTTTGATGCTGCAATCGATTTTGTCGGGGTTGCCAACACTTTCAATTTGGCGTACAGAAGTTTGCGCAGGGGCGGCACCATCATATGTGTAGGTTTGGGAGAGGGCAAGGTTGACTTCTTCGTGAACGAAGTGGTCGGCAAAGCACTTCATGTTCAAGGGAATTTGGTTGGCACACTCGCCCACCTGAAAGAGATGATGAATTTTTTGAAGGACAAAAATATTCAATATCCGGCACTTGAGCTCGTAAAATTGGATGACGCAAAAGACACACTCGACCGTCTCAAAGATGGAAAAATAGAAGGTCGAGCCGTGATCACTCTCGATTAGATGCGAGTAGTTTCGTGGACACCAAATTCCCTCGAACTTGCCCTGCTGACACCTGAACAAATCCAAAATTCTCGATTTCCCTTCACACCAAGAAATGCTCATGTGGATGTATTTGTTTCCAATAAACGGTTCCGGTTCTTAGGTACTACAACATTGAGTCTGTTCACAAAACAAGGTCGACATGCAATAGGCCCATTGGACTTTCTTGACTGAATCTGAAGGTCGCGTGTGATAGAATTCTCTGAATGAATCGTCCGGAGAAACGCTCACACCCACCACCTGAAGACGTGTGTGCCTGAACTCGCTTCTTGTTCACGGACACTCGAGTCTCCATATCAGTGACGCAACTGTGGCGCGCCACTTGTTATCACCACGCACTTTGAAATCTGGGTCGCCAGAATCAAACCGAAAGCAAAGCAAGGCAACTGTTGTCGACACTTTTCCTGCAAGTTCAAGGTAAGTGCCAAATTTGGTCCATTTACGGCAGTGCTGACCAACATGTCTGTTTCCGAAGCTGTGTTTGTGAGGCCCCCGTTCACAGCCGTTGCTGCACAAAGTTGCTTGAGTGACTCAGTCCAGCAGCCTCTGAAGGGCAGCTCCGTGCGGAGACGAATCTGCACAAGTTCTCGGCTCTTTTCGTGTTATGAACCACTGGATTTCATGCCACAAGCCATGACACGACTTTTTGGGTTGCACCAAAAACAGCAATGCATGTACTGCACCAGAAACAGCCACCTTTGAACGCATTTTCCTCTGCAAAGGAGCGAGACACACTCAACTGCTTCATCAAATGAAGACAACCAAACTCGGAAACATTATCACGTGGGGAATGTTGTTCTTAGAAGCGCAGACAGACATGCTGAGGGCCGAGACAGTTGACGCAGGTAAACCACTCAAGCTGGTGACAAGAAGCCTCCCCGCACCACCCCCAAGGGGCGCTCTAATCAAGACAGCCTACGCCGGTGTCTGCCACTCAGATCTGCACTATTTGGAGGACGAAGTTCCCGCTGGAAAAGGAAAGGTGTTCCGCGTCCGAGATGTCCTCAAGTCACTTGGTACGTTTCTCCCAGAAGGCAGGGATCACACTCGTACAGCTTAATTTCACGTTTTATGCAGGTGTGCTGGTGTGTCCTGGGTATCTAACATCTGAAGTTTTTCAGGGCAAAGCTTCTCAGGCATCGTGCTTGGCCACGAGATAGCAGGCTACATCGAGAAGTTTGGAAGTGACGTGAAGCCTGATGAAGCTCACCTCAAAGTGGGCGATTTCGTGGTCGTTTTCCCATGGGTTGGATGTGCCGACTGCAGCGTATGTTCGTCTGGGAACAGCAACATGTGTGCAAACAACCCGGGCGGATGCTGGGACTTCGGTCAAGGCCACGTCAATCCGGGCGGGTATTCGACCCATGTCGTCACACGCACCATCGACATCCTTCTCAAGGTGCCCAACAGCGTGCCGAAGGAATTAGCCTGCATGTTGCCTTGCTCGGCTTCCACGGCTTTTTCTGCTCTGAACAAAGCGAAGCGTTTTCTTGATGAGGGTATTTCAATACGAGGGGAAGCGAAGCTTTTTGTCATCGGGGCTGGCGGCCTCGGTCTCTGGGGTGTTCAGCTCACCAAGCTAATGTATCCGACCGGCAATGTCACTGTATTCATTGCTGACATTAATGATGACAAGCTAGAGAACGCCATTCAGTTCGGGGCGGATGTCAGAGTAAATTTGAAAAGCACGTACAAAAACGAGGATGAGCTCGTGTCCGACGCCACGGATTCCGCAGTCGACGGCGGTGACCAATTTGATGCTGCAGTCGATTTCGTAGGTTCCAAAGAAACCTTCGAAACGGCTTTCCAGAAGTTGAGGAAGGGCGGGACAGTAGTCGAGGTGGGTCTATTCGGGGGCACCGCAGATCTCCCGCTGATTGAACTCATCTCGAAAAATGTCACGATTCAAGGCCTTCGGGTCCTGGGTCTGCCATTGCTGTCCAGCTTTATCCAATTTTTGGACGGTAAACGCATTAACTACCCCATTGAGCTGGTCAAGCTTGAAAACATTAACACAGTCCTGGAAAACCTTCTTCGAGGGGAGATTAGTGGCCGAGCCATTATCACACACGCCCAGTAAAGCCAAGCATTCTGGTGTAGATTTCCAAATGAACCTTCCTGGCAATAAAGGTTCAGGCAGCTTTGCCGAAGACTGTTTTTCGTTGTCGTTGTCTTGCGTGCAGTGTGATGCCTGCTCTGACTTGATTGGTGCACTGGGGACTTTTTTCACAAGTGACAACAACTTTGCAACATCAAGCGCACATCTCCGTTGGGATCAGCGCTCGAAGCCCACGTCGCACGAGTTCCCGACAACAATCGCCGGAAGTGTTCACACAAAGCTACAAAATCGAGCTGTCTGACTCTTGCCCAAAATGCACAAGGCGCGCTTTTGCCCATGACTGTGCGTGTGACATTTCCTTGTTTTTTGTTTTTCCAATCCGTGATACGAAACATGTTCAAAGTTCATCCAGACCACACACACGTCCCCACAATCGTCGCAATGCCAACTCGGCCTTCTCCTGCGACCGAGTTCCCACAACACCAACCAGATTTCTGGCCATTTTTCTGGTTTGACAAGTAATTTTCCAGACACTTGTTCCTCTCGCTTGTCAAGAAAAATACTGTCATTTCCATGCAATTTTGATTGAAGAGGGTATTCAAACCCTTTCAGTCTTACACGGCAGGTGTTTGGACAATGAGCACTGAAAAGGAATCAAATTCTGCTAAGACCCGCAAAAGAGCAGCCGGTAATGTTTCATCCTCATTGCAATCAATCCTTCGTGCATGTCAACAATTTTTTCTCTGAGATATTTGACATTTTTCAGGTTTGTACAAAAACTTGTTCACCAGCTTCCCCATATTTTCCAGGTTGCATGGATCTGTCCAGGTTTTTTCAGGACAAGGGGAAACCCTGTAAACATCTCTTGCTTTGTCTTCCAAAAAGGCAGGCCACTGCGAGTTGGCAGCTTGACAGGTTCATTCTGTCTCCCCATGTTGGATGAAATCTGATCATTTGGTTACGCGAGATGAAATCAGGCAAATATGTTTTTCTCACCCTCGAAGCACTCAACTTTTTAACTTTGCATCCAACTTCACTCCAAACCTCAACACTCCTTCAGTGGAGAACCCCCAACACCAACTCGAAGCACGTTTCATATCAGAAGCCCTGTCCTGGAATCTGTGAAACCTTACAACCATTTTCGGCCGAAATTGAACCAATCATCTAAATACAGGCAAATAATTTGCTCACAAACTTAGCTCGCATTCACTTCCAAAACAGGCTTTTACTATGCAGCAAAGCGGCCCTAAGTTAGCAATGAATAGCATTACCCAAATTTAACCAGTTAGTCTGAAGCACCTAATCTGTTTCATTCACTGGCCTTCTGCCCCTGACGTGCCGCAAGCTTTGATCAGTCAGACAAATAGATGAGGCGAAGGACGGTCACTGCACAACATCTTCCGATCTGTCTGGAACACTTTCTTTTTCTGTCAGCATCCGTCGGAAACAGACCTGGTCCAACAAACAAAACCAGTGTGCCGGGTGCAGGATGCCCTGGTTTCGAGAAGCCCAGGTCTCTTTTCCAGGTGAGTGAAGTACAGGGAGACTTCCCTCAGATTCTCTCGGCATCAAGCTGCCTCTGCAAAACAGAAGGAGGCCTCCAGGTGTTGCATTCGCTTGACACAAAAGCCTGAGGCCTGTTAAATTAGTCACCATGGGAGACAGAGTCCTGCACGGGGCTTGTGTATTGCAGAGAACTCTCGAATCTTCACACCAGTGTAGCATGCCCGATTGACTTGTGTTCCAAATGACACGTGTCAATCGGGCACGGGCCTGTTGACCCATGCCCCATTGACACGTGTCAATCAGGCATGGCGGTAGACCCATGCCCCATTGACACATATCAATTGGGCACGGTGTTGAGCCATGCCCCATTGACTGGACCCGTGCCCGAGAGGCATGGTAAGCCCTCAAGGGGCTACCAGCAAGCCAATGGGGCATGGCTCTACCC
>JAAUXT010058735.1_pt1 | contig 10732 bp, 6 predicted proteins | sample 7278171 | NCBI WGS metagenome assembly JAAUXT01 (sample SAMN14350112, study PRJNA611818) | marine sediment metagenome | isolation source: surface marine sediment (1.8m) | place: French Polynesia: Moorea | collected 2018-08 | reverse complement strand
TGGTCAATGGTGCTGGCCTGGGACAATTGGTCCACATTGTCTGCCAATGTACACAAGTATATGGCATCTCAGGCAAGATGTCCCGCTTTGTCCCATGTCATGCCCCCCTCCCCCCATTGGGGTTATTAGTGGTCAGTGGTATGGGATAATTGGTCTTTATTGAGACCATCTCAAGACAGATGTCCAAGTACTTTTTTACATCATGGACCAACAAAAAGAACAGGGATCATGACCATCAAAGCAAACACCCCAGGGACGTCGCACTTGCAGTTGCCCTGTGCACTGCTTCTCTTGTTCATTTTTTGTGTCTGGCAAACCAGTCCTTTTCACACTGCCTCAGCAAAGAAATACTCCAGTCTCTCTCTTGCGTCTCCTTCCCGCTTGAACAAATAATCGTGGATTCTCTTGCTCAAACTCATCATGTACAGCTCGGATCATTAGTCCCCCTCATTGCAGCGATATTTCACCTCCATTGACATTCAGAAAGACAAAGCGGGCTCATGTATTATTGAAGCTTGGAAACTCCCATTAATTTGTGTATGTAAAAGCGTTTCATGTCTCCTCGTCGGACTCAAAACCTTTTTGCATTGTCTTTTGAGATTTTCATTGAAAATACAGTTTCTGTGGGGTCATTGACCTGTGTGCAAAAAGTCATAAATTCCTAAAAAAAAAAAAAAGAACAAGGGACGTTTTTTCCGTTCGCTGTGGTCAACCTTGATTTGATTCTGCACAAAAAAAACTTGATTCCGTCGTCAAAAGCGAAAGAATAAACAAAAACATCGACCCTGTTTGTGCAGGTTGGGAAAAAATTCTTGGATCTCGGTTGCACCGTTCTTTGTGCTGCTGCAAGAAAATACTTGGCGCGGCAAAGTTTTTGTGCTCCACCGAAATGGGACTCAGGAAGGGAGCGCTCGAAGTGGGCGCACAAAGGGGGCGTCACCACAGGAAAGAGAGAAATTGTATAATGTAATCGTCTATAAATAAATTTACAAAACCAAACAAAACCAAACACAGGAAATCTCCTTTCCAGGATTGCAGTGGAGGGTTTTCTGGATACTGACTCTCGTCTGACTTTTGAGAGGGGTGCTAAACATCAACATTGAAAAATGGACACACAAAAAAGTGACAAAATTGAACTACCCTTGGTGGGATCACCGAGATGCCCCACAGGTACTGCTCGGCTCATGCCCAAACGATTCTGACAAGGCGCACAGGTTTTCCTGGCTGGGATTCAACGCAGACCCGCGGGGCTGTGGGAATTGAATACATTGACGGGTGGGAACAATGCTGGAATGCATTTGTGGAAACACTTGAGAAACTTTGAAACCCCTGATGCTGTTCAAAATGAGAAAAGCGACTTTCGTCCCCAACTCTTCTCTCTGGCGCTCACAAGCCATTCCGCCATTGTGACACAAACTCCCAATCATTGCAGGGAAGAGACCAGACAGACCAGCAGGACAGGAGACCCGCAGTCTCCACTGGCAAACAGGTCAGGTTAAGTGCCCAATCGGAGAAATGTTCAGAACAGAGCACTCAATGCTCAGGAACTGCCAGTTGCAGCAACACAAAAAGACATGTGATGTGCTGCCACAAAATATTCTCGTGGAAAGAACAGACAACAAGAACAGGTTCAGAGTGAATGGCATTCAGGTACCACGCCACTGACCCGAAGTACGCTAAACTCTGGCCCGTGCCAAACAAACTTGCTGAACCTTGGTCTGCGCAAGTTGTGCCACTCTAAAAAGTCTGACAACTTCTGGGGGATTTGACAATGGATGCGGGGCATTGCCATTGCGGATTAACTCCCAGAACAATTACTTTCCAAGCGCCTTCGGACAAAATGATGCATGTCAGGTCTTTTTTGTCTGCAGACACTTTGGTCGTCAAGATGAAGTGGAACAAAAGCTGGAATGCGCGCGGTATTTTTTGGAAAAGGCAAGTTCGTCGCACCAGACAATGAAGGAGCCATTTGTATCAGAGCAGACTGCTGAAAACTAACAAGCAAACAAAACTACAACCAAACAAACAAGTCACCAAGGAGGCCCCTGAACAGCACGTGAAAACGTTTGTTTCTCAATGCTGTCAGCCAAAAAAGTGCAGCTCAACAGTTTCATGACGATCGCCTTTCATCTTGGTCATTTCTTTCTCAACTTGTCACAGATGTTCAACAAAACAGATCATCTACTTTTGGAGGAAAGTTTGTATCAGGCCACGAGGTTTCTGTCGACCATTTGCGGCTTTCTAAGGAACCAGGAGAGGGGGACCCAGGTGTTCTGGATAATGACGAACCGCGTGAGGTGCTCACTGAAGGGTAATTGATCTATTTTGAAGAAAGAAGCTGCCCTAACTGTTGGCCAGAAGAAAAAAGCCTTGATTTGTATGGAAAAAGTTTCTTCTGTAACACGGTCCCACTTTGTACAATTCACAGTGACAAGCCAACATTGCTCGTTTGCACATGCACACAAGAGGTTGCAGGTACATTCACGATGAACAGCTCATCGAACAGTGGTGGATTTTCTCCCACAGTCCGTGGGTCAACAAGGTGCAGCATGAGAAGCAAAGTAAAAATAGGCCGCGTGAGAAGACCCACTGCCCAAGGGACGATTTGTCAAGTTGAGGCGCTTTGCATGGTGGGTTTTTGGGATTCAGTTCGAAGGTGCACAGCTCCACCAAGCATCTGGGGATGCTTATCTTTGCACAAGTAGCCAAGGCTTGGAATCTGGAAGTGCAGTCTACATATCTACAGGGTTGGATGTGTACACATTCTCCTGCATGTGTGTCTGAACATCACAGACATGTCAAACAATTTGTCAGACAAGGGGGGGAACCGTGGCTTCGGCAGGCAGCTTCGGGTTCCACGTGTTCTGCCTGAAGACAAACTTGCTCAAGTCTTCCAGAATTTGTGTCTCGAGGCACAACTCTTTTGCTGTTGACACAGTGCACACATTTGTCAAGGTTCATTCCCAGGGGTCTCTGAAGACGACAATGAATGTTGGGTTTAGATGAAGACAAGTCTTCGATCAAGCTCGAAACTGAACAAAAACATCTCCAGACACCATGTCTTGTGCGTGCAAAAGACTTGACTCACATGAAGTTTTAGTTTTGGCCTCCAGAACTGTTTCAACTTGGGTTGACAGCCGAGACTCAAGCTGCAAATGAACAATTGAACGTACTCCATTCGAAAAGACTGGAAGCAAAAAGAAAGAAGTCACAAGTTTGGTCCAGAAGAGCAATTTTTGCAGATTTGCACTTTGCTCATGGTCACCGCAACCACTCATGGCTTGCGTTGTCTTGAGAAGGTGCATTTCCTTCCGTCTCCGACAAATTTCCACGGAGAAACATTTTGTTGCGCTTTGTGAGATAAATGCCCATTTCCCTTCCTGAAATTGGTGTTTCTGCAGAAAACACGGCGCCTGCATCCGAACAATAGCCTTGGAGTTCCTCATATTATCTGAATATAAATTTGAAGAAACATTGCACGGGATGGAAACCAGGAGGCACATCCCACCGTTTGCAGGGTTTCCTTTTGCCTCTGCAAACTTGCGCACTGGATGGACAGGCCGTCTTGTGAAATCTCTGTGTTCTCAATTGTTCGAATGATATTGGGTCCAATGCTCGTGCTTGTGCAGATTGAAAATACGTAAGTCCAAGATTCCGTGCATAGGTCGTTCGGATCGAACTGAAACAGCGCGCAGTAAAACAAACACAACTCTCTCCGCGATGGTTCCCCCAGGAGGAAAAATACGAAAAACACGCAAAAAGATTCACAAGTGATGTCTTGTTTTTATGCTTGATCTCTCGAGTCTACATTTCTCTGTTGAACATTAAATCTTGGCAATCCATGTATTCCGCCGGGTCTCGTCAAAGTTCGGAAGCCGACGACTTCTCATCAGCAGTGGCTGATGATCTCCACCACGCAGCTGCCCTTTGTGCGGCATCGTTTTTCTCAACAACTCGCCGGTGGATCTGAGGCTGTTTCTTTGTTAGACAGAGACAGCATTTCTGTTGGCTATTGGAAAGCATTTTGACCGTACAGGAAATTGGCACTTGGAAAGGTGAATGCCTTTCAATTTATTGTTGAGTTTTGCCGTCTTTTCGTCATGTTCTTGTCCTTCATCTTTCTGGAGACATAACTGCAGAGTTTTACCAGGACCCTTTGCTTCATCTCCTGCTCTGCTGTGACGCGTTTTTTCTGCGTGGTCCCTGGTCACTGCGCGCCCCACTGGGCTGAATCTGACTGATTCAACGTCAAAGTCGTCTGTGAAACTCGTCTGCCGGCATCAAGTCGCTGGCAAAAGACGCCACAGGTGCGACAAGTACCAAAGTTAGAAGTCACGATTTTCGCTGAAACAGGAAAGTTTCCTGTCGTCAACCGCAATTTCCCATATTCAACAGAACAACCATCGTCCAAGTCACGGAATCAGCACTGAAAACCCGAAAGTACAGCAAAGTGTCGGTTGACAGGCCAAGGTCATAATGCAAGCCCTTGCTGTCATTTTGTTACATTCTTTTCTGGATGCATCAGACCACCAGAACATTTGTTCCCCACAAACTGCCCTGGCCGTGGCCAACCCTGCTTGCTCTTCCCCACCCCGCATTGCAAGTGAGCCGTCCGCCAGAGCTACGTAAAGGTGGTTCTCTGGAAAGTCAGAACAACACCGAGACCTGAAACATGACACAAGGCAACACGATACGGTTGACATTTTATTCAGGGATCAGAAAGGCTTCAGTGAATGAACAAAAATGAACAACCAGGATACTCCTGTAATTTGAGGGTGACGTCACAATTCGATGACAAGACCACCTGACACAGTTCCTTTTTTGTTGAAAGATTCTTCGAAGCATCCAACAGAAGTGGACAGGTCGTTCAGTGAATTTTCCTGTGAAAGAGCCAAGAAGCGAGCCAAGTCTCAGCTCCCTAACTTGTGACCATGCAGGGAAAAACGACACACCCAAATAACGATGTTTTGAAAGTCGTGCAGTGCAGAAAAAAAACACAGACTGGTCAACGTTTTCTGGCAGCTCTTGTTTCCCTCGGTACGAGTAATGTCGAAACCTTCGTCTCAGCAAACCGCATCAGGCGTGGACAGCTTTTCAAGGAAACACAACGGTGCTCAAAAACTTTGGTTTGAACACGAGTTTGTGACACACAACTCCAGGGCGGATTGGAAAAGGGAAGGGAGGGGGCTCATAGCTTCACTTTCGCACCTGATCCTGGCTGTCGTTTGCATGTCAAACCACCTTTTGCCTTGTTTACAAACCCAAAAGTTGCGATTTCCTTTCCCTTGAGCGGCCCCTGGTTTCCGTGATTGTTCCTGGCTTGAGACATGCGGTGTGGCTGAACCATCTTCTGGGTGACACTGGACTGTCAATGATCCATGATTGAAGAATTGAAGATTGTAAAGCTTCTTTCGTGCGAATCTCAAAGTTACTCAGAACAGCGAAGGTCACAGGCCAGAATCCATCCTTTCCAAGACGGGTCAAGGTGCTTGGGGGTTCAGAAAGCAGGGCTTCTCGGCCCTCGTCTCACAACCAAAACAGAGAACCATGCTGTCAAAAGTGCCGATTTGCCCATTTGGGTGCCACAAGGAGACAACCAAACTGTAAGGTAAAGGTGGCATCGTCTGAACTGGAGGAAAGTGTCCTGTTAGGATTTGCAAAGCTGTTCACCACATGCAGTCCACGTAATTTTCTCACGGTGCTTCGGCAAGAAAACTTCAAGCAAATCGTGGCAAAAAATTCAGAGCACAAAGACCACTGGACAGACCTGTGATTGAAACAATCTCCTGAGAGCCAGAGAGCTTCGCTCCGTTGATTTCAACAATTGTTAACGAGCAGGAGATCAGGATGTTTTGCTTTGTCAGTCTTGTAAATATTAAGAACCTCTGTAGCATCCCCTTGTGGCGCTCACCTTGACACTGTCCCTTTTACCGGTCCTCACACGCCCCAACATGCTCTGGCGAACACCAAACAGGTGAAAGGATGAACCACTACGTTGAAACCAGCCGCAACTATGTCCCTTTGTTTTATTGGTGATGGTTCGGTCACAAGAACACAATAATGCTTTGTATCAAATGCGAGATTAAGTCAGGTAAGTTGGTTGTTTTGGCATCTTCAGATCAAGGACGCAACTTCGCGAGAGAACGCAATTGCCAACAACAGAAAACTTCAACCTTTTGTGGAAGCAAGACCCACAAAAGCCACCAAATGTATCTTTCTCCCGGGCAGAAGGCGATAAGGGACGCAGGGATGTGAGGTGAAAAATTGGCAACGTTTTCCACTTGCGAACTGACAGTTGCGCTGATAAAGGGCGGCAGGGGCGTCGGGCGAGGAACTGTGACAATTCCAGACCTCTGCATGAAACCAGCATTGATGTGACTTGACGGTTTGGAACATTCAGTTTTCTCACAAGAGCAAATCTTTGACTCGGTGCTTTCAGCATGGAGTCCAGAAGTTGGTTCTCGATGCGCAAATGAGACACAGACGATCTTCAGCTGTAACAAACAGCTGGATACGGTCAGGCCTCAGAATGAATCGTTCTTCAGTTTGAAAACCTTCAGAGCCTCAGTCGCGATGAGGTTCACGAGACAAGTTGTTCTCTCGCATGTGGTCCCCGGAGACCTGAACAAACAACTTTCGTCACTCTAGAGCAGACAAAGGTGGCGAGAAACGTGTTTCCTGTGGCAGAAACACAGCTGTTGAGAGTGTACAGTGGGTTACAACACAAGATCAATGCTTGGCGCACGTATGGATGGCATATGTCGTGTCTGGGGTCCACTGGGTTGTTCTCACGGTCACGGAGCGCCATACATTATCCACAGCCTCACAACATGGATCAACTTCTGTTCCACCAAGAATTTGCACGTTTTGTTTCTGGTTGCAGATTTGGCCAAGACTTCTCGACATTCAAGCAGAATTTATGAACATTTGCCGAGTTATTCAGCGATTCAAGTAAAAAACAGTTTTTTGCCAAGCACGATCCATAGTGCACTTCCAAGTACGTCTGGCGCGAGCAGATGTGTCGGTAACATTTTTCAAACTGTAGTGCTGCCCTTTTGTTGGTCCAACTAGCCACCATTGTGCAGTGGGCTTGGCAGAACACGCATTGCCCTGGTCAACGAAGGTACCTGAAGCTGCGGAGTTTCTTCTCCAAAACATCACATGTTGTAGACTCCAAGCATCTTGGGTCAGACGACTCCCTTGGAACACTCAATCAATTAACTCCTTCAGAACTGATATTCAATCAAGAAAAGCCCCTGAAAGATTGAAATCGTGTGTAAACACCTTTCCATCGTTTCTCTGAGACACCGAAAATCACACCTTGTGGTCTGGGAAATGTCTACTTGTGCTGACGAAATCGCTGTGTGAGGGAACAATCTGTTTTGTTGTTCACTGAAAGGAGAAATGCTGCACATTGTTCGTCAACAAACCCGCAAACCTACGCCACAAGGCAAAGATAATGTTTTCGTAAAAAAACACTGTCATTGTTCCCTGCACCACACGGAACATTTCGAAATGAAAAGTCTGAACACGATTCAAGTTGGTGTCTCATGAAAAACTGAGAAACTTTCTCTCAAAACAGTATGTGAAGAACATGGAATGAAAGTTCTTATCGCGGAAAGCTAATTCCAGGCAAATAGCTCAAATAACAGCTTTTCGCATGATAAAGATTTAATTAGCGACTTGACAACAGCTTCCACGGGAGCAGATGAAAGCGTGCACCCGCATTGTCGAGGCTTCAGTAAATGGCTCCTTGTGTACGTGTTGTGGCCTAATCCCGCTGCGCGAATTTGTTCATTTCTGCACTTGAGCTGACAACATCAATTGACTCCATTCCCTCTGCACCAGAGGCTTTTTGGGACTTGGTTCCAAATATGGCAACCCTCCTGATGTGGCACGAATGCGCTGGTATCAAACATGACTCACGTATCTGCAGTCCTCTCAACAGAGGCTGAACCGCCTCAGACCAACCGGCGGCGTCCGCTGCGGAATCACAAGCTGATCAAGGTGATTCGTTTGAGTCCTTGCGCAGGGGAATGAACTTGTGATTTTGCGCTCCTATTTGACATCACCTGTGATTTCTGCACATCGCTCCTCATCGTGTTCTCAGGAATTTGATCTTGTCAAAACAATCGTGCAGGTCACGTTTTAGCATGATGGATTCTGAGTGAACAACTCAGTGAAGAAAAAAATGAAATTTGACTTGGGGCGATGTGAGGTTTTCACAATGACTCCACATCGAGATTCTGAATCCAGGGCGCCCATCGAACCAATGCAGAAAGCCAGATTACCCACATGAATCAGGCTATTTCTGTTCAATGGGGAATGAGGTCGAGTTTGTTCAAATTTACACAAGAGAGCCGAGGAAATGGGAGTCGGTGGGTTCTGGACTGGAACAGAATAAGCCAGAAGTTGCAGCTGGGACATTCAAAAGTGTTTCACATGTTGACACGACGGGCCTGGCCACCACGTTCTGGATCAAAGTTTCTTCGTGAATACGAGTATCTGGTAGTTCAACCTGTCATGAGTTGAACCTGTCATGAGTGTTTTTGATGGTGAGAACAGAAAATGCCGAAGACCAAGATCGAAACTTTGAGTTGTCTGCAGACCTGCCACGATCCAAAGCTGATCAACAGACAGAACACTGTTCTTTCAAAATTTCACAAATTGGTGGAAAGTCTGTGCCGAAACGTCAAGTTCTGGCAAAACTCGTCTTGGTAAAGCGACAGTTGACACGTTTTGGAGTCTCGCATGATTCACGCAGCGCTTTCCTGGGAAATTTACCGTTTCTGGTTCGAGCCCCAGTCACCTGACCCAAAGCTTCCCGGACCTTTGCAACCGGAACCGGACCTCTGTTCAAGAAACCACGATGGATATTTCGGAAGCTGGAGAATTGCTTTGAGAAGGGGAATGATGAATGTTAGTGGGGTCTGCCGTTCGCTGGAGCCCGCACTCTCAAAAGCATGACTGTCGCGAAATATTGGTCTTCACATGACAAGACCAACTTTACGAGATTTGAGCGAAAAGCCGGCAACCAGCCGTGCAAATTCCCTGTCACATTTGCAGGGATTTGGTTCTGTTCAGACTACCCGTAACAAACAGCGAACTGTTCCATGTTTCCACAGGACTTTGGTGTTGAAACCGGTTGATCTACGAGTGCACAAATTTTTTTGTCGTATCTTGTCTTGTCAGGATACAATTTACCGGCAAATGGATGTCGTTCGCAGAGTGTGGGCTGGTCCACTTGTTCCCGGGAACCAGCGCGGGACCACAGGTGGTGCGGGTAATGGAGCGCCGGTGCTCGTTGGCGCGTGTGTGGTGACGGGAATTGCCAATACCGACCCTGGTCACTTTCTGCCTGATCAATACCCAGAGAAAGTAAACCTCGAGAGGGTCAGCCTCTTCTGTTGATCTTCAGAAAACTTGACTGACCCCCGAAAAAGAACTGGCTCGGCTGATCCACAGGAAAGGAGGAATACTTTGCCTTTTGCACACTTGCAGATGGCCCCCACTGGGAGTCAGATCCTGTTCAGGATCGGACGAAGGGGAGAAGCACAGGTGTTTTGCACGAAAGAAGAACCAAGAACACTGTGAATGTGATTAATCGGCGGACGGACTGTGGAAAATGCTGCGGCCGACCATCACGAAGTGTTCAGGCGCAGACACAACCTGACTCGTCAGTGAACCGAACAGTACATTCTTGTGTTCTGTTGCCACCGATGAACTCAGCCGTGCAGGCTGTGTGCGTTCAAAGATGTGGAAAGACCTGCAAGGGTGCGGTACATCGTGTCGGTTCAAAAATCCTATTGATGGTGAAACAGAATGCGTCTTTTCGTTGGACAACAAGTAACGTCACGACGTCAACACCCAGAACAAGACTGTTTTGAAACCAATAGAGCACCAGCACCAGCACAAGCGTTGGGTTTTTGTCATGACTTGTGCTCAGGTGTGGATCGGTTTGGGTAACACGGCCTCACGACTGTTCGAAACAGGATATGCGGTGACAAATTGGAGAACCACCAGGAACACATTTTTCCAGGTGGATCCAGGGGATGGTCGTGAAGAACTTGACTTGCCGATCCCTGTGGTCACATCGGGAGGAGGCACCTCACCGAGAAGCCACAGTCCCTTGATCCAACTCTGCTTGTGTTCGTGTCACACAGAAGAAAAACTCCCCAACACCCTGCTCACCTCACCTCTTTAAGCTGCTTTTTGTGAGCTTCACGGACTTTTCACGGACCTTCAGTGCGCTCACACCCAACCACATACCTGCCACCAACCGGCATTTACATGAGTCCATTGCCTGCCATACAATTCACGCGTGTCCTTCATACCCCTCAGCAAACCACAAGGGTAGAAGCAGCCAGGGAGGCAAGTTGCGCTTGAAATTCTTCTCTCATGACATCTGACACACACTTCCACAGTGCATCTCCTCAACTGAAGGAACCAAACAAGGAAGCTTCAACTGTTCTCGAAACAAGCAGCTTCCACAAAAGAAAACGGAGGCTGACTCAGGGGTCAGTCAACACACCATTGTCTGACCAACTGACAGTTTTCCTTTTCATGAAGCACCTGAAACATCGTGACGACAGTGTGCAAAATCTTAATGTCAAATGATCCTTGTGTTATGTAATCTGGTATGCCTCTGAGCGAGGCATCATGCCTCTGAAGGAGGCATTACAATGCATGACAATGGTATTTGCGAGTATGTAGTTACAGTATGATGCTGGAC
>JAAUXT010015903.1_pt1 | contig 10733 bp, 13 predicted proteins | sample 7278171 | NCBI WGS metagenome assembly JAAUXT01 (sample SAMN14350112, study PRJNA611818) | marine sediment metagenome | isolation source: surface marine sediment (1.8m) | place: French Polynesia: Moorea | collected 2018-08 | reverse complement strand
GTTGGCCTGTGAGTACTGCTCCTGTTGGGAGTACTGCTCCTGTTGGCCTGTGAGTACTGCTCCTGTTGGCCTGTGAGTACTGCTCCTGTTGGCCTGTGAGTACTGCTCCTATTGGCCCATGAGTACTGCTCCTGTTGGGAGTACTGCCTCCCGCCCGTGAGTTTTCTATTTCGTTCGCTGTGCACCCTCTGTTGTGTTCATGTATGCGTGGTCCCCTGGTCAGCATCGTGCTCACACTTGTCTGTTGGCCTGGGGTGGGGCTGTACCTACGCCAGGAGAGGAGCCATTCCCTCCTGTCTCACCATTGCCTTTTGTGCTGCTTGGTACATTCTGTCTTCTCGTGATACAGGTAAAGAAAAAGGTACAAACAAAGAAAACCACACCCTGTTTTGCCTCACGCACACCTTGGCGCAGACTTCTAACGCGGCGTCCCACGTGTTTCCGTTTCAGCCCCACCGAAGCCGAAGAAGAGCCCCCTGGCGAGTTCCAGCGGAGGCTCCAGCTCCCCGGTGTACGGGGGCTCGAGCCTGCCGGGGTACGGGGCGAGCCCCGTCACCCCCGCCGCCGCCCCCGCCGCCCCCGCCGCCGCCGCCGCCCCAGCCGTGCCCGTCCTCCCCAGGCGACCTCCTCCAAGTCAGTACCACAGTGACGTCACGTTTTTACCAATTTTTCTTGAATGAAAAATCAAGCGATTTCAACGGGCGCGTTCCAAGTGGCGCCACCTCGCCCCTGGCTGCGATTTTGGGCAAAGTGGGCCATTTTGGCCATTTGGGCTCACTCGGCCAGTCGGCACACGAAAATGGGACACTGCGATTGTTTCTTCTTGGGACAACGCAGTTCAGCTGCAACTTGTTGAACCAAACAAGAACAACTGACGCAGGAATCCTCGTCTTGCACCCTCTCAACGCCTGGTCACTCTGAAGCGGTTTTCACATTGGTGACGCGCGGTCATTTTTTGACGTCGGCGTCAAATTTGACGTTGAACGCAATGGTGGAATTTTCACGTCAGTCTGACGGAGCCGCTTTTCCGTTGCAGTCTCGCCCAAGCCGCAGATCTACGCCAACGAGACGACGGTCGACCTCGTGGACCGAGGGATCGCGTGAGTTGTCCGCTTTTCCTGCCGCACACATCCAGGGTCCAGTAGATCCAGGGAGGCCAGGGGCCTAGCTCCTGACAGAGTCAGTGACGTACCTCAAGCCCTTGTGTTTTGAGTTTCTTTGCACAGTATGACTTGAAATCAACCACTGCAGATGATCCATTCAGTAGCCAGCCCAACGCATCCCTCGCTGTTTGGTGCGGTGTGACATTGAGGAGGCCTAGCGCAGCCATTGTACGTCGGAAAAGGACCGGACGGGTTTGCTAAACCTCGCTATTGAGTGTGGATTGCGGTCCCTGTTTCCACAGCAACACGAGTCCGGGAGACGACGCGGATTACGGAGACTACGACGACTGGGGCGGCACCTACTGGAGCGGCAGCGAGATCGCCTCGGGGTGAGCACCGCCGCGCTGTGTGTGTGTGTGTGTGTGTGTGTGTGTGTGTCTGTCTGTCTGTCTGTCTGTGTGTCTGTCTGTGTGTCTATCTGTGTGTGTGTGTTTGTGTGTGTGTGTCTGTCTGTCTGTGTGTCTGTCTGTGTGTCTATCTGTGTGTGTGTTTGTGTGTGTGTGTGTGTGTGTGTCTGTCTGTCTGTCTGTCTGTCTGTCTGTTTATGTCTGTCTGTCTCACACACAACTGAAGCTGCAAATATCGCGTTCAGAGGAGCAGCGTTTTCCCACATGCGAACACACGCACGCACACACACACCCACCCACACACACACACACACACACACACACACACACACACACACACACACACACGGATGCGGACTCGACAACAACAGTGGCGCTGACAGTCGCACTCTCTCACCCTTCCTTCAGAACTCAGTACAGCAAACGAAAACAAGTGACGCGACGCGCAGGCAGATTATTTTGCGCATTTCGATCCCCTCCCCCCCCCCCTGATTAGAACCCGTACCCGTTTCAGGTTCAGCCCTGAGGAGCCGCGCGCACCGACGCACAGACCCGACATCCTCCTTGACAACTTCGAGCGCAAAGCGAGGCCCATCGGGACCAACTACGAGACCGCGGTGAGTGCGTCCTCCTCCGCAAGAGGGCCAATCTCAGTCTGTCAGAATCATCAGTTCCTTGCCGTCCGTGTCCGTTTCTTTGTTGACGCCCAGCCGCCCTTACGTCTCTCTGCTGCGATGTCCAACACACAACAGCAGAGACATGTATCAGAGTCCACGCCTCTGATTTGCCGACAAGTCCATGGTAACGTTTGGACGTTCTGCGCATGTGCCGTTTCCCTTGTGACCACGTGACACCTCAATGCCTCGTTCTCGCTGCAGCCCATGTGTATGGAGATGCACACGTGGCTCGACTACGTCTCTGACCTCACCAGCGAGGACGGTCAGGACCTCGACCGCGTCTGCATCATCCAGATCGACGGCAAACGTTGGGTCGCGTCCGACAACTCCCTGCGTCCGTCCGACAACTCGGAGATCGGACAAATCTTCCGACTCCTCCACCACAAGGCGGCGCCAGGCACGGAGTTCGAGGTCGGGAACAAGACGCGGCGCACGTTCCACATCGAGAAGAACGACGGACTCGTGCTGCAGGCCGTCGGCGGGAAGGACGGGCGACGGGACGAGGTCCTGTGCATCGGCCGGACCCGGAAGTTCCTCGTGTTCGGGGGTATCGCGCTCGCGAAGGACCGAGGTCAATGCGCTATTGAGGTGGACTACGTGCGCGCGCATCTGAAGAACACTGGAGAGTAGGTTCCGGTGGAAGGCGCCACCTGACGTGACGCTGGAGGCAGCGGGAGGTCCAGGGGCGGATCCAGGGGTGGCCGGGGCGGGTGCAGGGGTGGCCGGTGGCGGGTCCAGGGGCTGGTCCAGGCGAGGGTCCAGGGGTGGGTCCAGGGGTGGATCCTGGGGCGGGTCCAGGGGTGGGTCCAGGGGTGGATCCTGGGGTGGGTCCAGGGGCGGGTCCAGGGGCAGGTCCAGGGGTGGGTCCAGGGGCGGGTCCGAAGGCGACTGGGGGCCCTCACCACAACGTAAAACAACTCAAGATTTGCCACGCTTCTTGCACATTAAATCTAAAAGTGGGCGTGGCATCGCCAGGGTATTGGAGCCTCTGACCCAATCCTGGATCTGCCCTCTGGTGGAAAGCGTGCAACAGGGTGAAGCAGACTGACTCCACAGTTCAGTACTGAACATCAGCTCGATCCATAGAGCTGTGGCCGCCTCGACTGTTCAGTGCTGGTCAAGCATCACCACAGTAAAGCGGTTTTCACATTGGTGACGCGCGGTCGCGCGGTCGTCTTTATTTTTACGTCGGCGTCAAAATAAACATTGAAGCCAATGATGGAATTTTTTGACGTCAGCCCCCAAAACGACGGCGCGTCACCCAATGTGAAAATCCCTCAAAGCTGTAGCCGCCTCGACTGTCAAAATGGAAATGAAGCCTCAAAAGGATATTTTCTCCCATGAGAATTCTCTCTCGGAATTATGGATGCTACTTGGTGTGTTCCATGGAGGGACTATTGTGACCCAATTGGCCGCGTGGTGCAACTGGACGAGCACAACCACAGCAGTGCGAAGGGACCCAGCCCCCAGTGTTGCGAGCGCTGTCGAAGCGAATTTTCAACGTCGTGCTGACGGAACTCCGTGGAGAGAAAACCTGCCAAAAGTGCAATTGAGGCCGTGGATGAGCAAACGCCTCCAGGCACCGCACACGCAAATGACATTCCTATTGGAAACAGATGCGCACGTGGTGACATCATCATTCAAGCAGTGCCTCTGTGTGTGATTTTTTTATTTGCAGTGAATTGATGAATTTTTGTAGTTTGTGTCCGTAAAACTGTGACTGATGTGTCTGTGGATCTGCAGCTGGTCTGTCAGGTTCGTGTTGTGTCCGACTCACACTGTCGGACATTTGCGTTGTGAAAACTTGCGTTTGTGTTTTGTATCCCCAACACCTTTGTCGTTTCACTCGTTGCGTCCGTATTAGGCCAGGATCACCCAGACTCCACGACGCGTGCTTGATGCACACTTACAATTGTGTCCAATAAATTTAATTTTCATTTTGAGATGCGGCCATTTTGTTCTGGTTCTCACTCGGATTTATTTCAGTCACTCCAAATATGCACAAAAAAATCACAACGTTTATCAGATCAATGTTCACTCGTTTGGACTTTAAAATTGAGAAGAACTCAGTTTCTCCCGCTGGGAGTCACATTTACTGTCAGGCCTGAACTCTAGTTTTCGCCCGTCCATTCCTCAGGTAAATCGGACACCGCATGTGGATCGATTGTACCGTATCCACCCGTGTATAAGACGCATCTTTTTTGTCCCTCAATTGAGTACCAAAATTTGGGGGGGTGTCTCATATATTTTTTGTGACCTTACACCAGAAAAATCAAGGCAAAACTTGGGGTATGTTTTCTGCTTCGGTTCGACTTACACACGGGTGAATACGGCATGTTTTGATGAGTGTGAATGGCAAGTAGAGTCAAAAATACAAATGAATGTTTATGTACAAAAACCAGCACGCGACAAAATTCCACAAGACAAGCAGACACTGCAGCAGTTTCAAGGAACAAAACGTGTCCGTCCCAGCGGTTGCTTCTCAATCCAGAGACAAACTAAACTCTACTATTAGCAACTGGGATGGGGGGGGGGGAGGGCTGGAAACTCCGAAGTTGGGGGCAACCTGGAAGTTCTCCAATGTTTGCAAACAGATGTGGGAGGGGAGGGGCAGGCAAGGGGGCACAACTCTGAATTGCCTGTTCACTACCCAACCAGCCAGAGAAGGGGCAAGCCAATACCACCCTCACGGCTGGTGATGAAGCGTGGCTTGAAGACCATAGACCGCCTCCCCCGGCAGCTGGACACATCTCTCAGGTGGGAAAAGAATTACAAAGACGACATCCTGTCGCCAAAGAACAACTGACCCACTCGAGGTACGATTTACAGAGTTGGACATTTTTCACATTTCTGCTGACACCTGTGGAAGAAGAGTGTTTGCACAAGGAGGGAGAAGCCTCTCAACAGCACGTGTTTCGGAAGGGTAACTTTATTGTGACATTCAGAATCAAAACTCGCACACAGCAAGGGGAAGATCGTGGGTCCTGCTTCTGGCAGACGCACCTGCAGGGTCCGATGTGAACCATCTGCAGGGTCCGATGGGAACTCTCTGAAGGGTCTGATGTGAACCCTCTGCAGGGTCTGATGTGAACCTCTGCAGGGTCCGATGTGAACGCTCTGCAGGGTCTGATGTGAACGAAGAATACGCAACATCCAAACAAATGAACAATGGAATAATGGTCCGCTCAGACAAAGCCACGCGCCCATCCAAAACGCACACGAATAGAAACAGGCAAAAACTTTCCTTTGTACATTGGGGCCTTCTCTGTGCACGGGGACCTGGTTGATGTCCGTCCACCATCACCCGCGCAGAGGCGACACAATACTGAATCTCTCGCTTCAAAGCTTCAAAGTTCATCTCATTAAATGACGAGAAAGATCACACAGATCTGCTCATAATGGAGTAGTTTTGTGTTGTGTTTTCCAGCGTCGACGCCATATTTGTTGACAAGTGTCTTGAGAGATAAAGTTTAGTCTCAGCTGCGTTGCGCCGTCTATGTGACCGGCGCCACTTCCGGTTTGTCCTGCGTCACGTGACCACGTGTGTCCTACGTGACCATGTCTGCAGCACTCGTCGGCATGTCTTTTTGCAGGTGCACAGCACTGTGACCTTGTTCGCTTTCAATCCGAGCTTTTGTGTGTTGAATCTGAGACAGAAATCTCACGTCAAGGTAGACGCGTGAAATTCTGCGAGAAACAGTTTCACGTAGTTGATGAAATTGGTGTCTGTGTATCTGTCCATCACCTGTGCGCTGTCCTCACAGCGACGTAGCGAAGCCCTGCGCGAACACGATCATGGCCACCGTGAAGAAAACCACCATGAAGATCTTATCCAAGATGGCGGCCACCGCCCTCCACTCCCTCTGCACGCGCTCCTTCTCGAGCCCCTCCGCCGACTTCAAGTCGTACTTGGCGTGCAGCGTGTCTAGCTGACCCTGAATGCGCCTCAGTCTCTCCGCGAGGGACACCTCCTGCGTGACGTCATCAGCCGAGAAATCCCCCCAGAGGCCGCCGGCGGCGGCGCTTCCGGTGGCGCGGCGCGGGGAGGTGGCGCCACCAGCGGAAGCGGCGTCGCCCCAGACAGACGCGCTGCGACGCGGCTCGAGAAGGCTGCGGCCGTTGGTGAAGGAGTGCTCGCGGCTGGGACCGACGCCGCCGACTCCACCGACGCCGACGCCGCCGGCGTGGTTGACGAGCGGGATGGAGGACGAGTCGTGCGGAACACCGCGACGAGACGAGCAGCGCGGGAACGACTGGAAAAGACACGAAACCAACTTCCGGTTTGGGACGAGAATCAGTGTGTGTGTGTGTGTGTGTGTGTGTGTGTGTGTGTGTGTGTGTGTGTGTGTGCGTGCGTGTGTGTGTGCGTGTTGGTTGTCACACTGAGCACGCTACGGCCACGACGCAGTCATTCAGGGGCCAAGGTGCAAAACATGCAGGACGCACGCCACATTCAATGGGGAGATTTAGCAACGCTTGTCTGAAATACGCCCGGTAGACTGCCGCCTACGACACTGCTCACCACCAGGCGTAATTTCCGTGGATCACTCACAACACACATGAAAAACATCTGGTATGTTCTGCCTGATCTGCCAAATATGGTCATGGCATAGCTGACCTTGGTCTCCACATTGATGGGCCAAAGGAGGTTATGTCGTCAGCCACGTATTGAGGGCACGTCGGAATTCCACCGCACGTATTTGCTAAATCTCCCCAGTGTGCCAAACATACGAGGCAGAAGACTGTCGTGAACGGAGTGCGTTGCAGTCAGCGTGAGAACGAACACGCCTAGAACAGGTATGCGATGTGGGAATATCGCACGAAAACGAGAGTCACAATGAAAGATAGGAACCGAAATCCTCGGGGGGGGGGGAATTCACGGTCACTGCAGATTTCAGCCAAGGCCCGTCCCAAACCAACACGCGCCCCACGTCGCAATTTCACGTGTGTCACCAAAGGAAACTGACCTTGGCGCACTGCGGTTTTTGATGCGCGTCAAGGGTTTGCAAAACATCCCATGTACTGTGTCCGCTTTTTCAGTTCTGAATCGCGGATACAATGTAACCAGTTTTTACAGAAGCAAAGCTACTTTCAGGGGAAGCCGCACCTGCACGGCCACCGAACCGTGCTCAGGCGACAGGTGCTCATTGTGCTCTTTCTGTCTGACAAAAGCGACAGGAAGCTGAACCGGCCAAAAATAATGTCGCCAATAGGCGTTGAAGTGGCTTCATGGATGTTTGCGCCGAATAACAATGGAGGACATGTGAATGTCATCCGGTCAACCTGAATACTGAACACGGTGCGCTTCTGAGGGTCTCTCTCTCTCTCTCTCTCTCTCTCTCTCTCTCTCTCTCTGCGTGCATTTGTGTGTGTTTGTGTGTGTGTGTGTGCGTGCGTGTGTGTGTTTGTGTGTTCGTGTGTATGCACTGATGGTTTTCCTCCGACGCTGGAGTGATAGCCACTGTGTGTGTGGGCGTGTGTGTGTACATGTGTGTATGTACCAATATGTTAATTCCTGTGTGTGTGTGTGCGGCTGTGCGTGTGTGTGGTGATGGTTCTTTGTGTGCGTCTGTGCGTGTGTGTGTGTGTGTGTGTGTGGTGATGGTCCTCACCTTGTGCGCTTCGAGCGCGTCGCGCGCCGTCGACGTCATACAGACGGCGGGCGCGAGGCATTTGAACACCAGAGAGCGCACCCAGCGCGGAGGCGGCCCCGCGTGCTGACCTGAAACAAGCGGGTTTCACATTGGTGACGCGCGATCAACTTTTTGACGTACGCGTCAAAATTTAAGATGAGGGAGATTTTTCCAGGACCCTCATACGCACGTCGTGCCAATGACAATGTTGGAAAGAGCACACCAATTGATGACGTTGTGCAGTTTCCATGACACTGGCCAATCACTGCACACCAGTCGATGAGCACTGGCGATGATGCGACGTTCAGTGAGACGTCGTTACATTATCGCCCTGTTGAGCCCAATGGTGGAATTTTTAACCTCGACCCCCAAAAAACGACCCAACTTTCAGCCCACGATGCTCCTGAAACTGAGGCCAATCCAAAATTTGATTAAGTTCAAGAGAGACTGTGTTGTCTGTAGATTTGTTGGGCATGACGCGAGAACGCAGATAGATCCTACAGCAGCCCCTGTATACCTTTGTAATAGGTGTTGACGACGACGATCGAAGTACCCGTCCCGAACGCCAGCAGAACGATGGTCGCGCCGATAAATATCTCTGAGCAAAAAGAAAAACACGAACCATTCACAGGAAGAACAGTTGTCTGTCAATGCCTCCAGGCGCTGGGAACATTTCAAGAAAGGAAGAAAGTGTTCGGTGTGAGGAGAAAGAGATGAAGTGTGCGGTCTAGGAGGAGACGGGGACCTTCATCAGATTCACTCCCGAGGGGTCCAGGACTTCCCCTGGTGGTGACCCAACCCTGCAGTGGGTCCAGGGGTGAACACGCAGGACAAGAGGACGCAAATCCGTCTGCCAGCACGCCTTGTTTTCAGCTCAACCTGCAGCGGGTACGCGGTTTGTAAGTGCTGACCCAAATCCACTTTGTTGTTCTCAGCGAAACTTTTGGTGGAGTGAACCTGGATCCACTGCACAGATCAACACGAACAAGAATCCACCCGGTGTGTCGGTCCAACAAGAAATATGACAGCGAGGCCGTCTGAGCGGAGTGGGGTGGAGAGATGCGACGCTTTGTTTACGAGACGCTGATAGAGCAGCGGAAGATGTTATCACATGGTCGCGTGGTCTATTCCCTCGTTTTCACCAGCGTAGCTCGGTGGGCGAGACTCCCTCAGACTACATGGGTGGCGGGACCACTGCTCAAAAACCTTCAATTTCTCATTCACTCTCCGAGCCACATTGGATACAAGGCTGTGCGCACAGTTCCTCACATAAATCTGTCACCACCAGCAAACAAGCATTTCACAACAGGGAAAAGGAGGACTGAAAAAGTTGCCAGCTGGAATATCCTTGATCTTGTACAGTGTGTCAACTCTGTCGTCTCTCCACGCACACATTCCTTTCTGTTCTACGCGCAAGCTTCACACGCAAAATGATCGCGTCGCTACGTGCGTCTTTCACGAGCCAGCTTCGCGCTAAAATTGTAAGTCGCTTGATGTGCGCCCAGAGGACCCAAGACCAGCAGGTCTTTCCTCTGTGATGCGCCTGCAGGTTTTGATGCACATGATCCTGCTTGAGCGGGGAAGAAATTAGAGGTGGATCCAAGAAGCCTTGGCAGCTCTTACTTTTCATATGTATGGACGCAGTTTGCCATTGCTGGGAAAAGAAATTTTCTTCAAAGTTGAGATTGGACTTCACTCCAGAAAATGGTTGGTTCAACCACCTGTGCATGGACGGGGCCATTCACCTTGCAGCACTGACTGTTGGAAACACGGGTGCTGCTTTAGGTGTGATGCAGGGATTCCTTCCGCACCTCAGCTTCCCTGCTGAGTTCGCTGCGTTCACAGCGACGCAATTGCGACGCCTCAGCTGTGATCATTGTGCGGGGCGCAGGCTGGTCTGTGATTCCGCATGGAGGAAGGAAGGACCCCCGGGTGGGGTACAGGGGCTGAGGGAGTGTGCTGTTGGAGATGTGTGTTGTGGTGTTTGGCGCAGGGAATCAAGAGACCAGGTGTTGAGTGCATGAGAGACAAAAAGAGGTTGTTTACAGGTGAAGAGGAATCTTGAGAAGATGCGTGTGTTAGTGTGTGTGTGTGTGCGTGTGTGTGCGTGTGAACGCGTGTCTGAACGTGCAAGTGTGTGCGTGTGAGCGTGTGTACGTCCATGTGTGCATGTATACGTGTGTGCGTACGCGCACGTGTGCGTACGTATTCAGTGTGTGTGCGTGCGTGTGTGCGTGTGTGTTGCACGCATACCGAGCTGAGGCACGACCTCGGACGTGGAGGGGATGTTCTCCATGACGACGAGCAGAAAAACGGTCATGGCAAGTAGCAGCGTGACGGCGAGCGACACCTTCTCCCCGCACTCCGGTGGCAGCAGAAACACCAGCCCTGCAACAACAGCAACAACGGTACAAGTGGCAGCAACACCAGCCCTGCAACAGCAACAGCGTGACCTCCACCCGACAACAACAGTGCAACAACAGCAACAACGGTGTGTAGCAACATGTGTGAACACCAGGCCTGCAACAGCAGCAACGACGTGCAGCAACAGGGATATGGACAATGGCGGGTTTTGTCGTCGGTCGAAGATCATACATCTCGCAAAACATCAAAACGCCGGGTCAACCCCCCACCCCCACCCTGCCCCCCCACTACATACTTCCTGCGAAGCCACACAGCGTCGCTCGTTCAAAGGACGTGGACACAATGCGTCAGGCTCCGCAGGTGCAGCGGACCTCATGATTGTGCGAAGTCCGTTCAGGGAGAAGCACCATGTGGTTGTGTAGTAAATGGCAAGGTAGATGAAATGTCCCCTACCCCCCTCCCCTCAACCCCTTCCCCCTCCCCAACCCCCTCCCCCAACCCCCCACTGGGCCCCCCTCCCCCTAGACCCCCCACCCCCCACTGAATGCC
>JAAUXT010036828.1_pt1 | contig 10734 bp, 11 predicted proteins | sample 7278171 | NCBI WGS metagenome assembly JAAUXT01 (sample SAMN14350112, study PRJNA611818) | marine sediment metagenome | isolation source: surface marine sediment (1.8m) | place: French Polynesia: Moorea | collected 2018-08 | reverse complement strand
GGGTTGCGGAACAACAAAAAAAACCGGGGTGGGGGAAATTAAATTTTTTTGGGGGCCGGCGGGGGGTAACGGCCCCCCGCCCCCCCCCCCCCTGGCCCCTGGATTCGCTCTTGCAGTGAGCAGCAAAACTTGGTTCTGAGCTGTTTCTGAGCAAACGAGGACTTTGATCACCTCTCAACTTCCCGAACTTATTGCGGCGTCAGGAAGGAACACTTCACCGGGACCTTGTTTTCACTTTTATACTTTTGTATGATCACCTTTTGTAGTTCCCTTTGGAATCCTTTCTTGAAAGGCCTTTTGGAGAACAATTGTAAACTCTACTTGTGCGACTTCAGTGAGAAACGCGTGTCATCACGGAGCGTTTGTCTCCAGCCAGTTCTCGCCAAAATTGTGTGTGTCTTCGCTGTGGAGGGGCGTGGCGTCCATCTTGAACTCTTCCACTCTTGTCTGTCAATCCGTGTACAAAGTGCGGTTGAAACGCGCGGTGTATCCTTTGTGCATTTACCGGTTACTGTCATGCTGTTTTCTTGACTTTCTTGTTGATACTGGAATTCTGCTGATCAAAATGAATTCCCTTTAGTGTTGACTGTTCAGACACAGTTGGGCCTGTTTTGGCAAGTTTTCGAGCAGTTGAAGTGAAAGAAGGGATTGTAGTGTTTGACAAAATGTTGAAAACGTTTGTGACCCTTGTTTCATGCAGAAATGTGTTTTCCCTCAAGATGTGCAATTTCTGTTTTCTGTGTGATTATGTGTCGCCCAAACGTGCGCCGTAAATTGTGTGCAATACATTGAGTTTGTCAAGTTTTGTTGTGTGAAATTTCCGCTTGCCATCACCATCACCATCTCTGGTCTGACATTGTCAACTCTTAGGGGCGGATTCGGGAATCGGTCAGGGGCCACCCTCTGACGGAAAGGGGGGGGGGCAACTTTGTCTTGGTTGTACAAGAAAATGTTAAATATCTTGCAGCTGCAATGACACATTGAGAGGAGTGGAAATTTGTCTGTGGCGGTGGGGGGGGGGCGACTCAGGCCCCACCTTGCCCCCACCTCTCCTCCCAAAATATGACAACTGGACTCCTGAAAGGGTGTGTCCAACACAAAGGCACGAATTTTCCTAAAAATTTCAGTGTAACCTCCAAAACTTGGGGCAAATGTCGAGGTGCGTCTTGTGCTGGAAAAGTCAGTTTGATTCTGTTGCTCACGTTTTGGCAAATTGCGTTCTCGGATTTTGGCAAAATAGTGGCGGTTGAGGCGCGGCTAGTGGCAGCAGAGAGGGAGACTGTGTGATGGGTCTGACCGCTCCCTGGAGTCGGCGTGTGTCTGCGCCGGACGGTGTTCTTGTTTGGTGTGACTGCAATCAAAACTGTTCTTTGCCTGAGGAATTTTCTCGGACAGGCATTGCCAAAAAATCCAGGTTCACTTCCAGTGCGGATGGACTCTCGCCGCGCGGCGAATCGAGTGATGGCTGCTCCAGCAGATCCAGGGGCGGGCCCTCTGAAACTTTGATTTACCTCCCTAATTTTAGGCCAAAGACACAGATCTGTTCCTGCTTTGTGTACATCTTTCAAGTGGAAAGATGGCCCTCCACGCTTGAAAATAAATTGACCCCCCCCCTGTTTGAGCTTCTGAGGGTGGAACGCTGGTTGAGGGTGAGGTCGCCCCCCCCCCGACCCTGGATCTGGTGGAGCTGAGGTCATATTGTGTAAACACGAACATATCTCAAATGTTGTGATATTTTTTAATTGTGACATATTCGCTGCAAAAGAGTTTTGTATCATAAATTTCTGACGTTGAGCTGCAACAGTGAAACTAACATGGACGTGTACTCACGCATACTTGAACACGAGTACTCACGCAAAATGAACGGAAGTAAAATGCACTGACGAAAAAATTCAATTCTTGTTTTCTTTTTTTCAAATCAATCAAAAAAAGGTTGATCATTGGGGTTGTGTCGATTCACAAACTTCTCGGCCTGACACTTGTGGATTTTCTTGGGCGAAAGGGGGGCGCAACTGTGACTTGAAAATATCCAACAGGCAAAACCGAAAAACAATTTGGACACGCCGTAAGAAACAGGGGGGTCAATCAGAATTAATTTTGCGGATCCTCTGCAGCATCTGAAACTAGTTTATGACGCAGGTTGAGGCGGACGGACGGAGTGCGGGATACATTTTCACACCTCACGTCACAGTGAGCAGATGCCCACCAACGCCTCTTTCAATGCTCAGCCGGTGTCACTTTGGTTTTTCACACCTCACTTGAGAGAATGGTGATGTTAGCTCGTTGAACAAAAGAACAGGCAAAAATTTGGGCACTGAACACGCAACAATTGCAAAACAAGAAAATGTTTCTGGTGTCAGTGGGCAAAAAACGGGGCAAATTGATATTTTCTTGTGTGTGAAACGATATGTTTCTGGTGAAATGAAATGACAGACACGGGTTTTGACTTTTGCCTTTTGACTTTTTCACACCTCAGGGTCGGTCGTTTTCACACCTCACGTGGTTTGGACTTCACACCTCACAATTTGCTCAGCCTCATGAGCGCGTTGTCTTTTCACGCCTCACTTCTGAGGCGCTTCGTCCTTGTGCTCCCTCAAAAATCACCGTGCCTACACCAGACGAACGGGAGACAACTGTATGCCCGTCAGCAGGGAGGCGTATATCTTTGGGATCTGCTTGGAGAACAAGAGGTAAGTCTGAAGACGTGCTGTGTGGGGTGCATGGCTGTTGTGGGGGGGGGTGTTCTATCTCAGCTGGTGTTCGCCTCAATATCAGGGGAGTACATTTTTTGGTTTTTTTTGGGTCAGAGGCGTCTAATTTGATAAAAAGGAAAACCTCTCGCCCACGGGTGTGTGTGGCACACAGTTCGGGGGGTAAATCGTTGGACAAGCGGCTGGGCCCGTGGGCCACCCAACAACTGGAGCTGTTCCTTCGGTTTGAGAGTGAAACCGATGTTTGGGTTCGCAAGAAACCGGTCGTGGAAGTTTCTTTCTTGTGTCTTTTGTTTGTGTCGCAAAACAGAAGGGGATTAATTTTGTGGAGGTCAGAGTTGAGGGGGGGGCTTGGCTCGGCCCCAACGCCCCGGGATTTGCTGCAGGGAAATGTGGGTCAATTTTGTTTTCAGATGTGGCGGTGCCAGTTAGATTCGTCTTCCGCTGGTCGGCAGCAAGCGGTGCCAGCAACACCCCTCTGGAACCCGGGCATGACGTCACCAACTGGACCTGCAGGACCCGACCTGGGGATGACGTCATTAACTGGGCCTGTAGGACCCGACTATCCTCGCACTGCAGCAAAAGTGTTCAGTCCCGTCGTCCTGCAGTCCGAAGCCCCAGCTGCTGTTCAACTGCAGGGTAGTCCCAAGCAGCAGTTGGGTGTGCAGGAGGACTGCAACTCTGACGTTGAGATCGACATTACGTCGGTGTCGTCGGATGAGGACGAGCTCATTGACGTTGTCGGCAGCCCAGGTCCTGCCGAGCGTCGGGAAATGTGCCGTGACGTCGTCAGCAGCAAAGGTGACGCCGGACCTCGTGATATCAACCCTGATGACATCGGCAGCCCTGGTTCTTCAGAGCGTCCGGAACTATGCGGTGACGTCGTCAGCAGCAATGGTCCCTCCGAGCGTCGGGAACCGACCGTCTCTGGGCCCATAAAGCTGCACGGTGAAACTCCATCTCCATCCCAAACTGAAAAGGTCACAGGTCATGAGGATGGAAACCTTCAAAGACAACAATCCCAGTCTCTTCAATCTGTGCGCCTGCGCAACGAGCATCGTCCCAGAGAAAAGAGCCCAACGAAGTCGGCACTCAAGGCCCAGAGTGGCACGCGTCAGAGACCAGATGAGGTGGACATCGTCTGCGGTGAAGAAAAGGGTCCGAAAGACACAGTCCAGGTTCAGCAGGAATCGCAGGTCAAGTCCACACCGTCACGAACTGAGAGGAGGTCATCCAGGCGGTTCAGAAGCGATGACGCGAACCCCAAAGCTCCCTCCAAATCCACCCTGCGGAGAATGAGACTGAGGGAGGAGCAGCGGCAAGCGAAGGAGAGGGCGCACAAGTTGGCGCAGCTCGGCTGGTATCCGCACCACACCAACTCCAGCGCAGGGGTGTCCACCCTGGGAGACGTGCAGTATCACTCCATGACCGTGACGAGTGTACCCGCAGACCACCCCTTCAACAACCTGGGACGTGTGGACAGCAGTGGCACTGGGTCTGCCCAACCCCGGGAGGCACGGACAGGAGGACTGTCAGTGAGCACCGGAAAGCCCCTCAATCCCGGGAGCTCGTGGAGTTCAACGTTCGCCGGTGCACGTCCGCGATCTGATCACCAAACCACAGCGTCAGCGACAGGAAACGTCAACAATCAGGATCCAAGTGGACAAGAACGAGAAGGAGACTCGAGTCATTTCAAAATCCCTGGGGTCAAGAAAAAACAGAATTCATCGGGTGAAGATCCCTTTGCCAAATCAGGCTCCGGTCCAACTGTGACGTCACACTTCCCTGCGAAATTCTATGGCGTCCCCAGCGCAGCGCCCAGAAGTCCATACCTCACCCACTGGGCTCCCTTCCTTCCGCCGGCAGCTCCACCTGGTGTCAGCTGGGCACAGTTCTCCCAGGCTCCTACCCACGCTATTGGTGCTCCTATGTTCCCAGCTTTTGGCTGGCCCTCACCAGGATTGCCTTGGTACCCGCTTCGTCCCTCAATGTGGACTGACCAACAACCCCGCATCCCTGCGAACGCTGGTCAGGAAGAACCTGTCGACCTGAGAACAACTTCAGGGAACCACGCAGAAAGAGCAGCCCAGGATTCAGCTGCGTCGCAGAGTCGTCGGGAAGGACCCGCTCGGAAAGACACATTTTGATCCAGATCGACGCAGCGCCGTTTTTCTTTTCTGTGTGCACCGTATTTCAAAACGCGCGCAGACGCGACACTTCAGCACACCAAGGCAGTGGCAGCCTGACAGATGATAATGCAGGACTTGGTGGGGGTGGGGGGCACAATCCACGATCTTGAAAATTGTTTCACATCAGTTTCAGAGCCAACATCCTGGATTTGCTCGATGGGGCCCGACCCTCTCCCTAAATCCACCTCTGGTGCACTTGTGACTTGGGCCACACTCGCCGCGGGGTGAACAGGTGGACAGTGTCACGTGACGCGACTGCGCAGCGGCCGCGCGCGACGACGCGCCATCCGCGCAGGGGCGACGCGCACAGGTGCGACAGGTGCGCGCAGCGTGCGCCGCCCTCCCCTCCGCGCGGCTGGGTCCTCCCGCGGGGTACGAACAGGTACCGCCGGCGTGCGCGGCCAAGGGTCAAATCCGGTGCATCATCGATGGTTGACAACCGGACGAATTGTTGTAAGACGTGTATTTTTTCCTGGCAATATGGGACCTGTTTGTTGCTTGAATAAATTTTAGTGTAAAATTTACCACCAGGTGTTCGCATTGTGGTTTGGTTTGACGGCGCGAAAATCGATTGAGAGTTGGGCGGGATGTCTGGTGGGTCCACGACAGAGGTCTGACACCCCAAACGTTGGTGGAGCCAAACTCCATAGCAAAACCTTGGTAGGGCCAGGCCCCAACTCCAACTTCCCCGCTGGACCTGCTGGTAAGAAGACAGAAAATGTCGAACACAAACGCCGAACCATCTGGTGTGTTCCTCGGGGGTTTGTGCTCACGTACGAGCTCGTACACCTTGTTCCGGTGGCGCGTGTGGACATTTACCACGTGTTTGGCGCATAAAAAGGACCCCACCCACGCCGCAATCTCCTGTTGTCAGTGGCTCCCTGTTCGCTGCGTGCTGTTCTCAGGTGGATCTGTCAGAATCAGAAATCAGTCACGGCAAACACACATAGATCCACACGCCATCAATAAAAACTGCTTGAAATGAAAACACGGGAGGCGGAGGACTTGATTCATTCGTGTGTTTTTCTGTGCTCGCAGCTTCCAATGAAACTCAATACAACCAATCCGCTTGTAATGAAACGCTGAATCCGAGATGGAGGCTCTGGGGAATCGAGGGGGGTTTGGGCCCACCGCTCCTTCCCCTGATCCTAAATTCTTGTTCCACACCCCCTCTTTTGAGCCAAGGGTTGAACACAAACATTTTGCTTTTCACATGTCAAAATTCCCAGTTGAGAAGTTTGGCCACTGTCCCAAAATACTCACTCCCAACCTAATTTGAGCATTTGAGGGCTGAACGCCAGTTGAGACCGAGGCCCCCCCCCCTCCTACTTCACCTGGATCCAAAGCTGTATCCAGGATGAAGCAGCTCCGAACACCTCTCACAACGGCAAAAACGGCAAACGTTTCTTCGTTGTGATCGCAGCCGCCACACTTGGGTATTTTGATGCAATCACGACACAAACACATAGTTGACATATCCATTGCGCATCGGTTGCTCAGAAAGGAATGTCACACGTTTCAAAGCGTTTTTTCACAATGTTGAGTTGAGACTGAGACCACGGCGGAGTGACGCGCGACAGCGACGCTCTGACTGCTGCGTTTTCACAGTGTGATCAATCTCAGGTGGGTCAGGTGCTCACGGAGCAGACTCTCTCTCTCCCGCGCGCGCAGAGAAATGCGTTCGTTTGATGGAGTCACTCGTCAAGAGTCGGAATTTGGAGAACTCACAAATTTGTTGAATTCTTGTCGCACTTGTTTGACGAACATTTGGCGCAACTAGATCTGATCTCGTGCGCGCAGTTTTTCCATTCGCAGTGAAGTGAGTTGCCTTCAGAAGAAGTTGTGGTTGCGTGAAGACGCATCCCAAGCGGATAAGAGGACAATTCTTTCATTGTAGTAACAGAAAGGAATGGGGCAAGAAGCTCTTTTGCTAGAGTCTTGAAACGAGAAGAGGGTAGGAGCTGAAAATTTTGCAAGGAATACAACTCTCGCATACAACTGAGCCAATGTTGGACTAAACCATTTCCATTTGTGAACGTCAAATTGTCCTGTGGACGCACAGAGAGCTTCCACTTACACGGACATTTGTGAGAAATTTGTGAAATTTGTGTCGTGTCAGAGAGGACCATCAACACTGGAGAAGGCCTGGGACGGCAGCGCAGTGTTTGCGCGCTCCTGAAGCCTCACACCTCACGGATACAGAGCGGCAATGATCAACGGGTGTTTCGCATGCAGGTCAAGACTGAGACTTTCCATTCACGCTCCACACTTCGTTCGGGGAATAGCTTCGTGATCAGCATTTGTAGGCACAACCTATTGCAGGTGAGATCAAAATTGTTTGTGGCATTGCGTTTGAGGCTGATCCAGGGGATCGTGGGGGCCTGGGTCTCTCTCACCCCATGACAAGCTCCATCTCCCTTATTTTACACTTTCACCTTTGACGTCGGGTCCCAAACTTGTGTGTGTGTGTGTGGGGGGGGGGTCAGGTTCCCCCTCTTGCCACATCCTGGATTGACGCCTCACAACCACTCGTAATTTCGGGTGTTGTGTATCAGATTGTGTGATTCACACAAAAAGGAATTGGTATCCACATTTGAGCTTGAAAATCTGCAGACCTCTTGTTTTGCTTTTTGGTGCAGATGTTCGCTGAAGAGAAACTGGTCTTCGCGAAGAAACTTACTCGGTTGTGGGTTGGGTTGGATTTCAGCCAACATCCAGAAGAGCAAGGAGTTTCTGAGCTCAATACAAAGTGTGAGGCAAACAGACATTTTCACTTCAAAACACATGGAAAAACAGATGAAGAACGTGATCGATGCCTCAGATGCATTTTCTCTCCTCCTTTCATCTGTGTCGAGCTGCACTTTGCCTTTTGTGGAGATGTGTGCTCAGCGTGCGCCTGAAAAGCTCTCGTTGAGCTCAGCATTGCACCACTTTGCTCATCTCCAGCGGATCCGTGAGGCCAGGGCCCCAGCCCTGAGAAATCAATTGACCCCTCCCATTTTGGTTCGTTTGTGCAAAAAACACAGGAGAAGAAGTTGAAGTTGGTCTCCTCTTGACCCCCAAAACAAGTTAATGAGAGGGTTGGTAGCAGCCGAGAGCGTGGTAGGTCCCCGCTTTGTTCGGTCCTGGTTCAGCCAGAAAGATCCACCAAAAAGTGCACTGAACCAAACACAGACCGCCCAAAACGTGCACGGCAAGCCAGCTTGAGCTGAAGTTGTTTCATGTTTTTGGGGGAGAGGACAAGACAAAACAACACCTTCATGAACACCGGCCATGAAAAAAGCATTGACCTTCTCTACAAGAAAAACACATCGAACACTTCATGGGCGTCAGACCCCAGTGAATGATGACTTCAGATTGACAAATCACAAAGCATTGCATGCAGAGCTGCAGTAAAAGGGGCGATGAAAGCAAAACACAAAGCCTATTCAGAGAAGACGAGCTTTCCTGCCGAGTCTTTTGTCTCAGTCTCTGATGCTTATTGACGAGCAACGAATTTCTGATTCTTTCAGGGGTGGGTCCAGGATTTGGCTGAGGTGGGGGGCAAACCACTTCAGGTGAGGGCAGCTGCACTTTGAATAATTGTTCAATGACAAAAGAGAAACAGCAGTGGGGCTGGGAATTTGGGGTCTGGGGTTCCGCACCCCCTGGATCCACCCCTGCAGCCTTATTCTTTCCTGGTTTTGTTTGCAGCGTGACAAAGAAATCAGGCAAAAGAATCGCTTCTTTGCAAGATTTGATGTTGGGTCCACGTATGACTGCGTGGCCCTTTGATACAAGAGAGAGACCCATCGTCTTCAGGGCGCACCATTTTTCCCAAGAAATCATCTCAAACTTCACACGCTGCCCCCTGAGGGCCGCCCCTACCTTTGAATTCCGGGTCTCAATCGCCTGAGACTTTTGACAAAGATCACCAAACTGGGACAAATTCGTACGAGTAGTCCTGGGATTGGGTGACGAGCACCTCAATGTGAAAACATATTTTGCTCACATGTACCTATGTAATTGACTAACAGGCAGGGTTTCTTATGTCTGTGCAATGGGATCCCAAGTTGATACAACATTGAAGTTGTCGCTCCAAATGTCGCGCCTTCTACCGTAGGTACGACCAGCACACGGGTGAACACGGTCCGTTGCGAAGATGCACGTTTCAAGTTGAATGAAATTCCTTCAGTGCGTGAAAGCAGAAAAAAAGCAGCAAACGGAAGCTGGAAAGCAAAGGCACCACTCGCGAAGAACAGAATGCACTTTCCCAGAGTTGTATTCCAAACTTGTTCTGAATGCAAAATTCACGTTCTCCAGCATGCATGCGAGGTTTGTCCACAAACGTTCCGGTTTGCCGATGGCACCTTCCATTTTCCTTTGGAATTTCCGTTGACTGTGCAGGATCTATCAGAAGAAGTTGGGCGGACCGCTGCAGGACTGCGCACGCGCGGGCGGAAGGTTGGGCGGACCTCTGCGCACGCGCGTGGGCGGGCGCCGCCATGTTGTTCGTCGTATCGGTGGCGTCCCCTGTGCCGCAGGGACCCGGCGTCCTCGACACTGACGGCGCCGCCGACGCTAACGTGACGCGCGCGCCGTCACCGCCGCCGAACGTGCCGTTCAACACGAGCAGCCTGACGCTCGGGCCCCAGAAAACCATCATGGGTCAGTGTCAACTGTCTTGACCTCTGTAGCGTTGTTAGCGGTGCATGTGCACAAATCCCGATTGGCAGTGGCTCCTGCAGTGCACATGTGGTTCATCACCCAAAACAACGCAGGTTTTGTGCCAAAGCTTTGTTGTGTTTTGTGCAAGTCTGAATCAGAGTTGTGACAAAAGTCATTTTTGGGGATGATCTATGGAATGTACAAGTAAAATGATTTCTTAGTTGGAGTTAGGGGTCGGACCCAGTGACCAGCTCCTGTGCGATGGTCCGTTGTTCTCCTTCAGGTTTGTCTGTGGACACGTTCTCGTACCTGTTCCTGTCGCTGGGGGGCGCTGCGCCCGTCGTCTTCATCCTCGTCGTCATCGTCGGGATGAAGCTCTATAGCAAGAGGCGCCTCCACAGGCACGTACCGCCGGGCTCAGGGACAATTAAATAGCGAGGTTTAACAAACACCGGAGTTTATTCCGTACGGTGCGCCAATCGTCACCCACACGCAGGCGTTCAAATTCCACAAATGGCCTCAGATGGCTCACGTTGGAAATTTGACCATCTGGTCACTGATCTGTCAGTTGGGGCACGTGAGCGGTGATTGTATATATTTCTATCAAATCTTCCAGCCTGCATGTGAAGTCAATGAATCCTGGAACCCACAGCTTGTGTTGATTTACACTGGCAGATCCAGGCGCGGGCCCGAAAGTGCCCCCTTGACACCTTTACCCCACAATACCTTTTCCCGTTGAAATGTTCCTCAAATTTTTGTTTGGATCCTCTGGTTTTAGCCCCTACTGAATTCGATGCTGGATCTGCTGGAGGGTTTCAGATTCCAACTCACACAAACGTATATATTGCAGGATGAAGCGGGATCGGGCGATGCTGCGCACGAGTATGGACCTGTGGGAGGCGGAGCGGCGCTACCGGGCGGGGCTGGGCGGGGGCGACGCCCTGCCGCCCGACCTCGACCTTGACCTCGATCTGAGCGCAGACTCAGAGCTTCCGGTTCGTGCATCACGTGAATCCAGGATTCTAGCGGTTCGGGACCTGAAGCTGAAATTGTGCTCCAGGAGATACAGAATTTGGTTAAACGGAGCGCAAACTCAAAAAGGCGGGGGGGGGGGGGGGGGGCAAAAGAACCGGTAATACAGTTTTAACCCAAGATTGGGGCCGGGGAGTCCCCCTGGGGGGGGGCCC
>JAAUXT010066242.1_pt1 | contig 10735 bp, 8 predicted proteins | sample 7278171 | NCBI WGS metagenome assembly JAAUXT01 (sample SAMN14350112, study PRJNA611818) | marine sediment metagenome | isolation source: surface marine sediment (1.8m) | place: French Polynesia: Moorea | collected 2018-08 | reverse complement strand
TTGCATGGCCTCAGAAAAAGTAAAGTCGGTCGGGGCCAGATAAGCCAGCAGATCGACTTCGCCCTGGTAGCCCTGCTCTTGGATCCGCGCTTCATAATAAGGACGCGCATGGCCCATCATGACCATGGGCGGCGTTTTAAACCCCTCCACCAGCATACCGCATTCATGGTTTATTGAAATATTGAAGGGGCCGCGCACCCGCCGTATGCCATGCTGCCGAAGCCAGGATTCGGCCTTCCCGAAAAGGGCTTCGAATACAGCCGGGTCATCTTCGGCCTCAAGCATGCCGTAAAAGCCGGTCGCGTCCTGGTAGCGTTCGAGATGCAAGTCGTCGATCTGGGCACTGATCCGACCGACCGGATCGCCGTTGCGAAAAGCAATCCAGGCCTGATAGCGCGAATGCTCGAAATAAGGGTTGTGGGGAGACAGAAACTGCTTGCGTTCCAATACCAGTGGTGGTACCCACGCCGGGTCGTCGTGATAGATGCGGTGGGGGAATTCGATGAAACGGTTACGCATGCGCGCATCCTGAACCGCTTTGATGACGACTTCGGGCACCGAACCGACCTCCTTGGCAGATTATGTTTTCCGGCCACGTGGAAAAGAGGTTTTTGCATTAATTACAAATAACCGCAAATATTTTCATAAGTTGGATGCAATTTCAAGCAAAATTTGATTATTTATAATAAACCCTTGCAATTAGTAGGGTTTTAGTTTACCAAGTGGCGCAAATTTGCCCGCGGCAGCTATAATGATTAAAGGTATTCGCTGTGGTGACGATGATAATTAAGTGCTCGTATTTGACAATACAGTCAAATTTCGATAAAAATGTGGACTGTTAATCTTGCAGTATCGATTGCGGTGCTAGCAAAGAATTACTTACTGTGCCTGAGCGAGTTGAAACGGTAATCAGGCGAGCGGCACCGAATAACGATTCTAGCCAAGACATGAAAAGGAAAAGTTGATTAATGTTGGAGGCGACACCTACTAAAAACGGGTTACAGCTGAGATACGGCGATTTTTCAACTTTGCACGAAGCCCTGGACTATGCTGCCCGAGGAGAGACAGGGTATAACTTCTATAACGGAAAAGGGCAGCTTGATTTTGTACTTCCCTATGCGCAGCTCAGAGAAGATGCAATCGCCATTGCCAAGCGTCTGCAGGGGTTGAAGATCGAACGGGGTTCCCGGGTAGCACTGGTGGCCGACACAGACCCCGGTTTTCTCCAGTTGTTTTACGCCTGCCAGTACGCAGGAATGGTGCCGGTACCGCTACCGGCATCTTTACGTTTGGGGGGACATGCCACGTATGTCGCCCAGCTCAAACGTCTTCTGATGAACTGCCGGGCCTCCGTGGCCATTGCGCCTGAAGCGTATTTGTCTTTTCTGCGTGAAGCGGCCGAAGATCTTCCTCTATCTTATATCGGATCGGCGGATTCACTGCGGACGCTTCCCGCCAGCACTACCGCGCTGACGCCCTCCGGACCGGACGAATTGGCTTATCTACAGTATACGTCCGGCAGCACAAGGTTTCCCCGTGGCGTCATGATTACCCATCGAACGGTCATGAATAACCTGGGGCACATCGTGCGTAACGGCGTTAAAATCAGACCGGGCGATCGGGCCATTTCGTGGCTGCCCTATTATCACGATATGGGGCTGGTCGGACTGGTGCTTTCGCCGATGGCGGCCCAGGTTTCGGTTGATTATTTCCGGACGCGCGACTTCGCCATGCGGCCGCGCCTCTGGCTGTCGCTGATCACAAAGAACAAGGCCACGATCTCTTTCAGCCCGCCGTTTGGATTTGAGCTCTGCATGCAGCGGCTGCGTGAAAGCGATCTGGATCAATACGATCTGAGTTCCTGGCGGGTTGCAGGCGTCGGGGCCGAGACCATTCGGGCCCAACCCCTGCTGGCCTTCTCGGAAATGCTGGCCCCCAGTGGATTCAACCCGGGTGCTTTCTTGGCCTGTTACGGAATGGCCGAGTGCTCGCTGGCCGTTAGTTTTTCACCCCTGGGCCAGGGCATTCAGGTCGATGAAGTCGAAGCTGAAACACTGGCGATGAGCCAGCGGGCTTTTCCGGCCTTGAAACCGGCCCGGCGCTCCATGAACGCCAAAGAGTTCGTCAAGTGTGGTTTTGCACTGCCTGGCCATGCCGTCGAGGTGCGCGATGACAAGGGCAACACCCTGCCCGAACGCCATGTGGGCACGCTCTATGTCAAAGGCCCCAGCGTGATGGCGGGCTACTTCGGCGAGGATGATCTCTCCCGGGAGGTGCTTTCGGCCGATGGTTGGCTCAACACAGGCGATCTCGCCTATATTGCCGATAAAAGCGTGATCATCACCGGCCGCCAGAAGGACCTGATCATTATCAACGGTCGAAATATCTGGCCCCAGGATCTGGAATACCTGGCCGAGAGTCAGCCGGAAGTCCGCACGGGTGATGCGTCGGCTTTTTCGGTGGTTGGTGATGACGGGGAAGACAAGGCCGTGCTGGTCATCGAGTGCCGTTTGGCCGATGACAACAAGCGGCTGGCCCTTGTGGATAACTTGCAGGGCATGGTCTGCAACGAGCTCGGGATTGAATGCTATATTGAACTTGTACCGCGCAACACGCTGCCGCGGACAACTTCAGGGAAGCTGTCGCGCTCCGGCGCCAAACGCGATTTCCTGCAGCGCGTTGCGGACGGCAAGACCGAACTTCCCGGAATGAATGCCGAGGCCTGTAACTACCAGCACAGAATCATCAGCGCAGCGGTGGGCCATCGATAAAGGACTTTTTTCCTTGTAGACCACCATGCCCAGAATTATCGCACTGACAGGGGCAACCGGCTTCATCGGCTCGGCGGTACTGACTCGGTTGCGATCTGCAGGTTTTCAGGTCCGCGCCTTATATCGGGAAGCCAGTGCTGCCAAACGCATCCAGGACCCAAATGTCCGCTGGGTGCCGGGCCGGCTCGATGATGCCGACAGCTTACGGCAGCTTTTAAGCGGAGCGGATACGGTCATTCACCTTGCGGGTGTCGTCCGCGGGGCGGAATGGCAACATTTTAAGAAGGTCAACACTGACGGCGTGGCGCGAATGGTGCAAGCAGCGAAGCGAATGCACCCCTCGCCACGCTTTTTGTTGTTATCGTCACTGGCAGCGCGTGAACCTCATCTTTCGCACTACGCGGCCAGCAAGCGCCGGGGAGAAGGTTGCCTCGCATCGGAGGGCCGTGATCTGGAATGGGTCATCCTGCGGCCCCCGGCGGTGTACGGGCCGGGCGATCGAGAAATCGCACCGTTGTTTCAGCTGATGGCCAAAGGGTTGGCACCGCAGGCGACGCCGCGGTCATCCCGTTTTGGCATGATCTACATCGACGACCTGGTCGAGGCGATTGTGGCCCTGATGGGACGGAAGGGCTGGCCCCAAACCGTTTTGGAAGTTCACGATGGACGATCCGGCGGATATGACTGGTCCGAGATCGTCCAAATGGTTTCCAGGGTCGTGGGACGAGCCGTTTTCGGCTTCAAGGTCCCCCGCCTGCTGATCCGCTCGGCGGCGCTCGTTAATGTGGGCGCCGCATGGATTTTTGGATATGCACCAATGCTGAGCCCAGGCAAGGTTCGCGAACTCGAACACGGTGACTGGACCTGCGACAACGCGGCCATTACGGCACTAAGCGGTTGGCGGCCCAGTACGAGTTTGGAAGACGGCATTAAAAAAACGCTTGTCTATCTTGGCGTTATAGCTGATAAATCGAAAAGCAAGACCAGAGGGGCGCGGCATGCCGACGTATGAAAGCATCTTGGAACAGGTAATCGAGGCGATCAAGGAAATCGTGCCTCAAAATTTGGACATTGGCGAACAAACCGATCTGGTATCCGATCTCGAATTCGATTCGCTTAAAGTCATGAATCTGATGGAAGACGTCGAGGACCGCTTTGACATCTCAGTACCCCTCAACGTCCTGGCGGACGTCCGAACGATTAAAGATCTGGCGCTTCAACTTCAGCGCCTGACCGGGGAAGATTGACCATGGCCCTTTTCGAAAAATTTGCAGCACTCGAAGCGATGCGCCGCGCGTTGGCAGAGTGTGGTCTCGAATCCGTGAATGTGGTGATGGAAAAGCTCATTTCACCCACCGAAGCCATCATCAACGGGCGGCCCACCATCCTGGCGGGCACCAACAATTATCTCGGACTGACGTTTAACCCCGACTGCGTCGAGGCCGCATGCCAGGCCCTGCACGCGGAAGGAACCGGCACGACCGGCTCGCGCGTGGCCAATGGTACCTATTCGCACCACGTGGCCCTCGAGAACGATCTGGCCGATTTTTTCAGCTGCAGCAGCGTGATCGTCTTTTCCACCGGATACGTGGCCAATCTCGGCATGATTTCAACCCTGGCCGGCTCCGGCGATACGATTATGATCGATGCCGACTGCCACGCCAGCATCTACGACGGCTGCAAACTCAGTGCGGCCGACATCATCCGCTTTCGACACAACGATCCGGCCGATCTTGAGAAGCGCCTGCGGCGATTGGGTGATCGTGCCGCCAACACCTTGATTATCGTCGAGGGCTTGTACAGCATGCTGGGCGACCGGGCGCCTCTGGCTGACATCGCGGCGGTCAAAAAACGACACGGGGCCTATCTTCTGGTTGACGAAGCCCATTCGCTGGGCGTGCTCGGCGAGAACGGGCGCGGTCTAGCCGAAGAGGCCGGTGTTGAAGAGGATGTGGACTTTATCGTGGGCACCTTCAGCAAAAGTCTAGGGGCCATCGGTGGTTACTGTGCCAGCAATCATACCGAGTTGGAAATCATTCGGTATGCCAATCGACCTTATGTATTTACGGCATCCCCATCTCCTTCGATTATTGCCTCCACGCGCAAGGCGCTTGCCGCCCTGCGCGCCCAGCCCGAACTACGCCAGCGTCTATGGGAAAATGCCAATCGGTTGTATCAGCATTTCAAGGACCTCGGACTGCGTGTGGGACCTGAACCCAGCCCCATTGTCGCCGTCCGCCTGGACAACAAGGAAGATGCCATCCAAAAATGGTGTCAGCTTCTCGACCAGGGAATTTATGTCAATCTCGTTCTGCCGCCGGCGACACCCGATGGCGGTGCCTTACTCCGGTGCAGCATGAGCGCGGACCACAGCCCCGAGCAAGTGGATCGCATAATGGACGCCTTTGACGGCGTGGCGTAGGATTCCGCAGATTCATTGAAATTGACTATCGCAACCGTTCGTTTCGAGGCGGTTGCGATCCGTATTGAAAAATGAAGATTTTCTTAATATTCGCGCGTCAATACCCCGCCCGCATCGGCCTCATGATCGCGGCGCTTCTCTTCGCTAGCGTTTCGGAGGGATTTGGTATCTCCATATTTATCCCCCTATTGGCACTCATCGTGGGGCAGTCGAAAACTGGTGGGGAGGTGGTCGTCAAAGAGACTTCCGGTCTTGAATTAAAAATGAAGATATTACTTCAAGACGTGGTGGCATCATTTGGCGTTAACAATGTGATTGCCGTCCTGCTGGTCGTCTTTGTGATGTGCATCGCCCTAAAATGCTTCCTTGTCCTTTTTGCCCAACGGCAGGTGGGATATACGGCCGCCCACATTTTTACCGATCTACGATTAAAATTTCTAAATATCCTTTTCCGATCACGCTGGGAGTTTTTCTTACGACACCCCGTCGGGAAATTGATGTCCGGTGTCAAGGCGCAGAGCAAAGGAACCGCCACTGCTTTCAGTTCTGCCGCTAAAGTTATCAGTTACGGTATTGAAGCGACGGTATACATCGTTCTATCTTTATTTGTGTCATGGAAAGCGACGCTTTTGGCGATAATTTTAGGTCTGGCAATAATTTTCTTTCTTCGGCGTTATGTAAGAAAGACACGCCGCGCCGGAAAAAAATCAGTAAAGGTCAGACAATTATTCAGCGCGCAAATGGTCGATAGTTTTTCATCGATCAAGTCTCTTAAAGCCATGGGTCGGGAGGACTCAAGTCGCACGATACTGGAAAATCAGACTAAAACTCTGAATCGTTTGCAACGCAAGCAGGTTGCTCAAAAGGCCGCTTTGTCAAATCTCCAAGAGCCTTTCATGATCGCTTTTGTGGCCATCATTCTTTATGTGGCCCTGGTGTATTTGGAGATGTCACTGGCCATCATGGTGGCAACGATTTACCTCATAAGGCGAATCTTAAAGAATATTCATAAAATCCAAATCGAATATCAGGCCATGACCGGTGCCGAGAGCGCATATTGGTCACTGAAACGGAAGATGCGGGAAGCAGAAAAAGCGCGTGAAACGACTCAGGGGCAGCGTCCCCCTGATTTCGAGCATGGCATCCGCATGGAACAAGTCTACTTTAAATATAAGGATGATTTTATTCTAAAGGATATCAACATCGATCTGCCCAAGGGGAAATTCGTTGCCATCAATGGACCCTCCGGTGCCGGCAAGACAACGGTCGCGGATCTGATTATCGGGCTGCTTCGCCCGACGCAAGGAGAAATTTATATTGATGGTCAACCATTGGCCGAAATTGACCTTCATCGCTGGCGGCGATTGATTGGGTATGTGCCTCAGGAGACGTTTCTGCTTCACGAAAGCGTACTTGTGAATGTAACGCTGGGGGACAAAAGCATCGCTGAAAGCGATGTCGAAAAAGCATTGCGTGTAGCCGGAGCCTGGGGCTTTGTAAGTAATTTACCAGAGGGCATTCATACGGCCGTGGGTGAGCGTGGTGGGAAGCTATCAGGCGGACAGCGACAACGGATCGCCATTGCACGAGCAATGGTCAATAAGCCGAAACTGTTGATTCTTGACGAGGCCACCACGGCCCTCGATCCCGAAACGGAAGCGGCGATCTGTGACACTCTGCGGAGTCTTGCCGGAGAGGTGACGATCCTGTCTATTTCGCACCAGAGCGCTATGCTCGATGCTTCGGCGATTTCTTACCGGCTTGAAGATGGTACCGCCATCCTGCTCAAGTCTCCAGTTCAAACGGGAGGGCTAAACGAGACTGCCGAGCCGTCCATGCCCAAGAATGCACTGAAGATCGCCAACGGGTGAGGAGACGCTACGATCGTCTTTCCGAAACGATACTGGAGCATGGCTCCGAATTAATCGGCGACCGGAAGTCATTGTGTTTATGCCAAAGGCTGTGGCCTTATAAAAGATTAAAGGGGCAATGGCAGACTTTACCTTGCCTCGGAATTTAAACAAGGGAGAAAAACATGCGAGAACTAACCATAGAAAACTCGAGGATCGAGGACAGCAGCAGTTGTTATGTCATCGCCGAAATTGGTCACAACCACCAGGGCAACATGGATACGGCCAAGGAGATGTTCAAGGTCGCCAAGGAGAGCGGCGCCAATGCCGTCAAACTCCAGAAGCGGGACAATCGCAAATTATATACGGCGGCGGCCTATGCCAAACCCTACGAGAATCCAAACAGCTATGGCCAGACCTATGGTGAACATCGTGAATTCCTGGAATTCGAATGGCCCGAGTACACCGAGCTCAAGAACTTTGCCCAGGAACTGGGGCTGACCATGTTTGCGACCGCCTTTGATTTCTCGAGTGCCGACTTCCTGGCCAAGATGGACATGCCGGCCTTCAAGATTGCTTCCGGCGATTTGAAGAACATCCCCCTGTTAACGCACATCGCGCAGTTCCAAAAGCCGATGATTCTCAGCACGGGGGGTGGCACCATGGAAGATGTGCGCCGGGCCCACGACGCCATCATGCCGATCAATCCACAACTCTGCATCCTGCAGTGCACGGCGGGCTACCCGGCCGCTTTCGATGAGCTCAACCTGAATGTCATCACGACCTTCCGCGAAAGATTTCCCAATTGCGTCGTGGGACTGTCCTCCCATGACAATGGCATCGCCATGGCGTTGGCCGCCTACATGCTGGGGGCTCGGGTGGTCGAAAAGCATTTCACGCTCAATCACACCTGGAAGGGCACCGATCACGCCTTCTCGTTGGAGCCGATCGGATTCCGTAAAATGGTGCGGGATTTAGAACGCGTGAAGGTCGCCCTTGGCGATGGTGTCAAGCGGGTTTACGAGAGCGAAGTCAATCCCATGGTCAAAATGGGCAAAAAAATCGTGGCGAGCCGTGACCTGCCGGAAGGGCATGCCATTCAAATGGAAGATCTGGCCATCAAGTGCCCCGGCGATGGACTGCCGCCCTATGAAATCGACAAGGTTATCGGCCGTACCACGGTGAAACCGGTTGACAGCGATGAAGACATAACATTTGAGGTGCTGAACGGCGCTCAGAAAGCTTCCGGGGCGGCCTCCTGATGAATCTTTTTCAACTGGATGGCGCTGTGGCCGTCGTCACCGGTGTGTTGGGCAAGCTGGGACCGATCTGGGCCGGGGCCTTGTTGGATGCCGGAGCCCGCGTCATGGGACTCGATCACCCCGCCCAGAAACCGGGCGATGCTTTTATCGCCCTGCAGAAACGGTTTGGTGCCGATTGCCTGCAGTTGACGAACGCCGATGTCCGGGAGCGCAAGGAACTCGCGCAGGCCCTTGATCGGTGCTGTGAGGTCTTCGGGCCCCCCACCGTCCTGGTCAACAATGCCGGCATCGACCAACCACCCGACATGCCGGGGGGAGGGCATCGGCTGGAGGACATCCCGCTGGAAATCAACCGCAAGGTCTTCGAAGTCAATACACTGGGCGTGTTCCTCGTATCTCAGGTTTTTGGGGGGGCCATGGTGCAGGCCGGCCGCGGCTCGGTCATCAACATCGGCTCCCTGTACGCCAGTGTTGCCCCGGACAGCCGTTTTTATGCGCACATCCAAAGTGATCCGCCTTTTCTCAAACCGCCGGCCTATGGGGCTTCCAAGGCGGCGGTCGTCAACCTGACGCGTTATCTAGCCACCCTCTGGGCCCCAAGCGGCGTCCGGGTGAACGCTTTGTCGCCCGGAGGGGTCCTGGGCGGCCAGGACGACACCTTCAAGCAGAAATTTTGTGCGCGTGTACCCTTGGGGCGCATGGCGACGGATCAGGATCTCCGGGGACCGCTGATTTTCCTGGCCTCGGAGGCGTCTTCGTATGTGACCGGCATCGAACTGCTGGTCGACGGCGGTTTTACGGCCTGGTAAACGCAATACTTTCACGCAGGAAAACGATGATGAACACAACGCTGTTTCCCGAAATTGTCCTGAACTGGATCGATGGTGCCGAAAAAGGGGCCGCCGACGGCGCCCTCTTCAACAATTTATCACCCGCTTCGGGGAAACTGCTTTGTCAGGCGGTTCGCTCCCAACAGGCTGATGTTGAAAAAGCGATCGAATCGGCCGCACGCGCCCAGCCGGCCTGGGCCGGGCTGACCCCTGTACAGCGGGGCGATATCCTGATGGCCATCGCCCGCAAGATGCGCGAGAAGGCCGAGACCATGGCGGCCATTGTCGCGGCGGAAACCGGTATGGCCCCGTCAGCAGCTTTGGGTGAGACCGGGGGAGCGATCGCCCAGGCGGAGTTTATGGCCGGCGAGGGTCGGCGGCTCTATGGACGCACCACCACCAGTGCCGTGCCCAACAAATATGCCATGACCGTGCGACATCCGCTGGGTGTGGCCGGTTTGATCATTGCGGCCAACACCCCGATTGCCAACGTGGCCTGGAAGGTGTTTCCGGCTCTGATCTGCGGCAATACGGCCGTCCTGAAGGCGGCCGAGGACACACCGGCCACGGCCTGGTATTTTGGACAACTGGCCCTGGAAGCCGGACTTCCGCCCGGTGTGTTGAACATTGTGCAGGGGTTGGGGGAAGAAGCCGGTGCCCCGTTGGTGGCCCATCCAGATATCGCCGTGGTCAGTTTCACTGGCTCGACCGAAGTGGGACGCCAGATTGCCGAAATCGCCGGTCGCCGGCTGGCCAAGGTGTCGCTGGAACTCGGGGGTAAGAATCCGCTCGTCGTCTGTGACGACGCCGATCTGGAAAACGCGGTCAAATGGGTGCTGCTCTCCGCCTTCAGCAATGCCGGGCAGCGCTGTGCCGCCGGCAGCCGAATTATCGTGTTCGATGCCGTCTACGATCAGTTCCGCGACATGCTCATCGAGAAGACCAAACAGTTGAAGATCGGTCCGACGGACATGGACGACCTCGGGCCGGTGATCAACGAGACCCAACTCAACAACATGGTTGCCGCCATCGAGCAGGCGCACCAGGAGGGGGCCCAGATCCTGGTGGGCGGATCGCGGATGACAGATCCAGCCCACGCCGACGGGTTTTACATGGCCCCGACCGTAATTGAAAACGCCGATCCCCGGGCCGGGATATCCACCCGGGAAGTCTTTGGCCCCATCACCTGTCTTTACCGGGTCGGGGATTTCGAGGAAGCGCTGCAAATGGCCAATGACTCCCCTTACGGCCTGACGGCCTGCATTCACTCGCGCAATATTCACCGCGTGATGGAATTTACCCAAAAGGTCCAGGCGGGGGTCGCGGTGGCCAATGCCGGCACCTACGGTAGTGAACCGCATATGCCTTTTGGCGGCGTGAAGCAGTCCGGGAATGGCTCCCGCGAACCGGGCACCGAAGCCCTCGATGTCTATTCGAACCTGAAGGATATCTACATCTGCGTCGAAACCGATTTAATCTAGGGGGGCCGGAGAGCGACGAATGAAGCTGCGCTTACAGGACCTGTTGCGGTTCTGAGCGGCGGCGGCGCGGGCGTGGTGGCAACTCATGATTGCGGGGCCGCATAGGGCACGCAATCTTT
>JAAUXT010047253.1_pt1 | contig 10735 bp, 9 predicted proteins | sample 7278171 | NCBI WGS metagenome assembly JAAUXT01 (sample SAMN14350112, study PRJNA611818) | marine sediment metagenome | isolation source: surface marine sediment (1.8m) | place: French Polynesia: Moorea | collected 2018-08 | reverse complement strand
CATATACAGCACTACCACATGGTGCTTGCCCTAAAGGGACTTCGCACAATCAATTTGCTTGGTGATTGCAACTCACGCTTGACTCGACAGCACTCTGGGGATGCAGAAAGCACCCAAGCCCTTCCATGGTTGGCTTGTCTGAAGAATGTGGAAAAATTCGGAAGAATCAGAGGCCCCATCTGCTGTGACAAGAGCTGAGTCCAACCTTCGCAGCAGCTTCCAAATGAGGGGCTGCCAGCAGAAGCCGTTGTGATTGGAACAGCGTTTCGTGGCTCCATCTGTTTCGTTGCCTGTGTGGCAGCTGCCCGTCGCGAGTTTTCGTTTCTGGAAATCAGTTTGGTTTTGAGAGGCAAGATTTTTGCAGAGTGGTGGACCTCCAGAAACCGAAACAGTCTCGAACAGTTTGACTTGTTGGAGATGTGAGCCCAGGGCTGACTCCCGTGAGATTTTCGAAGAGGGGCCGGGGGCTGTGGTTGAAACGAAATACGCTCCTGGCTCTGGTGCATCTTACTCCGCGCGCGCACGTGTGTGTGTGTGTGTGTGTGTGTGTGTGTGTGTGTTGTGTGTGTGTTGTGTCTGTGTGTTGTGTGTGTGCGTGTCTGTCTGTCTGTCTGTCTGTCTGTCTGTCAGACAGTCTGTCTGTCTGTCTGACTGACTCTCTGTCTCTCTCTCTCTCTCTCTCTCTCTCTCTCTCTCACACACACACACACACACGCACACACAGACACTCCCGTGTCTCAATCTCACGTCTGAGTGCTCTCTCTCTCTGTCTCTCTCTTGTTCTCGCTCTCTGAGTGTTCGACAAACCGTGATGCGGCGTGTTAAATACACAACAAAGCATCACCTTTTCCTCAAATTGCCTTTTCGAATCACATTTGACAGTTTTCTCATTGACAAAAACAGCTTCTTTGATGTCTGCACTGCAAAGCAAATTTCCCTGAAGAAAACACGGGAGAAATCGATTTCCTCACATGTCTCGGAAAAGCGTTTCCGTTGGCGTCGTTTCTTTTCTGAAGTGTACAGACACAAAGCCAGATTCCGGATCTTCACCAAAACCAATGAGCCATTGAATTCTGCGTGGGAAAAGTTGTGGCATATTTGCCGGCCTTACGAAATGCAGAAATCAGAGGGGGTTCTGTTCAAAGAAAATTGTCCTGAACCTCCAGTTTCCCGAACTGACGGATTTTTCTTCGAAAGAAGTTTTGAGGCCTCAGGAGTCAAGTTAGACGGCGAATCCAAAGTTTTCAATCGCTGGTTGGGGAGTGTTCCTCCAAGGTGCCATCCCAACATTGAAATTTTCCAGAGAAAATGACATTTCGTGGGAACTCGGGAAACAATAGAGGGGTTGAACAGCTTTCACTTTCAAACTTCAAACATCATTTGAAACGTCAAAAATCACGTTCTGCTTTTATTCATGCATCGTTGCAATAATTCAGCATGTTTCCATTTAAGACCTTCACCAAGCCAACTTCGGATATTCTTCCATTTATTTGTTGTAAAATTTGGTTATGGGAAAGCATTTTTACTTGCTTAAATGCACGTGAATAGGTGCCTCTTTTGGGACTGTGAGCCAAGTTTGAGGTTTGAAGTTTGAAGTTCTGTGTTCAAGCACTGACATCAAAGGCGATGGTTCACCCAAACATCGTCTTCGACCTCCCCAATGTTGGACTTGTTCTGGCCAGCCTTCCCAACCTTGTGCCTTGTGCTGAAACATTTGAGGCATCAGTTGGGTGAGGGGCTCGGCACTGTGTTGATTTCAGTCAACAACCAGTGTTTTTGTGGGGAGCCTCAGAGCACATTGTAGCGCAGATGCTCACCATGTCAGCCAAGGCTCAACACAGTGTACTCGGCGAGTACATTATTCACCACCTCTTCCTGCTTTTACCCATGTCCAAAAACAATTTTCTCGTTGCGCCTGGTTCTAATGAGACGCATGTGATGGGACGTAGATGGCTGTTAAGAGGCCCATCACAATCTGTATCAATAATTTACACGAAGCATCTGCTGCGCTCACACAGGCTCCACCGCTCCAACACAAAGCTCTTCCGCCCGCGAAGAAATCATTGCTGCCTGACTGGTGAACAGTCCAAGATTGAACAACTGTTTGTATGAGACACGAATGATTCTCAGTGTTGAGATCAATCCAAAAGTGGAAAACAGCTGCAAGCAAATGAGGAAGAAACTCAAGTCAACCACAAGACTGTGCCAGTTGACCGTTTCGTGGGTCGTCAACAACACATCTGAGATGCACCCAAAAATGATGCACAGCACCCACACGACGCTCAGAAGGTGTTCCCCACTGAGAGGATCTTCTTGACTCTTTTCACCGCACAGTGCTCGGACATGTTTGAAACTCGTTGGGTTCTTGTTCACCGTTTTTCGAAGATATGATGGCCAATTTGACATCCAATTCCATCGTCACTTGACTGTCATTTGCAAACGTTGCAGACAATAAGCGGCAGCGCTGATTATGTCTCCACGGAGCAATCCGAGCCTGGAGAGTGAACAGCCCAACAACTGACAGCTCTGCAGCACTGTAGGAAAACGGCTGTTGAGAGTCGAAGTTGGACAAGTGCTCAGCATGCAGGCTCTGTTTGTGAGGAAAAAGCAAGCGGAGCAATTTCCGAAGGAAACGAAATCGCTTCAAAAACTGGCAATCGGTCTGCTGTTTTGCAGCAATCACAAACTTTCGCATTCAGCACTCCCATCACAGGGACAGTGGATGAGAATCAAGCGGCTCGGTCTGTCATCCATGTTTGAATTCCACTCAGCATCCGGTTCTGTCATGTTCTGCATCCAGAGCGACCGTCCGTTGCAGTGTGTTTGGTGAACTGGATGACAGGACAAGTGCCAGCTTTCACACAGTCGCATGTGACTATGATTACCGCTGACACTAAGAAGCCGCCTTTACCAGGAAATAATGTGCAGCACATGTGTGCAGATGTGTCGAGATTGTCTCCCGTCAGTCTCAATGTTCACATCGCAGATGACGAAAACGGGACCGACCCACCGCATCACGCGTCGTCTGAGAACTGTCACACTGACAAGAAACGCCCTGAAGCCTCAATGTGGTTTCTGAAGAACAACTCTGCAGTGTTCCGCCTTGAAATTAATTTGTATCGGGACCAAAAATATGGTCTGCATGCTGAAGTCCACCATTCCAGTTTGACAAAACTCCCAGAATGAGCTTGAACAGCAATGACCAAAGGCACTCACGTGACCTCCATTTACAAGTGTCAGGACCATTTTCAGTCCAACGACAGCAAAGAATGGTCGTTAACGTCCTTTTTATGACTTGGTTGAAGGCGACTGCAGCACGGCCATGCTCCGGCCTTGACCCACTTCTGTCAGGCCGTCGGTCCACCGTTGTTCGCAGAGCAACTGCCAATACTGGCCGGGGGAAATGGGGCTGTCAGGAGGAACCCGAGGAACCAGCTTCCGATCAATGTTCGTTCGTTTCCTGCCCAAGTCACACTGCGGGAAGACTTGACACACGCATCGCGAGTTGCTTGAACCTCGTTTGGCCCCTTCAGAGTTCTGGCAGCGACAATATTGAAATTGCAATGCCCGTGAGAGGCAAGTCGAACTTGGCTATTTGTTGTGTCTGCCACACGCAACGCAGCATTCTGCCTCTGGCAGTCAGTTAGAAAAGTCTTTTGTGCACCCCAGTTTTCTCCACGATCATTCATCGCCGACTACATTCTGCACAGGTTGGCCAAGCAAGGTTTGCAGAGGTGACTGCCCCATTGTGCTTCACACACACCAACATCGGCTCCCCACCTTCCCGCTCTCCCCAGCGTCCCTCCCTCCTCCTCCCTGAGACGTTTTCCAATAATTCTCATCATGAGTAGAATCCCGCTCCCACGGTTCCTCTCTGCTGCGCGCACTGTGATGTGACGGCTGAAGCAGATCGCACGAGCGGCGGCCATTCTCTGTGGGGGTTGAACAGCTGCGCGCGCGGCTGTTTGCTGTGAGAACCACCTCTTGCGGATCCAGATTCAGGACTCAGGGCTCAGGGCTCTCGTTGTTCCCCAAGCTGAAAAGGACGACTACCCTTGTCTCACGCTGAAGGTAGAAGAACCCACAGGGCACACCATGGACTCTGCACTTTCCACGAAGTCCATTTTGTGGCTGGTCATGAAAGGGTGACAAGTGTTTGTCTGATGCCATATTTGGCAAACCTTTTGTGCTTTGTGAGCCTGGAATTGTGTTGTTGGTGAGGACAAACTGGAACGGGTATGGACCATGAATCTGTGTATCTGGCGTATTCCGGTGTTGCTTTTGACGTTTGGGCTCCTTCACACCAACAAATCTTTTCACACACCCTCCCCAAATTTTGCAACTTAAAGGAGTCAGATTCCAGTCGAAACTGAGGTCAGGCCGTCTTTCCCTTTACCTGGGCCTGGACCCGTGTGGAAATCCAGAGCTTGGACCCAAGACCGTCAGCCTGTGGGTGCCAAACATCCGTCATCGTGAATTTCGTCTGGGTGGAAGCCCAAAGGTTCTTCTGGAACAACGAGCGCACACATGCATTCTGGTGGTCGTGTTCGCGCGACTTTGTCCCTGGGTTTGAGAAGGAACAAAGGTGCTGTTCGTTTTCGGGTTCCAAATCGCTTTTCGTGCTCCAACTCCAATTGACTGCAATGCTAATGCTCGTGCTCTTAGTCAGTTGGAGCACGAAAACGAACAGCGCCAAAGTCAGCCCTCGACACTCCCACGGCGGCCGAACCACCAAGGATGGATGGAGCAACGTACTGAACCAACACAGGCTGAACTTCCACGAGAAAGAACAACAAAACTGAGAACCAGGTCATATAGGTTCCATGAGTCTTGGTTCCTTGGTTGAGAACCAAGGACCTGCCGCTCCCACAAAAAAGCCACTGGCGAAAGTTCTCACCCTTTCCCCGAAGATTGCGATGATCAGTCCCTTCCTGAGCTGCAATGTTTTTGCACGGGGACAAATGGTCGAAAGAGACGATGTTGTAAAAGGCAGCTTCGCACGCTTAATTATATTCCTCTGCCAGCTGGACGATAATACAAGGTTTGCTCAATTCGATTCTCATCAGCACAACATTTGATTGTCTTCACTGGGAATTGAACGCGAGGAAACACTGGGCAAAACGGAACGCTACTGCAAATGGAATTGAAGCAATCTGGTTTGTCTGAAATACAATCTGCGTGAGTTTCAGCCTTGGTTGCCTTTTTTTGCTGACTGCAGGCTATTTCAGCAGAAATTACGTGCTGGTCTGCTGTGCTTTTCGTTGCATGGTTTTGTTTCGACAACATTACGTGTGCAACTTTTCCGCACGATCAATCGGGAATCATACTTAAGGTGCACATCCGTTGGATCCAACTCTTTTATGAGGTGGGTGCGTGTTTGGCTTTCGGATCAACAACAAAAAATTCTCAGACATTTGAAAAATGTGTCAGCTGACAAGCCATATATGAGGAAATGAATTTTTTGGATATTTGACAGCTTCAAATCAGCCTTTTACCAAAGTTAGATTAATTTTGCAGCTGTATTCATTCGGAAATTATTGCCCAGCTGCACTCGAGAGAATTTCAAAGAGGAAAATAGAAATTGAAAACTGTTCCACTGAGTTTTTTTTCGATCACCAAAAACAGCACGGCGTACTGGGCTCTGTTCCCTGCACACGCCATGGTCATGGAAAACACACCACAAAACGTTTGGGAGAAAATGACACGCATTGAAAGTGCAAAACTGGTTGAGACACCTGCAGATTCAGATCAAGTTGTATAAATTAGAGGTAAAGCTGTCGTGCACATCAGCATCAAAGCAGTGAGCACACACGAAAAGAGGATTACTTTCCCTGAACCATCCAGTCACTGCTCTGTGCTCTCGGAACAAACGGCTCAAACGAAGGATTGTGGGTGATTATCATTGTGGATTTGCAGCGTACACGGACGAATACAAGTGGTCCTGTGCTGGGCAGCATGCGAATGAAGAGCACCGGAGAACTATTTGACTGACGAACACACGTACATGCGGATGGTTCAGCAGGCTCTTCAAAGGAAAATTCCTTCCCCAATGTGAGGAGGCTGTAACGAAATAAGCATGGATCCTGATGGAAAAGAGGTAAGTGTCCTGCAGACGGGTCGTTCGATTCGCTGCACTCTGCGTCGAGGAAACAAGCAAGACGAGCAGAGTGTGGTAGAACACGCCTGCAGCTCACACAACAGCCAAAAGATGCAGTCAATTGCATTATGGTCGCTGTCGGCAAGTGTCATGTTGTCAGCTTGATTGAATGTAATATCTTGTTCTCTCATGACGAGAATTTTTTGGTGATTTCTGGTCACCACGAAATGATTTATCACGTCCATATCATTCTTTAGAATGTCGGTCAATGTCACACGAAGGCTGAATATGAACAAGACGTACGAGCATGAGTATCAGATACACCTTTTCGTCGTGACTGCCGTGAATTGCTCTTGGTTCTGAACCAAAGTGTTGCAAGATTTCTTCCGTTGACTTCAACTCGTCCCAGAGTCCAGCAGGATTTCTTTATGAACGGAAGACTTGAATGTGGAATAGAATTATTGACGCAAGGCAGCTGTCAATGATGTTTCAAATTGTCTCCGTTTGAGCGAGAAAAAGATGCGAGAGAAGTCAATAAATGTGTCAGAGAAACCTGCGCCGTTCTTTCTGGACTGCACTGACACTCGGTTCACGTTCGTCAGGGTGTTTTTGATTTCCGACATCTGTGCACGGGGTGACCCAGGGATCAGGCGTCACACACACACACACACACACACACACACACACACACACACACACACAGTGTGACACACACTTGCTCATTCATTCACACGACCCATGCAATCGTGTGCGTGTTTGTCCTTCACACACATGAGTGTGACTTCCTCGGGGTTCGGTCTGTTGGCAGGAAAATTTTGTCCTCAACTTTCACGAACGAAAGCTTGTTGCACACGAAAACAAGCACAGTACCATGTCTGACTTCTCTCTTGACTTCCAATTATCTGGCACTCTCCTGGTAACAATACTCCTTCCCATTAAGATATTAACTATCAGCACGCAGCATTTTTACCACTGCAGGAAAAAGCTTCTCGCCTTGAAAACAACACTCGTGCAGGATCGTGAGTGAAAATGGGATGAAACTTCCACAGCCGATCTGATTCAGAAGAGCCACTCTCCAGAACTTTCTTTTCATTCCTAATTTAGCACTGGCAGGCTCAAAGACATTCAAAGCTGCAAGTTGAAGTTGGGCCCACCAAATGATGCAACTCAGTTCGGTTGGTTGCCCCTTTTTCACTCAAAAGCAGGGGTGCTCTGGACCAGTCCGGTGGGTGCTTCAAAGTTGCAACGTTGAATTTGTGCACATCTCAGAAAACAGACCAAACATCAGGTGCTTTGCTTTTGTATTCACCCACACAAGCACATGGGTGTTCCTGGAACACTTCCTTCAACTCATTGCGAAAACTCCTTGACGACCACAGCCCGCACTGGAAACATTTCCTGATTCAAATCGTAGTCGGTCCTGAAGAGCCTGCAGGTTGAACTTCAGACAGACTGGCATCCAACTTCAGCAAGGGACGTTGAGGTGAGACAGGGGAAAACGAGACAGACCATCAGACTAATGAATAGAGGACAATCCAGGTCCAGCCTCATACGCTCGGAACAGCTCTTCGGAATGTCCAAGCCGTGTCTGAAAAGGTCTCTTTCATGTGATGGCCTCTGTGTAATTTGACCAGATAAAACCGAGCTCAAGGATTTGGCCGGCAAAGAGCAAAACAACCACAATAAAGCATGTTCGTGGTGAGGCATTCCAGAAGCCAATCAATCCTTGATGTGGAATCTCCTCCTCCGGTCGGGCTGCTCAGATAACCAAGTTTGAGCCAGTGTCCTATCTCCCGCTTCCTGCTGCCTGTTCAATGGAGGTTAATCTCAGTCAACACAGAGATGTGAAAGCAAGCAGAGAGCTGACAGCTCTCCTTGCAGGGACGCGGGAAGGATGTGGGCAGAATGCTGTCCAACTCAAACCCGCAACACTCCTGAATGTTGAACATCGGTGAGTGCAGAAATGGGTTTTCACCAACGGTCGTTTGAAATCATGAAATGTTCGGGCAGATGGGGTGTTGAAATGACCTGTGTTTGTCATGTTCACATACAAGCCAGAGAGAGAACATCGTTGTGAGTCTCCACTATAAATTGAGAATCACGTCCACGCAAGTGTCAGCAAACACGCTTCGTGAGGTGCAAATCACCGAAGCCTTGCTGTCGGTTTGCTTTGGTCGTTGGTTGTTTTGTCATGTTTGTGTTCTGGGTGTGTTGCACGCAAACCTGTCTTTGCCGATCTTGACCAACCCGTCAGAATCAACGCGTTGGTATTGGCGTCCGTCGTTGACACATTCAGCGTAAATCAAGGTTTTGCAAAACCTGTGGAAGACTACAGTTCATTGTTGTTGAGGTTCCAGGCACTTTTGAAATTTTTGGCGGCCGAAAGCCTTTCTCAACTGCACAAAATTTTTGAAAGATTTCCAACTGTAGTAGGTGGCGCTACGCAGTAGGAACATCGTACTTGGTCCTCGGGTCACACGAAGTGTCCTTTCCATGCGACACAGATTGAGGAGGCTTCTCAGGACGACCGCCAGGATGTCTTTGTAGAAAACGAATGAATCTACACGATAAAGGCAATCTATCACTGCAGTTGAACCGCAGTCCAGGACAGCAGCCTGCAGAAGGAGAGAGTCTTCTTTATCCATGCTGATCCCTTGAACGTCAACAATGGTTCATCCTCAATATTCTGACACCCAATTAACAAACTCACACACAATAATTGCTGGGTCTCGAAGGATGATTCGTTTTCCTCAGGCGTCTGTTGGGGAACTGTCTTCACTGGCTGACTGAATCGTGTTGCACATGACAGGAATTCTGTGGAAAACATTTGTCTCTTCTGTGTCGAACGGAGATAAAGAGCCTTGCTTTGTCAACGGGGAGTTCAATGCAATTCTCAAGTCTCCTCTTTGGCTCGCTCGCCATTGCGAAAAAAAGCCCTGAACGCGTCTCAGGTCTGATTGCAATAGAATTAGCCTTGACCAGACTTCGCAATCAAAATGCAGTCGGCGCATCTTGGACTCTGGAGAAACCTTGTTACGACTCTGAGAGAATACGGAAGCGCGCATTGAGTTGACACAGGATACCTGTTTGCGTGGCCTGCGGTTGTAGGTAATTGAAGAAAACACAGCTCTGGGCTGCAGTGGGAATACAAGGATGAGACTGAAACATCAGCGCAAGATCAGATTGACTGAACAAACAAAGCAAAACAATTTTGAGCTTTTATCCAGAGACAGAAAACAGAATGCTGCTAACTTTTCTCTCAGGGACCGTAATGCCTTCGTGGAAGTAAATCAAAGCCTCCCTAAGTGAAAGAAAGCTCCAGGGTTTAGGCACACAAACGTACAAATTCGCTTCGGTAATCACATTTTCACTCTTGCTGCTACTTTTGAAATAAAATATGCTTCATAATATGACAACATTTACTCTGAAATGTCACAAACCTGGAATCCAGGGTCCGGATAAACGCGTAAATGTGCGTATTACATACATATTCAAGGCTTCTGTGGGAACACAAAATGGAGCTGGAGTACCTTTTTTGTCACTGTTGACAGACAAATCTTTCCAGCAAACTAACAACGACTTTTCGAGTTGATCTTGCACGGTGAAATATATAAATGCCAAACAACACCCGATTTTATCTGGCACTTTGACAGAAGAGTGTGCAGACGCACCGTGGCTCAAAAATTCAGTTTCGTCTGCAAAACCACACGAATTTGCTTCCGCTGCTTCAAGCGCAATAGATCTGATTCCTTTTGCACGTACTGGATTCGTCTGCATCTGAGAATGCAAACCTGCGTTGACAAATGCAGATTCGCTTCAAAAGGTCAAGACCGAAAAACAACTTGTGAGACAAAGGCGAAACAGGAACAGAATTAGTTTTCGAGTCAGGCCCGGAAGTACCTTGGGACAGAAGACCAAACACTGGAGATGTCATGCATCCTACTCACTGCATGTCATTTGCATTTTATGCTTCTCAAACTAAGCACCGAGTTTCCAATTCACAAACGGCTTTGCCACTGAATTTGTTCTGAGAGCGAAAGTACCAACAACACGCAGATGAGGGAGCTGCTAAAGTAGAAATGTTTCAGTTTTGCGCTTTCTGTGGGCAACATAATCAACATACAGTTTTGTTTCCAAATCTGTTGTTCTTCACTCGAGAATTTGGATGTTTCAAGACTTGGCCCCGCTTCATCTTTCAAAGGCAATTGTCAATTGCGAAGTTGCATTCACTTCATTGAGGGCAGTTTCAAATTGTACAGAAACTGAATTACCCGAGGAGGTAAATGTGGAGTCTGAGCCTTGCAAAGCGGAGAAGCACTGCAGCAGTTTGAATGTACGAGGGAGATCCTATAATATGCGGTTTCTGTCTGCAAAAAAGCAAGTTTTTTTGGTTCGATCGCCATGCCAACTTTACGAGGTAGTATCAGAGAATTCTGAGCCTGTGCACGATAACGGTCGTGAGCGAAATGCTTGCGCGCCGTCGAGAATTAGTCACGTTGAGTCCCAGAATTCTTTGACACCACCTCGTAATGTGAACACATAACATTGAACTACATGCCAACAGCAATAAAATATGTAAAATGCAACAATATAAAGGCTTCAAAATTGCCAATAAATAGGTAAATGCATGCATCTGTT
>JAAUXT010088403.1_pt1 | contig 10736 bp, 15 predicted proteins | sample 7278171 | NCBI WGS metagenome assembly JAAUXT01 (sample SAMN14350112, study PRJNA611818) | marine sediment metagenome | isolation source: surface marine sediment (1.8m) | place: French Polynesia: Moorea | collected 2018-08 | reverse complement strand
GGTGTATGATGATTGGACTGAAAAACAGGAGCTAGCGGATGATCAAGAAACAGAAACTTATTTGGATGACTCATTGGATGATTTGATATGAGCACCAAGTACACAAGACATTGCGGGAGATTTTGCATATGGTGCGTCATTCCAAAGGCACACAGGAGAGGTGCAAGGATTGATTACAGACTTACGAGACGAGTTGCATGCTCAAACAGATGCTTGGACTGAGCAATTGCAACAAATTCCTGAGATACATTCTCAGGGCACCAAATCAGAAAGTCCGGAATGATCATATCGGTTGCATATTGCCGAAGACCCAGCAGCCAGTGAAGTTCCCCTTCAAGTACACCCACCAAGAAGATGGGCTGCAAATCCACCTGCAAGACTGGGACCTCCCAATTTGTGACCAAGAGCAAGAGGGCAGGGAGCTCAGCAACCTGCACCAGGACAAGCAGCTGGAGTGGGGCAGGTACCAGCTATACCGGCTATACAGGTATTCAGCAATTGGTGTTATATCAATTGCGTCGATATTCAGACTGCCTCTTTGAACAAAGTTTTCTGGCAATCCAGCCATTGAGGTCAGTTTTGCCCAAACAACCTTTGCACTTATCACATTGATGATTTGCAAAAAGATGTCAGTATGCACTTCTGTGTTCAACCATCGGCTTCATGGAGCACATGGAAATAATGCTCGCAGCACATTTGACTCATACCTGAACTTTTTCAACAGTCTCCATGCCATCAACGACATCCAAGCCATTCCCAAAATGCAACAAATCACAATGAACAAATGAACAAGAGTATTGTCATCGCCACTGATAATGATGTCTGGAGATTGAGTTGGAGGCAATTCCAATGGTTTGATCGTTATTTTACCTTCTGCTTGTGGAAGAAGACTAGACATTGCAATTGATGCTGCTGCTGGTGAATATTCTCATGGGAAGTTGACCACATATGGCAGGTCAGATGTTTTTCCCATACAATATCACAAAATTCTTTGATAACAAAGACAGTAAATAATTACCGCAAGTAACAACACCATTGCAATGATACTGGCCACAAAGCTCATTTTGTTTGTCCAGACCATTGTGTTGAAATTTTTGTGCATTCTTTCCTTGTACAATGCACACTCTCTTGTGTTCTGAAAAAACAACTTGTCATGTGATTGAATCATCAGATCAATTGTGTCATTGAGCTCTTTGTGGACTGCGAATTGTTCGTCTGCCAGGATTCAAAGATTATCTTCTGTTTGCAATAATGGTTCGATTGACAATTCTGGCACCTGTACATCTGGCACTTCTTTCAACCACTCATCTGGTTGATTTTCAACCGCTTTGAAAATCATGTTGTACCTTGTTTTTAGCACATCAAAGAGCAGCTGGTTGTGAACATACCACACTTCAAATTTTCCATCTCATGCATCTTTTCCTTCATTGCAATATGCCGTGGTTCATTCAAGAAAGTACAGACCTGCTTGCAAAGCGCATTCACAAAATTCAGTTCAGTTTACCACTGCATAGGCTGTTGCCTTGTGTTTGACCAGTCCTCGTGCTCCTTCACAATCCAGATACCATGGTGCTGGCAGTTGTGACAACACCAACTGGTGTCCAGCATCCAAAATCTTTGGATGTGGTTTTTCATCTTTGATATATTTGCCACACATTGTGCTGCTTTGATTTCTGCATCTTGCTGGTAAAAGATTGCTGACACACATGTGTGCACCTGGACTGTGTGTTGGAGTTTTGCAGTTTCACACATGTACCATTGCTGTACTTTGACACACAGTCGCAGCTCTGGTTCATGCATTGCAAAATATGTATTTGGCCTGACTGCAAGATATGGCTGATGCACCTCAATTTGTGTGAACTGAGTGTCATTGTTTTCATATGTTTTCCAATTCATTGGCACTTGTGCCGTATGCTCCCAGTACAACGACATTGGTACTTGATTTTGTTGCTTGAGAAAAATTGGAATTTGAAGAACAAGCAACTCAGGTGTGTTGGAATACATGATGATCGGCTCTGCATAGTACAGGGCTATATCTGGCAATGCCAACTCCCATTCCAGAGTTGTGTCTGCCACATCTTGTTCCGTTGCCTTCAAATACCTTTCCAGGTTTACCGGATCAACAAGTGTGGATGACAGTCTTGCATTTGCCAAATTGTCCAATGACAACATGAATTCATGAAGTCTGTTTTTGTACATGTTCAAATAGTCCTGTACTTGCAGTAGCTCTTCCACCGTGGTTGTGAGTGTTTGTGCAGTCAGTTGGTCAAGTGCAACCATCATTTGGTATATGCGCAAATCAACATACTGATTTGTCCTGACTGCAAGCACAATTTCATGCATGGATTGATTCAATGATCGGAACAAGCCATCATGCTTTGTTAGTCTGAGGTTCACCTGATGAAGTTCATTTTACATTCCTTGTGCCATGTAGATGCTGTGGTTGTGAAGCGCATTCACTTCTTCAGTCAATGTGACTTGATGAGTGTACAAATCTTTCAATGCTTCTCCCATTGCCTTATTGTGCTTATATTTCATGTAGGTGTCATATCCTTTGAACCCCACTGAGAACAGCATGCCCAGCACAGTTGCTGTGGTCGCAATCCATTGCTTTTCCCATGCTTTTTGTTTGGTGGACTCAGTTTCCATGCCTCTGTTCAGAGTTTGTCTGTCAAACTCATACCATTCAGTGTCTTCTGTCAGTTTCAAGTATTGAAGACCACTGATATCAGATACCTGAATTTTGTTTGGCAACAATGCAGGCAAATAGGTTTCCACCTCTTGCCTAAGACTTCTCATTTTGAACTTTGTTGCTGCCATCAACCACTGATACATGTCATTGTATCTTGAGCAAATTTGCATAAGTGGTTTCTGCAACAATGATGGTTGACTTCAGACATGCATCATGATGTGTCCTGGTACATCTGGCAAATTGTAGAACAGGGTATTTTGTAACCAATCTGGGCTATTTCGAATAGCATTTAGGCATGGCAACATCTTGTCTCAATAGTCATACGTCAGATCTTTTGGATCAGGCAATCTGACTCCAACAAACAGGTATCTTCTCTGCATGTTTGGGTGTATATATGCCTGATGTTGGAACAACATTCCATACTCTGGCCGGAGTACCAACTTTGGTTCAAAGGCTTTGAGAATTGCCTTGACACCTTCTTTTTGATATGTAGCATCTTGTGTGACTCTTTCTCCATGAGTTTTGTAATGCAGCACATTTAACCGTGTTGTTGGTTTTGCTGGTGGCAAAGGGATTTGCACACGATCTGTTTCTTGTGCCAATTTCAAGCCTCTTACTACACAGGCTGTGAGTAACACAAAACTCCACAAACCATGCATTGTTAGTAACTTTCGTAATACAGAGAGTTATTTTCTAGAGGTCTTGATTGTGATATACTTCAAGTAATTCTCCTGCATTGTTACATTATGTGATGTGGTGTATTCTTTCCAAGGATATAACCTGTGATAATGAAACATATCTGGCAATACTTTTCCTTGCAAATCTCGCAACTTAAAGTGGGTTGGATCAATAACTGTATCCATGACCAAAGGCCCAATGTAGTCTCTTCAAAATTTTTGTGAGTTCATTGCCAGTGCTGCTGCAGTAGGAGCCAATATGGCAACCAAATCCCCTGTTGCATATGTATGCTACTGCTGCTTTGTATTTTGCAATTTTGCATGGTTTTGCGCTTGCTGTTCTTGAAACACATCCAATACACCTTGGATAAATGTGCATCATGATCCTAGCAATTCAATGTATTCGTGATATTGAATGCATGTATCTGGAAATGCATTGAAATCCACTGCCAGAAAATTTGGGGGTTTTCTCAAAATTACCAACTCATGCAGGCTAAACCCGCCCAGTGCTGTACTGGCAAATGTATTGGCTGCTCACTGAGCTGCCGCCACATAAAACAGCCAATCCTGGCCTTTCTTTGTTAACTGTTTAACCAGGATGGTTTGAATTGTTTGAATTTGTCACTCAGCTTTCAAACTTCTGTGATTCATTGGTGATATGACATGCATTTTGATTTTCAATCTGGCCATGATGTTTTGAATCACTGCAGCCATGAATTTTGTATCCTTATCAATGCACAACATCTTTGGTATCATGAATATGCAGAAAACTCTTTGAATTAGCGCTTCACTTACCATTTGCGCATTAACCTCCTTCAGTGGAATAAGGACGGTGTAGTTCATGGCATCACACACTACAACCAGAATATGCTGTTATTTTTAATGTCCTTTTGGCATTACCTTTATATCAGCTGACATAACATCCATAGGATGGTAACTTTCCAGGATTCACGGATGGACCGGGCTTTCTTTTGCCAGTTTATCTCTGACTGTCTGGCAAATTGAGCATGCTTCAATATATCATTTTAGCTTTGCTGCCAAATTAACAATATAAAAATGATCTGCGATTGCCATACATGTCCTTTTTCACTTTTGATGGCCTCCTAAGAGGGAATCATGATAAATGTGAAATACAGCTGGTTCACATGCTTCTGGTATTACCAATCTAAAAGGTTTGTCATACTCCTTTGGATCATAATCTTTGTGCACTATCAGTCACACAAGCAAGTCATTTATGATCACATAATTTTGCACCTGAGCCTGTATCACTTTCTGTTGTGTAACCATCTTTGGCAACACATTATCATGAATGTACAAGTAAATGGCTCTGAACCTTGTTGATTGTAAGTATCCTTGAATTAAGTCACTTGCCATCAAGTTCAGTTTCCACTCTGGCAGTTGCTTTGTTCGAAATTCCTTTAGCAAACTGTCAATTTCTTCCTGTTTGGGAATATGTCATGCAATTATGCTCAGTGGTTGTTCCTTTGGCAGCACCACTTGCTTTACTTGCTCTGTCTTTCCCACGAATTCTCCCAACAAATTGACATCTTGCTGAAAAATATGCCACGTATCAACATTTGGCACAAATTGCAAATGATCCCATGCCTGTTTCCCCTCATCTTCCATGTGACCCCATGGGTTGTATTGTTTCAAGAAGGCTGCATGTAAAAGTTCGAATGTATTGACATTTTGTGGGAGTGCTGCAAACCACGTAGTTGCTGGATACGTAAGCATCATTCAAAACATGTCTTTGACATCTGGAAAATTTGGAAGATTTCCAATGCTTCTCTGCACAAATACATATCCCTGGAAATTTGCCCAGTGTGCTCATGTTAGAGACATATCCAGTCCACAGAATGCATCCCTAGGCAACAATATTGCTGTATGGAAACCTCTCTGCTGTGGTTGGCCCTGTATTTGACCCTGATTGGCCATTTGAGTCAATGCTTGGACCAACTGTGCAATGTCTTGTTGCAATCTAGCCTGTGGGTTCACCATTGGTAGGTTTTGGCCTCATGGCAGATTTTGTCATTGTGTTGCAACTGGTTGTTGGACAGGTCCTTGTGGAGGTACTGGCACTGGTGCTGGTGCACCTGCCTGTCCTGCTACGACCAGTGCTAGTCCTTGTCCTGCAGCAGCAGGTCTGAGTGCAGGTGGCTGACCCGCCTGCCCTCTTGCACCTCTGCACAAATTGGGAGGTCCCTGACCTGCCGACAGATTTGCTGCTCTTCTTCTTTGTGGTCCCACCTCAAGAGGGACTTGACTTGCCACTTGGTTGTCTACAATATGCAACCTGAATGACCATTCCAGACTTTCTGTTTTGGTGCCCTGGAGTTGTGTTCCAGGAATGTGGCGCAGTTGTTTAGACCAGGCTTCACTTTGTGCATGCAGTTCGTCTTGAACTTCAGTAATGAGACCTTCAACTTTCCCTTTCCATCGACACACATTGTTCTGGTTCCTGAGGTAATTCCTGTGCATTAGGGATATCTTCACTGTTATTGTCAAAGTTTGGGGTATTGTCTGCTGTATGAAACATTCCTGTATTCTGCGTCTGCAGCAAAGGAATTGGTTGAAAATCCCACATCTGATCAACTGTTTGTGATGAATAAGTCACTTGATGCACTACTGGTTGCTGTCCTGCTATTCAAACATATCTGCTACACTATCTCTCATAGAGAACTCAAAAGTGTTGCACCTCCATGGTGCTGCTGAAACTGAGAGCACATTTCATGTCTACTCATTGTTCATGGGTCAGGCATGACCATGACCTCAACCATGTCTGCGTCCTCATATCACTCCTTGTGCTGGGTTCCTGTTAGGCGCACCTCTGCAATATGGTGTAGCAGCATTAGCGTGTACTTCTGGCCACGATGTGTCCATGTCTGTCACTGCATCTTGTGCCATGCTGATTAATGCCACCCACTCTGGGTTTTGTTGTCCCAATTTTCTCAGTTCATTTCACAAGAGTGATGCCTGATTTGGCCAGCTTCATTGCAGATGGTTTCCATGATAGTGGTCCTGAACATTTGCTGTGATAAAGTCGTATGGTTGTTGATGGTGCGTGTCCTCGTACCCTGCCAGAATATATCATGGCTGGTCATGTTCAAAAGTCGAAGTTCCTGGCCTGGATTGTGCTCGAATACTTGCTCGTCCTCTTCCAGTCACTTCTTGCTCCTGATTCTCTGGTTGAGTTGACAGATCTGAATTTTCATCCTTGTCTTCATCATCACTTCCATGCCATGCTCGTTCATGACAAAGTCACTGATTTCATGCTCAGCATCTGCGCAGATCCTCAAGGATGATTTGCTGTTCCTGACTCAAACCTTCCCAATCATACACAATCGGGCCTCCTCTGCCTGATGTTGAAGCATACGAAGGCTGTTCCTTCTGATTTGTGTCCATATATGTCGGTTGGCCTGGGAGCAGTGGTGTGGTATCCCAATCATTTGGGATCGGCTGCTCTCCACACTCCTCACCCTTTGGATCCTTATTTGGGTGTTGTGGTGCTACAGCCAGCACCTTGGGTCTTGTAACTGTGCTCTGTTCCGGTGCATCCACAAAATTCTCAGTTTCCTCCTCTGGTTTTGTAGTTTCAGTCACTTGAACTAATGTAGTTACAAGTTCAGGAAGACTCACCTGATGCTTTGGCTTTTCAACTTTTATTTCCAGTTGTTGGAGCCATCTCCATACTTTTTCACAAATAATAATAGCCATGAAACAAAGCACTACTTGCATGATGTCTGCCCACACTGTCAGTGGAACCTCCATGTTCTGTCCCTTAAAGTGTGAACTCCAGTGAATAAATACATAAGTACAGTGCTTGTGCTGTAGACTGCAGTCAATTCTCACAATGTCCGAGTGTCACATGGTTGTGACAGAAATCTGAGTCAGTGTAGCGGTCTGATAACCAATGCAGACATTTTGTGCCAGGCTGTTGAGTCTACCAGAGGAGATCGCACTCTGTGCCCTGAGTACTCACTTGGACCCGCAGCTGCTTCCTTACATCTGGGCACTTACACTTCATACACTGCGCTTCACTAGTGATGCATATTCATGCAGTCGAACTGAATACCACTAGTCTCACTTCTGTCTACAATACACTTCCAAGAATCCATAGTGCTGACCTGATAATGCAACTTCCAAGTATAGATGATCTCATGATTTATCACAGTCAATAGCATTGGGATATGTAATATTTCTAGTGGCAGAACAGACTATGCACTCATTCATCATTCGACTTACACTCCTATCATCACCGCAGTCCTTGCATTATTACTGTAATATTGCTCAAAACTGCAGAATCAACTTTGTCAGAAGTACACACAAGTTTGATACTGAATCCAATTTTGACTCACATTTGCTCTGCGTGCTTTGTTTTTGTTCTTTGTGACATTTATTTGTACCTAACATATGTTGAAACACTGTAAATATTGATTGAACGTAACACACTGAAATTCTCCAACAGTGCAGATGACACTTGGCTTCTGGTAAAAATCCATGGGAATAGTTATGCACAGATGTCACCATGCGCGTCGTTCCTGCATCATGCTTAAGTGCCACAAGAGACCCCACACATGCATCGCGTCAATGTGGATGTTTCCATGCGACATTGATGTGACACGCTCCCCATGCATGAAATCAAACATCATGCTTAATCTATCTAATCATACAGAGTCATTGACACAAAGAGTCTGTGTGCCTGTTCCTACAAAACAACATTTAAATAACTGTGTGCAAAACATTTCCTTTCCTGCCTTTGCCTTTCCAAGTGATGCAAGGCATACTCATTTTTCAGAAGCTACATCCTACCAAGGCATGAGATTTCTAGTTTTCATGTCAAGAGATGGCGTTGATGTGGAATTTTGTTGCACTAATGCTCATGTGCACATTTCAATTTGTGGAATGTGTGCTCTCTCAAACACAGCTTCAACATGAGGGCAACTCATTTGGAATAAGGTCTCGTGAAAATCCGGCCAAAACTGGGTTATCACTTAAAATGGTCACAACAGATCGAACAGAAGAAAGTTTGTATGAGGACAAACCCTATCCCTTGAAGAGATCGTGCTTCAGTAACGCTTTTGTAGAGTACCACACCAATTCGACCGTAGGCGAAGGACATAATGAGCACTGGCAGCAAAAACAAGACACCAGCCACGTACACAGACACAAAACGATATTTCAATGTGTGAGAATTCGTGTCTGGTCTGAAGACGCACGAGTTGAATCGTTTCGCCTGAAAAAAGAACAACTCTTGTGTTGAAGTACAAAAAAACAAGTGTGCCTTGCAGGACATTTGTTATGGAAATTGTGTACACTGTGCTGTTTAGTCAGAGCCCATACCATGCTGCTTAGTCCTTAAATTTCGTGCCAAAATTCCCTGAGCCAATCAGAATATGTGGTGGAGAGAGATGTTGCTGCTTCAGCATCCAGAATCAAAATGATACTAATGCTTCTACCCAGGCTATTTGTGCATATGCACTGGCCTGAGCATAAATAGATTTGGCACCAAAATTGCCTCAGCCAATCAGAATGCATGATGAGAGATGTTGCTTCCTTGGCATCCAGAATCAAAATGTACTGAGTGTGTCAATCACCTTCACTGCATGCCATCCTTGACAATGTTATGGAGGCCTTTCTCATCAAAAATGTTTGAAATTGAGAAAAACTGCAACTGATCATATAAAATATCTTTCTGTAACAGGTTGAAATGGACATTTATGTGTTATCTTTGTGTGTAGAATAAATGGTAGTGTGTTCTTGTATTTATGTAGAAATTTTTTTTTTGGACCCTCTCTCATTGACTGTGTACCGATGTTGCATGTCATTACTCATCCAGGGTCACAGCACTCAGCTGCTTGCACAGCGCACCAGGGTCTCATGTTGTGATTGGTCACTTGTGTGTCACATGGTTATTTTGTCTATTTAAGGAGCTGTTCAGCTTGAGCCCAGCAGTCTCATCTTGTGTTGTCTGTTGAGTTATGTGTGTCATACAGTAATAAACTTTGGGAGAAGTGTCAGTTAGAAGTTTGACTTGTGTTTGCCTTTTGGAGTCATGGCTATTGCGGTCTTGTAATAAGGATTATTCTCTGCTGGCACTACCTGTTACAAACTGGCAACCCAATGTGTGGTGTCACACACCTGAGTGGCTGGTTGCAAACTGTGAAGCAGGAACAGTTGAGAAGACTGGGATTAAGAGCAGAAAACACTTGGAAGTGTGAAGAAGTGGAACATCCTGTTGTCAAGACTGAGGAGAGCTGATCAGTGAAGCAGAGCCAGCAAGCAGAGGCTGCGACACTAGGAGGAACCAGAATAGACAGAATGTAGTGTGAGCAGAAGTGAAGTATCCAAATTATTGCAGAACACATGCCATGAGATGGAAAAGAACTGAGAGAAAGAGAGCAGATCAGAGAAAGGGAAAAGAGAAAATTTCGCAAAAGGGACCCACTTTAATAATTCCCAAGAAATGGACCCCCAAAATTACCCAACTCCCCAGGCCACACACAAACTGGTCAGCTTCGGACTGACCCCTGAAAGAAAGCTGAAATCGAAATGGGAATCAGCTACGAGCCAATGTTCAAGACCCCCTTTCCCTTCAAATGCAAATTGGGATGCAAAGTTCAACAAACCCTAAAACCCCAGCACAAATGCATCCTAACCAACAATCAAATCCAAACACAGGTTCCACCTTCGAGGAATGGGCTGGAGCTTTGTGAAGCGTTTCAAGGCACAATCAGTGTGCCTGAACATGCTTCAAAAACTGAAACCTTTCCCTCATGATCCTGTTTGTGAACAGTTTTCTGGGAACGCAACAAAAATCCTGCAAAGTGCAGTACCCCAACATTGACAAAATTAATCCCGTCTGTGGATGGTTATCCAGTGTAGACAAGGCCTGTTCTTGATCCAAAAAAAAGTGGTTAACCAATGTTGGCAAGAATGGAAGAAAGATCCTGCAATTTTGCAGTTTTCCAATGTTGACTAAACTCGGGCCAAAACTGCAAGAAATACCTGAAAACTACCGTTCCTGGCCGCAAAACGAACCTATCTTGAAGACCGTCAAGATGACTAAAGTTAACAAACCTCCAGGACACTTACGCAGAAATAATAATTAAAAGGCACTTACCATTTTTATGTTGCAGAGAACTTGAACCTTGAATTTCAAACCTTTCCTTACCAAGACCAGAACAAGATTTGGAAGAATGAACCATTGCAGGCCAGATAGTGCAAGGATGGTGGTGATGGTACAAGTGTAGACCAAGTAAAGCGTGAATGAGTGAGAGTCTGTTCTGCCGACATTGATACATATCCTGACATAGTTGACTGTGATAAATTGCGAGATCAACTTGTACTTGGAAGTTTCATTATCAGGT
>JAAUXT010037124.1_pt1 | contig 10736 bp, 8 predicted proteins | sample 7278171 | NCBI WGS metagenome assembly JAAUXT01 (sample SAMN14350112, study PRJNA611818) | marine sediment metagenome | isolation source: surface marine sediment (1.8m) | place: French Polynesia: Moorea | collected 2018-08 | reverse complement strand
CCCCCCCCCCCCCCCCCCCCCCCCCCCCCCCCCCCCCCCCCCCCCCCCCCCCCCCCCGTCTTCACATCAGCTGATTCACATGGGGGTGTCTTCACATCAGCTGATTCACATGGGGGTGTCTTCACATCAGCTGATCCACAGGGCGGTAGCCAATCCAAAGGGGCAGTGTTGATGTCAGCTGAGGTGTAGAGGCGTCTGGATCTAACTGATCGACAGGGTGGGGGGTTGGGCATCGCGAGACTTCCCTCTTATATCTCAGTGACGCGATGCTCTTTGGTTTCGAGACTTCGCACGCTGAGGATGGCGCGCAGAGTGATGGTGTGCTTGTGTGAGATTTTCTCGGGAAAAAGACAGGGTTCTCACACTCGACAGAAAGGTTCCTGTGAAATCCCCTTCTTTTCAGAGCTTCAGTCCCAGTTTATGAGTTTTGTGATGATACAGTGACGTGACCATTTGTTGGGTAAGAACCAACATTCTGACCGCAGTGCCGTCTGTACAACCAACGTTCAAAACAGCGGGAGACTGCGGGTCCACAACTGGTGATTACAGCAGGACAGGAAGCCACTGCCACCCCCCTCCCTCCCTGCTCAATCTCACCAGACTTGCTCCAGACAAGAAGCCTTCGGTCCTCTTCGCTGCATCCGTTGCCCGTCAGTTGTACGCCGGGACAAGAGGGGGATTTCACCTGCTGACATTTCGTGCAACCCATTGAAGTAACACGTAACCAGTCGAGTGCTCTCACAGGGTCTCTTCCTCGGCGTTGTCGCTGTTCACCTGGGCCCCTGCTGAGCCGAGCAACAACAACCCGGTGTTCCGTCTTCCTCTCCTTCTCCCAGCGCGGGCCGGGTTGCGTTGGTTTTGTGGTACCTACTGGGAAGGGAAAGGTTGTTTCCGGGTGTGGGTTTCGTGTCTGTCGGTTCGCTTGCAGTCTTTAGTTATGAATGAAAAGTTGCTCCGTTGAAGTTGTGTGGAACAAGGCGCGACAATGGAAAGGCGCGTGCGATCTTCAGAACAAGGAAGGCTTTCGTTTTGGGCGTGTTCGACTTTGATGAAGAAGTGTTTTCACACGTGAACGGACCTTCTTGCGAAGCCCCCGTGGCCAACAACGGAGAGATTTTGTCGTCAGTGAAAATCAAAGGTGACAAGCACGTGTCAATTTGTGAAGAAGTCCGGCCACAGAACCCATCTCGAGAAAATTGCTGATGTTTCAGAAAATAGAACAACCAGGCAGAGAAAGGTCCAAATGTGCAGGTAAAACAAGGAAAATGGAGATTTTTTGTTCGAAACCACGTGCTCGAGCTGCAGAGCTGAGAAAGACTTCCCCCAGCTTCAATGTGCTGCACCTGTGCACATTGTTTGCAGATTCAGTTGGCTGTGCAGTGCAGATGTCGAGAGTACACTGCTCCCCGTGTAATTCGAACTCTTACAAATTCGAGGTCGAACACAAACCAATTCAATCTCGGTGACAGCTGCTGTTGGTGCCGGTCGGGTGTTTGAAATGTCACCCTATTTTCGGTGTTCGTGCTTGCAAAGACGGTGACACGCTTGCAGAAGCTCCCGTTGGATTGGTTGAAGGATACAGTTGCAACTGTCGCAGACAATAACCGGCGACTGATATATTCCCCGTCTTGAATGAACTATCACGTTCTTGCAGAGTTCTCTCCTCCAGCGTTGCCATTTGACTTTCATTGCAGCGTTCACCGTTGCGTTGAAAACAAGAAAACCTGCAATCGTCTTGTGTTTCCTCACAGTTGTGACGCATTCAGCTTTTCAGAAAGGCATGCCATATGTTTTTGTAACCTTTTCATCTCGGCTGCTGCCTACCTACGGGACTGGCATTTGATGCAATAGATTGAGGCAGATGGTCGGAGGGTCGGTGTCCGGCGAGAGGCGCTGCTCCCGCCGCCGTCACCGCACGAGGTCCCGCCGCATGACGGCCGGGCGGCCGCACGGAGGGCAGACGCACCACGTGGCGCACACATTCTTACATGCTCGTCCAATTTTTGCAGCGCATTGTGGAGAAGCAGACAACTGAGGGAGGAGAAATGTAGCAACAGTTGTTACTGCATTCTGCTGACGTTATCTCTACGCAGAGTAGCGCCCCGCTGCACTGTGAGAACGAGAGCTCGAGCGACGGGAGGGGGGGGGGGCTCGAACCTCGGCGACGCTCACGAGTCCGGTGTTCGGGAATTAAATCCAGTTTAGTTGATTTGTGTCACTGCTTCCCACTTCAGAGGGCTTTTGTCTTCCCTCGGCTGGTGGTTGCACTTGAGAAAACACGTGTGTGTTTACCCGACGGAGAATATGCGGTGACGTACGTGAAGGAAACGCAGTTGGTTTGGTTGTCACAGTCCAACAAAGTGTAAACGTGCGACGAAATCAAAACTCCGACGAACCCCTTGTGGTGGTTTGGAACGATGGTTTGGGTCCAGGGGTCGGCGGTTGTGCTGGTACACGACGAAACCGCACTGGCTGCGCCGGGTCCCACCGGAAGCAGGTCCCATCCCGGAAGTCGCTTTCCTGACCGGAAGTCGTCCTGACGCGGAGGAGACGGCGCTGTCCCGGCAGCGCCGCGTCTCCTGGAGCGGGTCCCGAACAGCGAGAGTAGCAGCGCTGTTGCGGGGTTGGAAGCGCGCCCGGGTTGAGGGTTTCACAGTGTACTACGGACTCTGGTACACGTGTAGCCCTGAGATTGGGTGCGAGAGAAGGATCGGGGCTCCTCCGCCCGCTCCCTCCCGCAAGGTCATCATAACCCAACTAATTATAGTTTGACCTAGTTCCAGCCAACCCAGCCCCCTCCCTCCTCTCCCTCCCTCGCAGCGCAACGTTTGATCAGCATGTAGGAGTGAGGCGGCGAACTTTGGGGCGAGTACATGCAGTATGTAGAGCAAAACGCGTTGTTGGCCTTCTTCTTCCTTCGTTCACTCTCTCCACCGCAGTTCTGCGAAGACAACGTGGCTCGGGAACCTCTGTGCTGCTATGAATGCCAACCAGTCCGGGTATTTCCTTCAAGTCGGAGTCAGAAGCTCGTGTTGCGTTCGTGCGAAATGTTCTTTTCTCGAAGAGAACAGGAGATAGGGAGAATCTGTGTACGCGCGGCTGGTTCTGCGACCCTGGGAGCGGAGACGTGTATGAGTGGAGCGAGCGTCGTCAAGGGGTTTTCACGTTGATGAAAAAGATAACGTCGACAGCAACTTTTCTTGATGACGACAAAGAATAGTCTGGAGCGTTTTCTGATGCCCACCAATTGAGTGTCAGGTCAAAATTCTGCTGTCAACTTGAAAATTTTGACGTGGACGGCACCAATGTGAAAACGGCTTCACTTGGAGCACGTCGGAAATTTCCACAGTGGGAAGAAGCGACGGAACGAGGCGCTTCCCCCGATGACGACAACCATCACCACTCAATGCTGATCAATGCGACACCAATTTTTCAGTTGTGATAAATTATTGATCAATCTGCATATAATGGCTATTTATATATCAAGCATACACGTCAAAGGCCTGGAAATAGCGGTGCGAACAAAGGCCCCGCCCCAGTGAATGCAGTTGCAGTTGCAGCGCATAACACGACAAATTGCCTTACGTGACAATTCGACAAAACTCGCTTTGACTCGACTGCATTTTCCGCCAGCAGCAGGTACTCGTACCTGGATCTGAACAGAGTACGCTGAACTGAAATCAGTTGCACAGTGTGCGCACAACACGCGCCAAGTTTCGATCGCTTGAATGCGTTCCAAGAGAGGAGAGGATCGGTTGTCTCTTTTGACGGTTCCACCCAAATAGGAGAAACTCAGAACACGGTTTTGTGTTCACAGACAACAGTAATTATCGCTCATTCGCACACAGCTCCTGTTTGCTGTACCTGTCATTTTCTTTCGCCGAAAACAAATACGGTAGAAAAGAAAAAGAACGCCTTTGCTTTGTCATGTCTATAAAAACACTGAAATCGTTTGCTGTTTTATTTTTTTGTGCGTCTGTGAAATGGCTGTGAACAAAGCAGATCGATTTGACTCCCGAGTGAAATGGTGCCAGGTCGGTCAGATCGGGGCCAAGTCAGAAACAGACTTGCTTCTCGGGTTACATTGGGAGCCCACACCGCACTTTGCCCAAAGGGACGTCGTACAATGGTGAGATCGGGCTAATTGAGAACCTGGGGAGTCGGTAGTGTTTTCTACATTCAAATTGTGGCTTCTGCTCGGGCAAGGCAGGAAGGAGTACAGCGAATAGCAAGGCTGAAGTTTGGCGATGACGCCAACGTTGAAACTGTGGCGTGTGAGGGTGGTGCATGGTGGTACACTGTTATGTATGGGTGCTCATACCAGCATCATACCAGAGCCATCGGCTGGCAGAGCCTGTCCGCAGCATTCGCCCAGAGAAGGGAGCTGGTGTCTCCCATCCCTGTTGGCTGGGTCACATAGAACTAGCCACATGTACATGTTCTGCAGGAATGGTTTTATTCACACTTACCTGAGCTTCAAAGGAGCAAAGCCCAGAAAATAGGAATACAGTCAGTTTTATACACGGGGTCTGAAGCTGTGCTACAGGTGCAGCTTCAGAGGAGCTCAGGAAAGAATATGTGTGGTCGAACCAAGTGGCGAGTGTTCGAGTAACGATGGTTCGGCTACACAACAACACACAGTGCCCACGGGTCAGAGTCGTTCGCTGTTTTGAGGGAACGACGCCAGCCCTGTGCAGGCAACGACTCTTTTGAGGAACCAGCAAAACAAGTCCTGAGGCCCGGAGGCAAACAACGTGCACAGGATTATGTGACTTGTGATCGCAGTCTGCCTACAGATACCAAATTCCCCGAGAATCCAGCTTCGCGAATTCCCCTCTCGTCGTCGGCAGCAGCAGCAGACAAGGCTATTTGAAGGTCTTTGAAGACGTTTAAATTTGAATGAGGCATTGAGCGGTGGTGAAGTGGCGCAGGGAGCGAGGCGGATCGATCGCCTCGAACATCGCAGGGTATCGATCTCGGGCCTCGGGGTCGGGTCCGCAGACGGTGCGGCCGGGCGGTGGGGTGGGGACCGGGCATGGGAGGGAGGGTCAGGCAGGGAAGGTTGGGGGCGGGAGGCCGGGAGGGTGAGAGAGAGTCAACCGGGGAGGGGCTGGGAGGGTCAGCCGGGGCGGGGTCGAGGTTGGAGGCCAGGAGGGTCAGGCGGGGAGGGGCCCAACCGGAGAGGGGCCAGGAGGGTCAGGTGGGGAGGGGCCCAACCGGAGAGGGGCCAGGAGGGTCAGCCGGGGAGGGGCTGGGAGGGTCAGCTGAGGAGGGGTCAGGTGGGGAGGGGCCGGGAGGGTCAGCTGGGAAGTCGGGCGGCGGAGTGGGGGCCCCAGCCATGGAGGGGTCAGCAGAGTCAGGACATTCATCGGAAAAGGCGAGAAGGTCAAAGACTTTCCGCCCGTATTGGGTGGAGAAGATCAGGGACGGTCATCTGGGAAAAGGCCAGGGTCAGGGACATACTGCTGAAAAAGTATATTGAGCGTGTGTGTGTGTGTGTGTTGTGTGTGTGTGTGAGTGTGTGTGTGTACCTTGCATTTCATTTCTCAGCATATCACCTTGAGCAAAAGGCAAAGGACAACAATTTCCAATCGACCTGCGTGGACTATTGAGCCATTGAGCAATTGATTGAACATTGATCGCTGGGTCGTGTGCTCTGGTTGGCTGGCTGGCGACTTCCTATCAAGTGCAGGTAGAGCAAGGCGTATCGAACACCTCTGGGTGCGGCAGGTCGGTCAATCGGAGTGGCGGCGTCCCTCGCCTGACGCGGCGCCACCACTCACCGCCCGCTGCCGGCAGGTCACAGCCAATTGGGCGAGTAAACACACAGAAAAACAGATTTGCAGTGTTTCGGTAATTTGTTCTCAATAGAAAAGAACCGGGGGTCGTCCGCCGTCTCGGAATGAGGTTTGGATGGGGCGGCTGAAAATTGAGTCGCTGATGACATTGTGGAGAATATCACGTGTGAATCCTGATGGAAGTTTGGCGCCGCGGACGGTGGTGTTGGTTTCCCCTGGTGGTGCAGCCCACTTCTCTGACACGATTGCAATTTCGAGCTTTTCCAGGCCTGAGTGACAAGAAAATTCACAGTTTGGGCGTGATCGTTGTGGTGATGGCTTGGGCGCTGGTTCCTGGGGTGGGGAAGCAGTTTCTCTTGAGGAGGGCGTCCGAAGAGAAAAGTCTGCTTTTGGTCTTAGTGCACACTATCTGTCGCTGTTACGAACGAGCTCTGCACACACACACACACACACACACACACACACACACATACACACACACACACACACACGCCCGTCACCTCTCTTCACAGCGTGGAGTGGCATACACCAGCCAGGATCAGGTTTCAATGGTCATTTTGAACCCCGTGCTGTTTGGCGGACTCGGTGCACGGAGAGCAGCAACTCCTGGGTGAACGGGGGGCCGGGTGACGAGGCACCCGCCCCATTTCTGCACCCGCGGCCGTTCCCTCCCCCCCCCCCCCGCCGGCTGGGTCCGCCGAGATCAGGGGGAACCGACGGTGCGAGCTGACGAGCTTTGACGTCGGAGGTCATCATCATCACAATCGTCCCTGTCAATACAACTCCACGATGTTTCATCGTGCGCATCAAACCCAAGCGTTTCGCCCCTGGAGCGGCAGGAGGAGGAGGACTGGGTTGTCGACTGAGCCAGTCGGGCAGAAAGGTGAAGCCAATCGATCGGCACCGCGATCGGTTCGCCTCGTGGAAGATGAAGTGGCCACTTAGCATGCAGGGGGCGCTCCCTCCCCCAGACAGGCCATTAAACTTGGATCAGGGCACGATTATAAATTTGAAATTTGAAAGCCAAAGTGCGAACAGGTAGTAGGTTTCAATCATCTTGGAAGCGGTTGCTTCGTGTGAGTTTTCGAGGTGGTTCCTCTGGCTGTGGTTCTGTCACTCGGTCTTGAGTTCGTTCGATTTCCTTCTCGGATCGACTGGGCTTCGTTCGATTCGGCCTTCTCGCTGGCGTGTTGAAGCGGGTTGCTGATCACTGACGAGTTTGATTTCAAGACGGTACAAATCTGCCACTTCCTGCAGCCTGACACTTTTCACCAAGATTTCGACCACTGAGCCGCATATCCGACGCACGCGCGCGAAGGGAGGGGGGACAGCTCGTGTTTCTGTGTGTGCGTGTGTGTGTGTGTGCGTGTGTGCATGTGTCAGTTTACGTTTCCGTGTGAAAGAGGGAGAGACAGGAGTGTGTGTGTGTGTGTGTGTGTGTGTGTGTGTGTGTGTGTGGGTGTAACTGTGAAGATCAATGCACGCGTATGTGCGTGTGTGTGTGTGAGTGAGTTGCGTTTCCGTGCTGCCTGTGAGTCTCCGCATGCTCGTTACGTATACGGTGCAGGTGAGTGAGTGAGCGGCGGCGGCGGCGCCGCAGGTGGATGTGTTACCTGTATCTGGTATCGATCCCCGTCGTGTATTATTGATAGCGGGAGACGCTTTGATGCGTCGCTCCTTCTGAAGGAGTCGCAGAAATTAACGCGCATTGTCTCGCCCCCTTCCCTGAAGCAGCTGCTACAGACATGCGCGGAAGCGGTCTGGATGTGGCTGTCCCGCTGTCCTTGCGCAGTGCGCATGTCACTGCATTCGCACCTCGCTCACGCACGCCACGCCCACCCGCGCTTCTCGGAATCCCGGGATGCGTTGAAGGACGACTCAACCAGCTTTTCGCTCGGGACACAGGCAAGACGTCTTCACATTGGTGCCGTCAACGTCAAAACTTTGACGTCGACAACAGAATGTTGATATAAACGGCCACCAAAATTTAACTTGACGCCCAATTGGTGGGTGTCCAAAAATGGTCCACACCATTCTTTGACATCGTCAAGAAAAGTTGCTGTCGACGTCGGCCTCAACGTGAAAACCCCCCAAGATGAACAGGCCTTACTTTGAACTGTTTGGCGAGTGATCAAATTTGCGGTGACTTTCACTGAAGCAATCAGCGTTGTGTCCGAGACGGACGTCACTCAGCTCTGTCATCGTTCAGGGAGAGTCCAAATGGATAATCTTCCGGAGTACCTCTGTGCACGAACAGTCAGCCAGAGAGACTCGAAGGATGACGTTTCCCACGTCACGTCACGTCACGACGGGCGACTTGTCACCACGCCAGCACAAGCGCATACTTTGACTTCAGGAAGCCCTGGCGTTCTAGTTGGACGTTGACCCCCCCCCCCTCCCTGCTGTATCCGGTGTTGCCCACCGAGGGACGTGCCCTGATCCCCCACCTCACACACACACCACACACACACACACACACACACACACACACACACACTTCACTGTGTCCAGTGTTACCCACCGAGGGACGTCGCTATCCGCACCCTGTGTACCGTCGCTCTCCTCCGTATCTCCACGAACTCCAGAGCACTGGCCCTGTTGACTCTCGGTGACAAACAGCATTGATTCGCGCTGCTCTGTTTGCACTGCGCTACGCTAATGGCATTCTCCCAACCCAATAATACAGAACCGCCCGCAAAATAGACATTTCTGTTCAAACGTATAAACAACCTTCTCGGCATGCGCAGTTGGGCCGGCCCATTAACAAGCATTGCTCGAGGTGCTGCGACCAAATTCGTTTGGTGCGTGTCTGGTTATAGTAAAAAGGTACACAGCTTCATGGGAGAAGCTTCTCAGCTTTGACCTTCAAAGTTTCCACCATGCTCGCTGTGCAGGACGGACGGGCGGGGGACCGAGTGCAGGAATGCCGCGCCGCTCGTAAAGGGACGAGCGGAGGCGCGCGGCTCTCGTTGTGCTTCACACCCAGTGAACCCGCAGGGCCTGAACGTTTTGAAACGTGCTCACTCACTCACTGCGTATCTCAGCTGCGTGGCACAGTCACCCAAGGTGTCAGTCTTTGTTTTGCTGTACAACCTTGATCACCAACACTAAAAGGTGCGTGTTTGTGTGTGTGTGCGTGTTTGTGTGTGTGCGTGTGTGCGCGCGTCGTTCGTGTGCCCATTCGCCCGTGGCTGGCTGGTGCAGGTGAGGCCTGTGCTGCGTGTCGGGGACCGGTGTCGTGGTTTCCTGTCCAACTTGGAGCACGTGACGTGACAGCTCGACGCTGTTTCCAATATGAGGAGGCGTCACTCAAACACACAGGAGAGTTTAGCCCCAAGCGGTGTGTGTGTGTGTGTGTGTGTGTGCGTGTTTTGAAGTGTTGGTCCCAGACGCGGTGTGTGTGTGTGTGTGTGTGTGTGTGTGTGTGTGTGTGACGTCTTGTCCTGTCCCAGCGCAACACACACTGTGGCCCAGCGGAAGTAGAGAGGGAGCGGCTGCTGCAGGGCCGATTCACTGTGATGTGTCTGCGGAAGCACTGTTGATTGGAGTGGCCCTGACAGCGTCGCAATGCCATGCCTGCGCCTGCGCCTTCCGCCCGTCTCTGATTGACCCGCGTGATGACTTCCGGTTTCCGGTGAACAGTGCGAGACAGAATCGCGATGTCGCCGCTGATGACAGTTTTCTCACGAAAAGCCCCAGAATCACGGGTTGGGACGGGAACGAAAACGTCACCGTTTCCGGAAGTTGACCTCGGGCTGAATTGTGCGGTCATTGCTCCCTGGGGATCACGTGTCTTTGCAGACCTCAGCTGTAGGACATCGCACGTAGTCGTTTTGTGGTCGCAGCGTTGGCTATAGATTATTTTTAGCAGCTTTGAAAACATAGTGGGCGTGTGTGGTTGTAAAGGCGCAGATGAATGCAGCTGCACACGACAGCGTCCTGTGAAAGAACGCAGCAGCAGACACAACGACGTGGATAGAGCGTGATGAACAACTTGATTTGACACCATTGTGCAGACAGATGCAATTTGAGAAAACAAGGTTCTGTACTGACTTGAGTACGTTGTATGATTGATGATTCATCCCACATTGTCTGTGTCTGGAAAATGTGCCCATTTTACTGGGGAGTTTTGTGTTGCGCTGTCGACTTGGTTTTCGATGGGTGTCTGCACCAATACGGTGCTCAGACTTGTGGCCTTTTGACCTTGAGAATACCGTACAGCGTCAAGCATCAAGGTTCCGTTACGTTGTTCACTGGTGTGTGTGTGTGTGTGTGTGTGTGTGTGTGTGTGTGTGTGTGTGTGACCTTTGAGGGTGTGGCCCAAATCAACTTTGAACGATTGTGAAGAGAAAGAGCAAAAAATATATTTCCAGTGTAGTGTACTGGGGTCAAGTTCGCCCCCCCCCCGTAGATGTGCAATACGAACACCAGGGTGTGGTGTAGTGGACCTGTTTTGGCTGTTCGAGACGGCTCTGAAACGCTTGTTTTCCTCCCCCTGCACGGAGCGGCAGTGTTCGGAGGGAGCAGCAGCACGCAGCGCAGATATCGGTTCCGGGTGGATCGGATCGCTGAAACGCGATTCCTCTCGCATTGACTCGTTTCGCTGGGACTGGAGGGAGACGCGCACCTGGCACAACCGGCTTTGCTGACACAACCGGCTCCTTGACGCAACCGGCTTTCCTAAACTGGCTTTCCTGACAACCAGCTCCTTGACGCAACCAGCTTTCCTCACTCAACCTGCTCCTTGACGCAACCGGCTTCCTGACAACCGGCTCGTCGACGCAACCGGCTTTCCTGACACAACCGGCTTACCTTGACGCAACCGGCTTCCTGACACAACCGTCAGCGTCTTTCCTCGCCAGACGCTCGCAGACTGGTCCGGGGGGGGGGGGGGGTCCGCTGGGGGGCGTGGCCGAGCACGTATTTGGGGGGTTGGGG
>JAAUXT010021095.1_pt1 | contig 10737 bp, 6 predicted proteins | sample 7278171 | NCBI WGS metagenome assembly JAAUXT01 (sample SAMN14350112, study PRJNA611818) | marine sediment metagenome | isolation source: surface marine sediment (1.8m) | place: French Polynesia: Moorea | collected 2018-08 | reverse complement strand
TATTTTTTATCTTCATATTGGCTCAGTGACCTAGTTTCCGAGCGCGCGACCTACTTATGCAAATGAGGCTATGACATCATACGCGGGATTTCCCGGTATTTCCTGAGTTCGAATCACCGCGACCTCCATGGAGGTTTTTTTTTTTTTTGACGTCAGCGTCAAATTTTAACAATGGTGGAATTTTTGACGTCAGCCGAGAAAACGACTGCGCGTCACCCAATGTGAAAAGCCCTTGAGACGCACCCCTCGTCCTGGTAGCACTTGCTGTCGAACGTGAGGAGTGACGGGTTGCGCGACACGACGGACGTCGTCTCGGTAGCGATGCCGCTGCCGTCCTTCTCCCGCCCCGCGCCGCCGCCGCCGCCGCCGCGCCGCCGCCCGCGCGGGCCCTGACGCCGCACGTGCACCAGCGCCGCCACGCTCACCACGATGATGACGAAGGCGGCGGCGGCAGGTGGCACGATGACCAACACCATTTTGACGGTGCTGCTGAAGGCGGTGCCGCCGCCGCCGTTTTCCGTGTTGTCACCGGAAGCGACGGCGACGTCGTTGCTCTCCTTCCGGTCTGAGAACGAGTCATGCGGATAACAAGGTCAGAAGGGACAACCACGGAACAGAGTTTCCTTTGTTGAAAACGTTGTGGTCTGAGTTCATTTTCGTGTGGGAACGCCTCACATTGGGGGGTTTTCACACAGGTGACGATGACGTCAACGGACTGAACCATTTCTAGTGCTCTCCATTGGGCATTGACATGTCAATTTTGATGCCCAAATGACGCCAGCGTCAAAAAACTGACGCCACCCCGCCTGTGTGGAAACCCCTATTTTGAGTAAAATTTGTCTGGTAAAACGCACCTTGATATTTTGTACGTTTGCGCACGTATTTGCCAGATTTCCAACACTGACCTATGACGGTTCCGTTGGGTCCACAGTCCTTGAAGAGACAGTCCTCGTGCACACAGCCAGGCCCGCTGTGGCCCGGGTCGCACACGCATGCGTACTCGCCGACGTCGTGCTGCCGACACGTGGACCGCGCCGGGCACGCGTTGTGTACCCCGGTGCACAGGTCCACGTTCTCCTGCAACATACAGGGTACGACGTGATGTTTCAGGGTACGAAGCGTTGCGTCGTGCTGTCGCGTCGCCCCATTGGGTCAGCATTGGGCTGCTATTGCGTCACCCCAACTGCTCCTGAAGCACTCGGGGCAATGCAACAGCATGACGGGCAGCACGACGCTGGTTGCTGCGTCGCTGGGAGTGTGTTCCCAGCCTCACAGGCCTGACCAATCGGAGATTGTGTCCTGTGTGTGGGTCGTGTGGTCAGTGATTCTGACAAGAAGATCTGTAGGTGTGTGTGTGTGTGTGTGTGTGTCTGTCTGTCTGTCTGTCTGTCTGTCTGTCTGTGCACTTGTTTTTGCAGCAGTAAATTTACAACAACGTTTTTTTTGAAAAAGAGGCAAAACATTTTCCATTGGACTTTCTGCAAAAAAACAACAACAAGAAGTTCGAACCAAACAGCTGGTTCTTCTGCTGGAGCCTCGTTCTAATTCCCATTCCCTGAGTCTCAACTCTTGTACAGCAGGTCACACGTGGGAGATGTCCCATTTTCAAAGCTCTTGCTGATTGGTTGCTTACCTGGCACAGTTTCCCCGTGGTGCCCCACGGGCAGATGCAGGAGAATTGGGTCTTCCCCTCCACGCACACTCCCTGGTTCACGCAGCTCTGCGGTGAGCAATCTGCAAGACAAGCACTTCCGGTCAGATGAGGTCACCAAGACACAGGTCCTGCTTGACCCCTGTTTCAGACCGGGTTGGCTGGCACACGCGCACCAAGGTCACAGCGCACACGCACATTAAGGTCACAGCGCACACGCACACCAAGGTCACAGCGTACACACACCAAGATCACAGCGCACACGCACACCAAGGTCAAAGCGCACCAAATGGGTGTGGCACATGTGAAAAGAGAAAGGTGATGGGCTGTTTGTAGTTGTGTTCGTACTGATGCATTTGCTTACACACCACGCATTTGATTGCAACAAGACCAACTCCGAGCATGCACTGGCGCATGGTTCACAAAGGAATTATGTGCATAATGCGCCCTCACCTGGGATGTCGACCAGGCAGAACTGCCCCGTGGAGCCGGGGAGGCATTCGCAGGAGAAGCCCTGCCGCCCGGTGGCGCCACCACCGCCGCCGCCGCCGGCGCTGTGCCGCCGGCACACCGTCTCCCCGGAGCAGTAGCGCGGGGACGCCGGGTCCCACGGGTTCGTCAGGCAGTAGTCTGAAGAATACACGGTGAAGTGCGGGTCAGTGCGCGAGGCTCCTCAGACGGTTCTCATTCACGTAGCGCCGACGTCAACATTGACGCCGGCGTCAATTTTGACGCCAGCGCATCAAAATGACGCCATGGCATCAACGCCCTTGAACTCCCTCAATCTCAAAAGAAAATAATGCTGCCAACGCAAAATTTTGACGCCGGCGTCTCAATGTTCGCGTCGACCACGGGTGTGAAAACCGCTTCATGGGGTTTTCACGCTGGTAAAGCCGTCGACTTTTTTGATGGCGTCAAAGAATGGTCTGGACCGTTTTTTGATGCCCACCAATTGGGCGTCAGGTTAAATTTGACATTGACGTCAAAAATTGGACGTCCACGTCAACTTTTTCAGAAAAAGTAACAGAGTGGTGGGTTTGACAGATCTGCAGGGAAACTGACCAAGACAAGGGCGGAATTCCCCGTAGAGGGCGTTGTTGCAGCGGCAGGCGAGGCTGAACTCGGTGGCGCCCTCCGGTGGCGCTCGCGTCAGGTCGCTCTCCGGCGGACACGGCTCGCACGCCTCGTTCCCGATGTTCGGCTTGAACGTGCCTCGAGGACACGCTGCAATAGAGACGGCGACACATGTGTTACGTGGGCGCGTTCGATTTGGATGTGTGTTGAACGCGCAACGCGCCGCTTGTACGGCAGCGAGGGTTACAAGTGGTTTTCACATTGGTGACGCGCGGTCGTTCTCAGATGCGCCAGGTACCACGTACACGTGTTACGTGTCACGTAGAACAAGGCGTCGCGCAAAACACCCATCGCGTGATGCATCCAAAACTCTCTATTGACGAACATTTTGACGCCAACCCAAAGAAACGACCTCGCGTCACCCAACGTGAAAACCTCTCTGAATCAAACACAAAGCAAATTCAGCACGTGAATCAAACACGAGAGAAAAGCAACGCGTCTCACGGATGCAGTCCCTGGCGGCGTTGTGCGTGTAGCCCCGGTCGCAGAGACACTCGCTGTACCCGGTGAGAACGTCGCAGTAGCACTGCGCATGCTCGCCGCAGCCGCAGTCGCCGCTAGGGTACTCCACGTACTGAGGATACCTCATCGCTGCAATCATACCAGGTGGCGCTGTGTTGAAGCTCAAGACAATCAATTTTTCACCAGAAATTTGTGCCTGACGGAGGTGGGGTCCAGGGTCAGATGTGCGGGGCATGCGCACATGAGGGCTTGCTGTCTTCTATGAAGGGTCTTCTGACAGGAATGTGCGTTTCCTTCAATGGTGACAAATCAGCCCGTCCCCACCCCTTCTAGACCCCCCCTCCTGCCCCATAACCCCTGCACCCCTCTGAACCACCGTGCCCAATAACCCAGGTTGGAAGACACAGCCTTCATCACACCTCTCACTGAAAATTTCGCGTATGTTCGCGGGCCTGGACAAATGAGATCTGTGTCCGAGCACCACTCTGCAAGATGCGGGTCTCAATATGGAGTCAGGTGCGATTCTCCTCGCTTCTCAAACGGTCCTCCATGGACGTGTTGATTGGGTTCTTACACTGTACAAAAAGGGTTCCTGTGAAATTACACAATTTCGAGACCTTTGGTCAAGAAAGGAGTTGTGATTGGACAGGACCCATTCTTGTCAGGTGAGAACCCATTTCTACCGCGATTCGAGCACATACGACAGGTTCTGTGATCGCAGAGTTGGAGAAAATTTTGCAATTCACCAGACGACGAGACTCGCGTTGAGGACAGAACCACCATGTTTGGTAACATTATTTCTGCAGAAACAAACCCATCTTTGTTCTACACCTCGTGACTCAGTCGGGTTCCACAGAGATCGCGCTGATTGCAAGTCCTTGTCTTTTTGCCAAAATTTGCTAGTGAGGGAGATTTTGATTTTTCTGTACAGAGGAAAGTTTGACACAAGAAAGCCTCAAATGACTCCAAATTTTCTTGAATTTTTTGCACAAGGTTGCAGTTTTCATTGCTGTTGCCCCGAATTGAATTTAAACGACTGGTACAGAACGAAATCTTGCAAGATGCGTGGTGATTCACGTGTCTGTCATCCGGCGCCAAAGGATCCAAAAACTTTTCAAACTCTCCCTTTGCTTGGGAAGCAACATACTTGTTTTCATCTGGTTCGTTCAGGCTTGAAACTTTTTCACTACTTTGGCACGCCTGGTAATTCAGAACTGATGAGGGCAGCCCACAAGTCTTGAGATTTCAGGTCAATTCATGCCGTGGTATTCAGGGACTTTGCGACAGCAACGGTGGTTGGTCTGATGCCAAAGGAACAACATTAACTGAAGCAAAACGCTTCCAATTGAGAGACAAACACCTGCCACGCACAAGGCATGTTGATCAAGCCTCATTTTCAAACCTTGGGAAAGTAAAATTATTCACCAAAAACGTTCAAAAAGATCTGATGATTGTCTGTCTCCACGCTGAGTAAAGAAATTGCCCACAAAATAGATCCATTGTTTTCGGCTGAGACACAATCGTCAGATCTTTTTGAACTTTTTTGGCGAATATTTTTGCTTCCCCCAGAGCTCACCACGTCTGCTCTTCGTACTTGACGGGCTTTACTGGGTGGCGCACAGTCATATTTGGGCTGACGTCATAACTTCCATTTTTGGGTTCGATGCTAAATTTTGACGCCAACGTCAAGAAAACGACTGCGCGTCACCCGTGTGACGACGCTTCACTCACCGGCGACGTGGAAGTCTGGGCTCTGAAGCTGCTGCTGCCAGAAGGAAAAGTTGGCATGGTGGTGCGTCATCTGGCGCATGCGCGCCTCGCTGGCGTCTGCGCCGCCGACCAAGACGCCGAACACGGGCACCGAGTAGAGCTGCCCCAGCTCCTCCAGGGGCACGTCACTGTCCTGCGTGGGAGGAGACAAGCAGTTAAAATTTTCACTTGCGATTGGTGCGCGACACAAGTGCTGCAGAGTTGATGTAATTTTGTTCAATTGGTGAACCGTCGAGTGTTTGGAAGTTTTCTTGAACACGCCTACTGTTGACGTCAGGGTTTGGAAGACAACTTGTAAGTTCTGGGTGAGAAGGAACATCCCCAGCAACTTGACCCGCACCGCCATGTGCGTTGTCATGGGAACCTTCAATCGTCACGTTACTCACCTTGATGAGTGCTGCGGACATGACGACTATGGCTTGGAGGGTATTGGCGCCGCCAACCCCGCCGGCCCCGACGCCGCCACCGCCGACGCCGCCGCCGCCGCCGCGGCGCAGGACGCGTAACGCCTCCCGGAACGCCGCGCGCACGTTGGTGCCTCGGTCGGCGCCGGCGTCCGTCTCGTACACGACGCCGTCCAGTAGCTCCGTCTTCTCTGTGATGGGAAACGACGCCGTGAGGGATTCCGTGTGCATTCGGCGTGCGTTGTGTGTGTAAACACACACACACAAACACACACAAACACACAAGCACACACAAACACACACACACACACACACACTGAACTGCGCCTGCAGCAAGCGCGTCACCAGTCAGAGGATGAGGGCGGAGCAGGGAGCGCGCACACACACAGGAACACGCACACAAGCACACTCACACACACACACACACACACACACACACACACACACACACACACACACCATTTGACCCTATTTCTGGTAGATTTTTTACGTCAGCATTTGGACTGTGGTCTTTCTGACCACACATTCCCTACAATGTCTCTTCTTTTGCGGACGCAAATAAAAATGCCACTGCATGTGCAGAAGATACACGGCAAGCTCTCATTGACAGTTGTTCACGCATCAACAACGCAACGTACACGAACGAGCAAACCAAACGACCACTGACCCACGAGGTCGCACTTGACCACCAGCGACGTGTAGTTCAGCACCGTCGTCGCCTCGCGACCAAACGTTACTATGGCAACGTTGAAGTCGGTGGGCCGCACGGCGAAGTACTGACGGATGAGCCTGCGCACCAGCTCCTTCTCCTGCACGTAGAAGTTGGCGCTGCCGACGGCGTCCGAGCGGTCAAGGACGAAGATGACGTCCTTGGGACTGGAGGTCTGGAGAGAGCGCAGGAATCCCTGGATCGTCTCCCGGTGTTCCCCAGCCAGGGATCTCCTGCGCCTGGATCCTGTATCCGGATTGTGCTCTGTGTCCAGGTGGGGGAATCCCAGGGTCAGGTGCGCGCATGCGCACAGCGTCACACACGCGTGTAGCAAGCGTCGCGTATCCATGTCGCGGGCCTCACTTCCGGTTTGAGCGGGTCACTTCCAGTTTGAGCGCGTCGTGGAGACGTCGTCGGAGTCGCTGAACTCGTCTGCTTCTGCTTCGTCTGGTATCAAAAGCTGGAAAATACAGAATGCGCGCCATGAGATCCGAGTCAGTGGGATTTTCAAAAACATTGTAATGACTTGTTCTGTTTGTATTTTGGAGTTTCAGCTGAGACAACACCAGGATCAGAGACAGGGAGACGTGAGAGAGGTGGGGAAAAAGAGAGAGAGGTGAGAAGTAAGAGAGAGAAGTAAGAGAGAGCAAAGAGAGAGAGAGAGAAGAGACAGAAACAAGAGAGAGTGAACGGAGAGACAGAGAGAGACAAGACAGAGAAGAGAGAGATGCATCACTCCGTCACACAAAACCTCAAAGCCAAGAAATCAACACACCCTGTTTGGTTGACACCAATGCAGAATCTAATTGTTGATGATTCACACAAAATGTGACTCAGCGACTTTTTACACCTTTTCCCCGGCTACATTTCTGACTGAAACTTTCTCTGAGAAACGTTGAGCATCGTCTTCTCAGCGGTTGGTAAACTCGGCCCGTACCTCCGTCTGTTCCTCCGTGTGACTTTGCATAACGTGGCGAGGCCTTATGCAAGACAAATGTTTGGAGTTCACGATGTTGTGGCTCCGGGCAGTACGTACAGTACACTCTCGGAGTGATGTCATCCGAAACATACGAGTTGTTGCGTTGAGTTGTGTTCTCGCTTTGTCAAATGTGCAACCTCAGACCACTCTGCACTCAACAGCTTTGTTTTAAAATTTTACCATTTTCATCTCAATGGAATGGCAAAACTGAATTTCGCGAGAAGAGGCAGCAAAATCTTTTGGTTTTGCAGCATTTTTCACACTGGCCGCTTGATTTTTATGAAACGGTAAACTTCTTGAATTGTCCCCAGGATGATTTCAATCCGTACTAGAAATTGTCACGCGGAATCCAGCGGTTTGTTTGTGGATTCAGACTCGCTTATTCTTCCATTCATGCGCGGGATTGCCTTTTGTTCTCACTGTGTTGTTCTATCTCCATACCTGCGAGCACACAAAAAGTCGGACCTCGGTAAAATCTGAGAATGGTACCAATGCCTCAAAGACAAACATCCAGGCATGAGTAGCTGAATTCAAAGCATCTCCGCCGGAACTACCGAATTCACCCGTGTAAAAGTCGCACCCAAATACAAGACACACCCTCAAGATGGCCTTGGTTTTCTGGTGTCAAGTTGTATTGAAACAACAGTAATCACAACCCATGTCCGAGATGTCCCCTACTTTTGTGTTCAATTTTGGGGCAAAAAGGTGCGTCTCATACACGGGTGGATACGGTAAGCATCTGATGTACACTGTGCATGTCAATTAGACTGCGTACTCTCTCCAGGGCAGAAGGCGCCTTGTGGTAGGAAGTCAGGTCCAGAGGTCCATGCTTGAAACATCAGTATTTTCACGATTTTTGATGAAGTTTTTGAGACTGCATGGTGCTGTGAGTCTGTTGCACACCAACACTCCAACACAATGATGCAAGAGTCCACATTGTCCAACAAAAGTAGAAATCGTCTTTTCCGGAAGGGGAGGGTGGGGTCTTCAGGGTAGAAAATTGAGGGGCGATCCAGAGGGCTCCAGGAGCCCCCCCCCCCGTAACCCGGAAAAATTATGAGGCTGATCTCAAAAGTTATCTCATGGTCATGTTTTCTGCGATCAGCCTCGTATTTTGTCCTCCCCGTCCAGTTTTGCACCGCAGGTGCCAAAGTTCTTCATTGTGTTGGACCAAGTACAAGACGCCCCCCCCCCCAATGGCGTCGCCCCGTCGACCAGAACCTGGATCCACACCTGCGAGAGATCCCAGGCGCTGTCCACACGCTGCACGCTGTACTGTGTTGTCCGTTCATTGCATGCCTGGCACAGCACAAATCGTGCATCAACGTGTTCACTTGCCGCGAAGTTCGTTTGGGATCAAGACAAAACAATATCTGTTCATCGTCAAAATAACCAGACTCGTTTTGTCCCTTTTGTCAAGACGATTCAGTCTCACTGCACAACACAAAGAAATCACAGGAAAAATGTCCATGTTTTCCACTCAAAATGTCTCGAAGTCCACTACTCACCTCAAGGAGATAGTAACTATGGCGACCGTTCCCGTGACTGGATCTAGATGAAATCAGAACCTGAATCTGACGCCGGATACTCAGCTCGCTGGACTTTGATTCTCGTCGCTTTATTTGTTGTTCCTTGTTTTGTCCAACTGTGTTTTCACGCGCTGGGAACTTCTCTCGTCTTGTCTTTATGTGTGGGTATCCTCCCCAAACACACACACACATCGAGTTAAAATGTTCAGTCACAGACCGTCACATTTGAGGTATTCTTCAGCTGGAAATCTCAGACGCGGGCAGCAACGTCGATCAAGAAAACAGCAACAGCCCCAGCCCTTCATAATATGACTCAAATCCGTTTAGTATTCGGGGCACACGATCGCTCCAAAGACGCACAGTACTTACATACCTGTACGCTGTGAACCGTGTCCCTGTCCCCAAAAAGCTTCTTTTTGAACCCCCTCACTCTCCTACATATTTGCACAAAAATATTCACATGTATGATGTGACTTCTGACCACACGACTGTGTGATGGTGGTCACATTCTCTTGTTCCTCAGGGAAAAAGCGCCGAGGTTGAGGTCCAGAAATCTGGATCAAAGTCTGTGAACTCTAGATCGAGCATTTGTTTTTGGGCCGTTGATTTTTTCTGAGCCAATACGATCGAATCGTGACTCTGTCCCAGGCCATTTGATCCAGTGTTACAATGGTCAGAATTCAGTTCAGTCAATCAAGTTGTCTTGGGCGTGCTGAAACAACGTTAGAAAACGTGTTTTACGCGTGCGCGTCTCTCACAGTGTACGATGCTGGTGGATCCCCCGTAGTGATCACCATAAACGGAACCAGACAAACACGGGCAACTCCGCGGGGCTCAAACAAAATGCTTCCAAAAACTGCAGAACGCTTGGAAATTTGAGACGAAAAACTGAGTGGACGCTGCATGAGTTTTGGGGGTACTCATCAATTGTCCAATTTTGGTCTCCAAAACCCTGTTGGTACTGAAAAGTTTCCACAGGGTATGGAGCGGGTGGGCGAGGGTACGAGAGCGTCGCAACCCACTTGCGCACGCAGCGTCGCTCATTCGAGTCGGACGCTTCGCCTGAGTGACCCACGTGTACCACGTGACGTCACGTGAGGGTTTCCGCGGGGTTCCCGAAATAGCTGGTTCTTCCTGGAGGCGAGACACGATGCTGGAGGAAGGGACAATTCAGATGAAATCCCACACAAAGTTCATCCCTGTGGGAGTGTGCACGAAAGCGCACTTGGACACGTGACAATCAGGGGGAGGCGGATCCCGGCTTTGATTTTGATTGAGGGGGGGCACCTGTAGGAATCTGGTGGGAGAGTGAAACGTTTTGCGTCCAGCAATACAAGGGGAGACGCAAAGGATTTTTTCAGGGGTCAGGGGGTCAGGGTCCCCTGGGGTCCCCTGGGTCCACCCCTGCAGGACGAGATCGTTTCCGCATCACGAGTCTGAAGTTCCCTATTGCACTCCAGGCCTCAGGTCCAACCCTCGTGGTTTGCGATGAAAGACCGAAAGCGTCGCTCTTCGCAAGCAGAAAAGGTCGCGTCTTTGCGAGAATTACGAGCCACTGCGACTACGGTGTAATTTGTCAAACCGTGGAGATCCCTCCGTCAAACACAAGCATCACGCAGGACTGCTTGGATTCTGATCGCAAATTTGACAATTGTCACACGTCCAGCACAGAAGAGGGGGGATCCGGAGAACACAAATCTTGTGCGTTGACAGAGAACGTGTCTGAGTGCGATGCTGAAATACGCTCGTGAACCGGACACCGCACACGCACACACACACACTCACACACACACACCGTATCCGTCCAGCTGGCCATGTCCAGTGAGCGCCGCGCACACACACCACACACAAACACGTACACACTCACTCAATCACACGCATGCACACACACGCACACCACACACACACACACGCACACACACACTCACACACACACACCCTGTCCGTCCAGCTGGCCATGTCCAGTGAGCGCCGCGCACACACACCACTGTTATATATATTTATCATGACCACCCCCTAAGACTGCCATGGCCTTCCATAGCCACAGCAACAGCCACAGCCAATCATAGCATTACCCTAGATGGAGCCACTATCCTAAG
>JAAUXT010074372.1_pt1 | contig 10738 bp, 11 predicted proteins | sample 7278171 | NCBI WGS metagenome assembly JAAUXT01 (sample SAMN14350112, study PRJNA611818) | marine sediment metagenome | isolation source: surface marine sediment (1.8m) | place: French Polynesia: Moorea | collected 2018-08 | reverse complement strand
GGGACGTTTTTGCTGGAGATGTGAACCTTGGACGGGTCTGTGTCATAAACTCTGGTGGGAATACAGAATCTCGAGGTGAGTGGTCACGTGTGTGTGTGTGTGTGTGTGTGTTTGTGTGTGTGTGTTTGTGTGTGTGTGTTGTGTGTGTGTGCGTGTCATTTTGAAATGGGCCGTGTGTTCTGATTTGAGTTTTGCCAAGGTTCAACAGGATCTACAAAGGTAACGTCAAATGTTGAGGTACGCTCACTTGCATAAGACGATCACTTGTGTGACGTCGCACAGAGGCGCAATGCGCGACGCCCGCACCGGACGAGCAAAAAAAGCACCTCGTCTCACTCTGATTGGCAGCAGCACATATCCCAGCGCTGTGGCTGCGACGCTACAGACCCGAGTCCCACGCGGTGCGTCATGCGTGACGCCCTGCGTGACTCAGCAGACGCGAGCGACGCCGCGGGCCCGGGGACGCCACGCGTGACGCACCGCGTGGGAACACCGCCTCAGAAACGCATTGCTTGAATGCTTTGCGGTGCGGCAGGTATTTTGTTTCTGTGAAGACTTATCCTCACAAGGACACACAGCACAGCCTTCGGGTGCAGCACTGAAAGTGCGCAGAATCTGGCTCCATGTGGACGAGGGATCCGTAGAGGAGCAGGACCCAGGCTCAGGCTTCAGCTCAGTGAAGGGATATACTGAGACAATACCTTGACTGTGGCGCAGTGCCATTTCTTTTGGAGGCTGAAAAAAGTCACTGTTTGTGCCGTGGCTCAGTGGAGTTTGGGACTGTTTTTGTTGCTGTGGAGAGAGATTTGCTGTTTTCAAACGTCTGGCTGACAAACGTGGACACAGAGAGATGGAGCTGATCCCAGGTGAGTGGAAACTCCGCTGTATACTTCAGCACAGGCAGAGGTGTACGAGGTCTGTCCACGAAGTAACCGCTTCTCCTTTCCGACGGGCAGAATGTTCAGTCAAGAACAACCAAAGCCTGTTTGTAAAACACTACTTTCAGACTCAAAACCATTGTTAGCACAACTGATGTTTTTAATTTTGATCACAATTGTCCTTGTGTAAAAGAATATTGTAAGTGGTGCCTATATTTGGACAAAAACTTCTTCTTTTCATGTGACAACACAAACACGTTATTTTTTTGTTGCAAAGAACTGTGGTGTTGATCTTGGGAAATGATGAAAAATCACGTCCTGTTGATGTGCACTTGTGAAAAATGCCGCTGGTATTGGTGGGATCAAGGAGAAGCGGTTTCTTCGTGGACGGACCCCACACATAGCGTTATCTCCCTGAAGACATGGACAGGTGGAGAGGGGTCAGCTGAGGACATCACTTCTTTGTGCTGCTGCTTTTTGTTGCTGGGACCGAAGAAAAAAATCTTTGCACAATAAAAACCCAACATAGCAGTCTGTTCAAAATTTGTTTGTCGTAAAAGCCCACATGATTCATCAAGAACAAACTGCGTTCACGTGACTTTGTTGTCAAGATATGAAATTCTTCAGCGATGTGTCCCGAAGTGCACGCATACCCCGATTCACACCCACGCTCGCCACATGAGATTTCAAACGAGCTATTGGCTTCAATTGTGTTATCTTCCGGAGATTCTGACAGAAAGGTTTTCGTCACAACTGATAAGAAAGTTGTGTGAAATGTCTGAGGTTCTCAAGCCATGTAGGGACGTTTCAGTTGTGAGATCATTCCTGTTCATATGTCTCAGCAAAAGGTTCCACAGTCAAGACGCAGACCTTGTGAGTCGGACGCCGGCGGCAAGTTGCGCTGGACGTCACAAGAAGCAGTTGGGAATGATGTAATTGCTTGCTGATGTTTGCTTCATGAGTTTCTTGGTTTTGTACTGCTGCATTGACGCGCACGTCCAAGGGATTATTGTGGGTGAAGACGTGAATTTACTGGGTGAAGAGAAGTACGGAGAGAATACGGACAAGTGTGGAATTTGTTTGGTGGATGCAGCGTTGAGCCCCCAAGAGGAAAAGCCGCATCTTCAGAACATACATCAGTGACACATCGCTTGTGTGGCACTGAGTGTTTTCGGGCAGTACATTCAGTTTGCCTGGCGATCAGTGAGACAAATGGGATCCAGACCCCTTGGATACCCCAGAAGGGTTGGGTTCACCGTAGAAATTTTGCATTGTCCCAGGTCAAAGATTTGCAGTTTCGTTTTTTGGCCAAGGATTGAACCTGGGAAGTGAACTCCAGCTCAGTCTCAACCTGACACTCAGTGCATCAGTTCAATCAACGGAAACTCCCGTGTCCGAGTTGATCAGTGCCCGTCCTCTTCGAGTCCATGATACAAGCCGTGGTTGCTGCTGGGGTCCAAACCGTCACAAAAGCCGTCACAGAATAGACCGTGTGGATTCTGGTACCTGTGGGGCAAAAGGAAAGTCGTTTACCGTAAAATCCCGCGTATAAGACCCCCTTTTGATGCTCAAAAACTAACACCAGGTAAGGTTTGACTTTTGATATCATTGATGAATGATTGGGTCAAATTTTAAGAGTAAAGAGTAAAAATGAGGAAATAAAATATCAAATGAGAGTAAGATCAATCAAGGGAATATTGAAGTTGAGTTAAAAGAAGGAAATTAATGAAACATTTGTCTGAGGAATACTTTGGGATGAGAAAAATATTTAGAGAAAGTAATTTTGGAGAGAAATTTCTCAGGTTTTGATCAAGATAAACTTAAAAATTTGTATATATGAGTAAATTTCCAAAAATGTGAAAAATGCCTTGTATTGATTTTGTGGCTGAAAAAAGGGGGGTGGTCTTATACGTGAAGGGGTCTTGCACGCCGGATTTTACGGTATCTTTTGGCGGGTGGGGGGTCGGTGGACGAGCACAACAATAGGGAATGAACCTCAAGACACTGTTGGAGCCTGTGAAAAACCGTTTGGTCGGAGTGGACACTGAGGGGTCGGTTGGAAGGGTGGAGCACCAGAGGGTCAGGGGCGAATCAAGTAAGCACGCCATCAGCGAGCTCTGGGGTGGGACACACAGAAACTCAGTATGAGCTCGAGCTCTCCTGTCCCCGGAGCATGCATTCTGGACCAGTTACAGCATGATCAGTGTCAACAGAACCTGAGGTCGGGCCCTCGTTCCACTTCATGCAAGTTTCTTGAGACAGACCACGGAGTGTACAAGTTCAGTTTTAGCTGACTCCACCAACGGAGGCCGCACCATGGTGACAACCAGGATCGGGGCTCATTGTCGTACATGCTGCTGCTGCCACATGCCCTGTGTTGCAGTGCAAAAGACAGGTTATACAAAGCTGCGTAGACGTGGAGCGCGCGCGTAGAACGTCATAAGGCTTCGTTCCACGTTCCACGCCACTGTTCTATGGAATGATTTGACTTGAAGATGTGCACTTCCGGGTCTGATGTGGACGTAGAAAGCCACGTTTTCCCGTGTTACGCTGGCGTTCTGCGCAATGGATCACTTTGCGCGAACTTCCCGCGCAGTGTGCAGTGTCTCCAGGCCGCGGTTTGGTGGCGCGACACGGAACTGACCCCGTGTTGTCTATTTGCAGTGGTGGCGTCGCTGCTGCTGTGTCTCGGCGGCGGCGGCGTCGTGGCGCATCACGCCGAGTACCAGCCGGGCGACCCTCCGCCGGCGTCCATCACGCTCATCCCGCTCGGCCCGAACGTCGGGTTCCTCGACATCGCGGCGCCGGCCTGGAGCCCGGGCGACTTCGCGCACCTGACCACCACCACGTACCTCTACTTCGACAACGCGGGGCTGACGGCGCTGCAGCCGGGTGGCTTCACGGGGCTCAACGCGCTCGAGACGCTGGTCATCCAGAACAACGCCATCCCGCAGCTGGTGCGCAACACCTTCACCGGGCTGCCCGCCCTCCTCACCCTGGACGTCAGGCGAAACAGCATCGCCTCCATAGAAGTGGGCACCTTCAATGACCTGCCCAACCTGGACTACCTGCACCTGTGCTCAAACAGCCTGACAGCGCTCCCGAGTGGGCTGCTAAACGGCTTGACAGCGCTGACCAAGTTCCATGTGTACATCAACCAGCTGACCACCCTCCCGCCGGACATATTTGAGCCTGTTCCGAACCTGCTGGAGCTGAGGCTGGACCAGAACCAGATCGCCTCGATCCCCGACGCGACCTTCGAGCCTCTCAACTCCCTCCGCGAACTCTGGCTCAGCGACAACCAGCTGACGTCGGTCCCCAAGCTGACGTTCGACGACACGGGCGACACAACGATTGCGACGTTACGTCTCGAGAACAACCTGCTGACGACGTTCCGCTTCGACAGCTTCGATCCGCTCGACTACACCTCGTCCGCTGGAGGCTTTCCAAGTAAGAAATACACATCATTCACACCAGATACTCACACCAAAGCTTCACACCAGGTTCACACACCAAAGACTCGTTCCCCGGGGAACTCGAGTGATTTTGACAGGCCTTGTTGGGTTTGAATTCGCGAGTGGGAAAATGGCGCATTTTCTGTCGCACAAATTTCTTGGAATATGCGAGGAAACCAAACAAATCAAACTCGAATTGGGCGAAACAAATGGTTCTCATCAGGTAGTTCTACAAATTTGTTTCACTGTCCCAACCGAGCAGGGTACTCAGTGTGTGTTCAATTCCATCGGAATGTTGACCTCAGACAAAGGGAATTTTACGAGAACCAGATGAGTACTGCAGCTGAGAATCCACCTGTCTGCCCCCCCCCTGTCAAGTCCGGGTCTGTCTCCAACACATCTTTTGACCACGGAGACGGTCATTTTCAAACTGTTTCAAACGGACTCCACGGGACTTGGAACAGGGCACAACGGGTCTCTCGTGTATCTGAGACGGAGGGAGAGAACTCGACCCGTAGAGGGACGGATGACCCGAACGTCAGCAAAATTACTCGAAATTCTTGCATCTGCGTCGCAAGAATTGCTGGAAAGTCATTTCCCGGCCCCGATCCACCTGGTTCTGAAATCAGGACCATTGGTTATGTGCCAGACGTTTGATTGACCGACCCTGCGGTCAGTTTACCTTCGAGGGATTCAGATACATGTACGTACAGGCGGATTAGTGGTCTGCATGCGCCTGATCCCAACGCTGAACAAGAGAGTGAACAACAAAGTGAAAAAGAGAAGATGATGTGGTCTCAACCTTTCGTGACTTGAACATTTTCTGCGAGAATTCTGGCGTCGCCCTCCGAAGTTCCTCCGCCCATGGGGAACACAGAGGTCGGAGGTAGCAATTAACTTCAGTGTCGGGGGAAATTTAGTTCCGTGTTGGACAGGTTGTGTTGAGAGGCGGCGGGGCGAGGAGAGGTGTGAACAGCCCGTGGATGAGCCGCGCCAGCAGCGTCAGGTTCCGCCGGTGGAGCCGCGCCAGTAGCGTCAGGCTCCGTCGGTGGAGCCGCGCCAGTAGCGTCAGGCTCCGTCGGTGGAGCCGCACCAGTAGCATTAGGCTCCGCCGGTGGAGCCGCGCCAGCAGCGTCAGGCTCCATTGGTGGAGCCACGCCAGCAGCGTCAGGCTCCATTGGTGGAGCCACGCCAGCAGCGTCAGGCTCCGTCGGTGGAGCCGCGCCAGTAGCGTCAGGCTCCGTCGGTGGAGCCCCGTCGGTGGAGCCGCGCCAGCAGCGTCAGGCTCCGTCGGTGGAGCCGCGCCAGCAGCGTCAGGCTCCGTCGGTGGAGCCAAGTCTCCGCGCTGCGTGCCTCTCATGTGATCCGAATCCTTGATGCGCCCTATTAGCACCGCAAACGATGTGGACGCCAGCAAATCAAATTGCACCTTGTCCACGTCCACTATTCTGACACCACAGTTCTGACACAACTGAAGTTCAGACTGAGAAAGATCACGGCTACAACGGTCCAAAATGGATTCGGAATGTTTCAAAGGAGCGGCACAGTCTTCTCAAAGTGGGGGAAGGACAATTGCAAACTTTAACAAATTTATAGATGAGCTGGGCAAAAGTGGTGTTGGAAGTCACAGGAGCCCATGTCCAGACACCCCCCAGCCCCACCCCAAAAATAAAACGCCGCTGGGGTCACTGGATCCTTGTTCCAGGGGGCATGGAGGAAGGTGTAAATCTTGGTCTGCACTGGACACGCATGGTGGGTGAAGTGCGATATGGTGGGGATGCCAATCACGACATTTCCACTCCAAGCAACCACACCTTTATACCTGGTCCCCGTTTCGCACACAGCTGACCTGTTTGCCTGGTTCCCTCTTCAGACCTGTGCGCGCAGCTGCGGCTCAGCGGGAACCCGTTCGTGTGCGACGAGTTGATGCAGTGGCTCAAGGTCGGGGAGACGCGGGGGACTCCGAACCGCGTCATCTGGGACGCCACCAGCACGCAGTTCGCGCCGGAGTGCACCAACTTCCCTGGGACGCCCTGGACCAGCGTCGTGCTGCCCGGCAGCCTTGCGTGTGAGTACACATGAGTGTAGGGTGCAGGTTCTAATGTGAGTGCAACTACGAGTGCAGGTGTGGTTTCAGTGTGAGTGCATCTGTGAGTGCAGGTGTGTGGTTCAAGTGTGAGTGTAGATGCAGCTACAAATGTGAGTGTATCTGTGAGTGCAGGTTCTGGTTACACTCAATTGTATGCGCGTCTGTGAGTGCAGAGTGAATGGTACGTTCCAGTGTGAATGCACTTTTGAGTACATCTGTGAATGCAGTGTGCGGGCCGCATTCTATCTTTGAGTGCTGTGTGCATCCGCCTTCAAACTCACGCAACGCACACATTTTGTGTGCCCTGGAGCCGGAACCCGGATGTTGTCCCCACGTGACCTGGCGACGCGTTGCAGACATGCCGTGCGCGGCAGGACAGCGCGACGACCTCGTGCTGCTGCAGTGCGTCGACTGCGAGTTCGGCTCCTACCAGCCGGTCGCCGACGTCTACTTCTGCTGGCCCTGCCCCAACGGGCAGACGACACCGACCAGGGGCAGCACCAGCGGCGCCGACTGTGCAGGTGAGGCGAGAGGGGAGGGGCAGGGGAGAGAGGGCTGTGTGTGCGGGGGGAGGGGCAGGGGAGAGGGCTGTGCCTGCGGGGGGAGGGAGGGGAGAGGGCTGTATGTGCAGGGGTAGGGGAGAGGGCTGTATGTGTATATGTGGGGGGCGGCGCTGTGGAGGGTAAGGGGACGGGGCAGAACCAGCGAGGCGGACTGCGGAGGTGAGGCGACAAGGCGGGGAGGGGGGGTATCAAGGGCATGGGGGAGGAGGGGGTTGCTGTGGATTGAAGGGACAGAGCGCTTCGACCCTGGGCATAACCAGCTGTGGAGGTGTGGGGAGAGGGAAGGCAGGGGAGAGGGCTGAACAAGACAGGTAGAGACCGAGTCCCCCCCCCAAAAAAAAAGAGGGATGGGGGCTTTTGGCCAGTCACGGGATTTGCCGCTGTTTGGAATGGAGAGCAGGGGAACGCAGGTGACTGGAGGATGAACAGGAAAACAGCTGCGGCAACGTCCATATTTTGACACAAAACGTACAAAGTGAGACTAAAGGAAGCCACCTTTTAAGGCAGTGAACAGGCGACAGAGCTGGTCAATGACCATACGCAGCGCGCGTGACCTGGAGCACCACGTGTCGTTGCAGCATGTCCGTCCGGGCAGCAGCGCGGCGTCACCGTGTCGTGCGAGCCGTGCGCCGTCGGCTTCTACCGCACCTCGGGCACGCACGACTTCTGCACGGCGTGCCCCGCCGGATTCACCACCCCGGGCCTGGGCGCCACCGGCCCCGGGGACTGCGTCGGTGAGTCGGGGGAGAGGAGGGAGGGAGGGACGGAGTGAGGGAAACGGGGCCGAGGGTGGGTTGGGCGCACTAACCACTTCCGTAACTAAGAGCCAACAACTGTAACCTTCAACCAGAACAGAGCCATTCACAACCACAGTGACTGAGCCACCAACGAGCACAAAAGAGACAATCACAACTGAGCCAACTAGATCTACTACAGCTGAGCCACCTACCAACACTGAACCAACTACAACCACAAATGAGCCAACTACAACCACAAATGAGCCAACTACAACCACAAATGAGCCAACTACAACCACAACTGAGCCACCAACCACCACTGAACCAACTACAACCACAACTGAGCCAACTACAACCACAACTGAACCAACTACAACCACAAATGAGCCAACTACAACCACAAATGAGCCACCAACCACCACTGAACCAACTACAACAACAACTGAGCCACCAACTACCACTGAACCACCAACCACCACTGAACCAACTACAACCACAACTGAGCCAACCACAACTACAGCTGAGCCAACCACAACCACAACTGAGCCAACCACAACCACAGCTAAACCAACTACAACTGAGCTAAGAACTGCTGTCAAGCTGCCTGCAACTTCCCTTGTTATTACCACGCCAACTACAACAGAGACAACTGCAACAAGCACAACTGAGCCACAAACTACCACAACTGAGCCACCAACCACCACTGAACCAACCACAACTGAACTTTCAACCACAACTGACCCAACCACAACTGAACCACCAACTACAACAGAACCAACCACAAGAGAACCACCAACTAGTTCTGAGCCAACTACAACCACAGGTGAGCCAACCACAGGTAACACAGCTGACCCATCTGCCACCAAAACTGATCGACCAACTATCACAACTGAGCCAACCACAACTGCAGCTGAGCCACCAAACACAACTGCCATTACTAAGCCAACCCCAACCACCACTGAGACAGCCACTCCAACTACATCTTTGACAACCACTCCAACTACATCTCAGACACACTCTCCCACCATACCTGAAACAACAACTCTAACCAGAACTGAGACAATGAAAACCACCACAACAGAACCAACCATAACCACAGCTGAGCTGCCAAAAATCACATCTGCGGCAACCACTGGAACTATCCCTCAAACTACCAACGCACACAAGTACCCCAGGCACATCTGTAGTCTTCATTCAGAAAACTTTTGAATCAGTTTATTTCCTGTCTCAAGGTCTGGTACACTGACGCAGGCCCCTCACATCTGTCTCTTCGTCCTGGCAGGAGGGCACGCTCTGTGCCCTGTGTGCCCTGCCACGTACGCAGTACCGTGGGAGAGGGCAGCTTGGCACTCACAGGCTGACTCTACATGTAGAACACTGCCATTCTGAACTGGTCATGTGAAACACCAGATGTAACAGTAGAGATCACATTTTGTATTCACAACAGAAAAATCACTCAACAAATCGCATTTCTCTTCTTGAAGTTCAATGCAATATGGGCGAGTTCAGCAGTGTTTCATTGGTCTGCTCTCTGTGTGGGCCCTTCGTTATGAACCACAGTCACAATGCAAGCTCTGTTTTGGCTCTGCCTCGATGGACATCCCAGAATCCAGTGTGATGGTTTTGGGTCGAAAATTCAAACGTTTGAGTCAACTGGTACGTTAGATTTAGATTTTGAATCGTAGTTACTTGGTGTGGTGCGTGTGTGTGGCGTAGCCTCACTTGTAGTTGGTGTTGTTCACGCAGATAAATAACCTGTTTGAATGCTGCATTTCTTCTTCACGTGAAAGTACCTTTCTCGCTGAAGTCACCAGAGTGGCCAGTCTTTGTGAGAAGCATGGGATGCAAGGACTTTTTGCTCCTTTGCCCTTGTCCGGTGTGGCCACCCCTCAACAGACAAACTGTTTGCCCTCCAGATCCAGGGACGAACACCCACCCCCTGGATTTCCCAAAATAGATATAATTTGGCGTCCTGAACCCATGACCGACTATGGGGTGGAGGGGGGGGGGGTGCGAGTTCGTCCATGATCTCGTGGCTCCATCGTACCTGGAGCAGAAAACATCGCATTCTCATATGAAGACCCTTCACAATCTGCACGTGTTTCAGCTGCACCACGTGAACCAGACCCTCACGCTGCTTTGTGGACCGTCAATGTGTTTTGTCTCACTCCAGATATAGACGAGTGCACGCTGGGGACGGACAACTGCGCCGCGCCGCCGGGGGGATCCTGCACCAACACTGCAGGCTCCTTCACCTGCTCCTGCAACACTCCAGGTAGGGAGGGGGGATCCTGCACCAACACTGCAGGCTCCTTCACCTGCTCCTGCAACACTCCAGGTACACGTCGTGGGGCGCCACGCCCGGCGGGGGTCACGTGCGACAGAATCGACTCGCTCTCACGGGTGTGGGGACAGCGTCGGAGGGGGGGGGGAACCTGTCTCGCCTGGCGATCGTTCATTGGAGGTTGAAAACCAGAGGAGCGTTGGTGGGATGGGGTGGGATGAGGGGACCCCAATTACAGACAAACGAAGGGGACAATTTTGTTGGGGGTCAAGAGAGAAGGTGTGTTTCTTTTTGTTGCTGTGTGACAGAGATACAGACTGAGAGAGGCGGGGGGGGGGTAGCAGCTTATTTCCAAACTGCCTTCAACTTTGAACAGGGAATATCGCATTTCTCTTCTCCCGCAGGTTGGACGGGGAATGGACTCGTGTGTACTGACGTTGACGAGTGCACCCAGGGCTCACACAACTGTAACGTCAACGCTCAGTGCACCAACACGCCACTGGGCTCCTTCACCTGCACCTGCAACCCAGGTGACTTCTGGATGTAAACCTGGGTCAAGACCCCCCAGTATTCTGCAAAAAACAACGCACGTGCGATCAGCTCCAAGGGGTCGTCAGCCGCATTATCGTAATTGTGCGAAGTCCCTTTAGGGCGCAGCACCATGTGGCAGTGCAGTACATGGCAAGGTGGATGAAATGTCCCCTGCCCCTCCCCCCTTAGCCCCCTCCCCCT
>JAAUXT010122258.1_pt1 | contig 10741 bp, 9 predicted proteins | sample 7278171 | NCBI WGS metagenome assembly JAAUXT01 (sample SAMN14350112, study PRJNA611818) | marine sediment metagenome | isolation source: surface marine sediment (1.8m) | place: French Polynesia: Moorea | collected 2018-08 | reverse complement strand
CCATTTGGTGAAATTTGTTTCATTTGGATGTGTGCTAAATGAGTTCCCAAGTTGTGAATATTAAGTGAAAAAAGTAAGAATTTTGACAAAAAAAGCGAGCCAAATCAGAGTGAGCCAAATCAGAGTAAGGCAAATCAGAGCAAGCCAAATCAGAGCATGCCAAATCAGAGCAAGCCAAATTTCCTCAAATCACCGCGAGCTCCATGGAGCTATTTTTTTCTGGCAATTGTGTTTGGTCTCAATACTTGACCATGCCCTGGGATAAATTCCAAAGAGGCTGGTCAATAGAAAAAGTGTACGAAGCTGTGTACCTATATCTCAAAGTGTTGTGCTGTGTTGTAGAAGAGTGTTTGGCTTGTCTGACCTTTCGGACCTATCGTGAAGATCCAGACGACCGCAGTTTAAGCTGGAAGCTGTGTACACGGCGCTGAAGTCGCCAGTGCATCTGCAACCTCGCGTGAATAATATCTTTAAAATGCACATAGACAAAATGGCTCATAAGCGTGTAATTGAATTTGTGGCATATTTCCTGCAGAGCGACGCGCTTGATTGTCATGGCAGAAAAACAGCTCATTTGTCGTTGTCAGCGTTGAATACACAGGTAATAGAGACTCACGTTTCACTGATTGTGCCGTGCAGAATTATTGCTGGGCGCGACGCGCTCAAATTAGACATGTGTGTTTTGTTCGGGCAATTTTTTTTGGCGTAACAATATCAATTGACACTTCTGCTTTCGCATTGCAAGGGTCGTGGACGCCCTTTTCCTGCTGCGTGCAGCTGAATTTCCTGAAACATTTTCGCGGCCCTGGCACTCGGAGTGTTGGTGTTGGTTGCACCTGCTCCGTTTCATCTGTGAAGGCGGAGGCTCGAAGGCCAGAGAGCTCAGAGTGTTGAAGGAAGGCAAATCTTGTAGCCGAGGCTCGTTTGGGTTTGTGCAGACAAAAATGTTACTCGCTCGAGTGTCACCCTTCGATGGCCACAACTTTGTGTGGACAACACCGTTGAATTGCTTGTCCATGACCGGTTTTGTGTGATCAAGGGTATCGCCTTTCGTTGTTTGCACACGCTGTTCTGTGAGGACTGTTGGAGACGAAATTGGAGACGGCGAGGGGAACAGCAGAAAGAAGCGAGGAGGAAGTATGGATACCGAGCAGCTCCTCCCGTGATGAATCTGCGCAGAGAGATCGAGCCAAATATGATCAATGGACTTTGACACGATTGTGCTTGGTCGCCTCAGCATCCAGCTTCCTTCTTTCCTTCTTCCGTCGTCGTCAAGGGATCGATTCCCACGAAAGAAACGCTGGGAGGCGTGATTTATCAGCAATATCTGTGCTTTTGATAGGGCCACCCGATAAGGCGAATTTTCGTACAAATGAGTCGGCTTGATCACAGAACGACTGCTGGTCCTGTGGCAAAAGTAACACGAACATGTCGCGTGTGTTTGAAATGACAACGGCACAGTCTTCGACACTGGTTCTGACAGTGCGAGTCTGTGGCCTTCAGGTAGCATTGCATGTGCCTCCCGCTCATTCATCCCAGCCTCGAGTGAAGTACTGTCGATCGACACATCTCCATTCGGGGCGCGATCGATCCTTGATCTTTTTATAGCTTTCTGTGATTTGGACAGACATTGATTTGAAATGTATGTAATGTGTACTTCTTGGTGTTTCTTTCGAGTTACAAAATGGTTTTTTTCGGCGTGCCATGCAGTTGGACGATGCCTCGTTGTGGGAAGATTATTGTCCGAAGATGTACGAGCCTAATGACCATATCGTGTAATCGCGCCGGGTGAAAGGGCCCAGTGAAAGCTGCTTTTTGTTCGGGCGTCTGAACGTCCATATCTGAAGTGTTGTAATGTGCTCACTCAATCGCTTTTTCACGTTCGCACTGGAAGATGAAGAGATTGTTTTGCAGTGCTCAGGGAAACATTTCATTGTGGAGTTTCATTTCCTGAACTAGCCATTACCTGTAAAAACCATCAGACCACAGACCCTCATAAAATCCTACAAAGCTGCCTTTGGCCTGAGGTAGTTCAGTCGAACAAAGCATTGAGAAAAAGTGAGTGTACCTGAGAAAATTTTGTGTGAAGGATATCAAGTCGTCTTGCTTTGACAAACGAGATAATTGATTTGTAAACATCTCAAACATCTGCGTTCAGCAAAACGAAACAAAAGACTTCCATCACTCTGGTACAGAATAGGTAAATGAAGGTTAAAACTTCACTGGCGTTTCTCTGTCCCAGCCCCTGCGCGTGTGCGCAAGATATTGAAAGCCTTGTGATGTTTTACGCCCTTGATGTTTGTATTTTTTCGTTGTTGCCGACATCTCTCGAGGTGGACCTGTCTGGCGCAAAGCTGTTTCCAATTGCGCTGATTGGCTTTGGATGTGAATGGATGCGTTTGGGTTGTGACACGGGTGCGTGAGTGCGCGCTGGAGTCGTGGGGAGTCGAGGTACCGCGCTCCAAGCACGCTCGACACGAGAGCAACGCAACTCCCTGATCCGACCCGCAGAAGTACTCTCGAGTCACTGAGTCCCCAACCCAGGGCAATAACTCTCGTAGCGAGCTGGATTACCTTGGTGTGCTTACCTGTCCCACCTGGCTCCTCACGCCACGTTGTGTTCGAGGAATTTACGACTCAGCCGAACAGTGCCCAACTCATAACCATTACATTTGAAGGTTTGGCTCTGCCGCTTGAATGTAGCAAATCACGCATTTTTTGTGTGTCCATAAATCCAGTTTTTGTCAGACTCACCGGGTCTTGCACAGGTAAGATGTGGAATTTTTTGTGCGTCTGGACACGAAGGTTGTGGACTTATTTAGCAATGCACCGAGGCCCCCTCGACTGTGATGCATGGACGTTGTGACTCCGACACCTTGAACTCCTAAGCAGCTTCCAGGTATTTCCGGACACTTTTAGCCTTGGCAGTTCTGTCCTGGTAAACATTGAAATACATCAATAATTGCGAAAATTCAGCAACAACCCCAGGACCACCAGGCGCGAGTATGCGTGGACTTCGTGGCTTCTGGAATGTTTGCACCTGAGGCATTGCAGAAATCAGGGCCGAAGGATTGGAGGAGCTTTTAAAGGAATTAAAAAGTGTATGATATGACGGAACATCATCGCGGAAGATCATTACGGCATAGTTTGCATAAATGGCGCGTTATCGCTCAGGATCAGAACTGCTTAGTGTCATCGTACCTCAAATCTCCTGAAAGCATTTTCACCTTAAATCACTCTCCACTCCCCTGCATCATTGTCTTGTGAGTTTCCATTTACATGCGCTGTTAATGATGCCACCTACATAGAAACTGTTTGCAGTTTTCTGCTGGATAACACTTGCGGTGGTTAAAGCGTGGTTTATGGCCGAAGTATTTTTTCTCTCTCTGCAATCTGCAGCTCATTATCACAGAACATGACTCGGAAGATGTGCCACTGATACACCCCACTCGTCTTTGAGATTGCAATGATTTTAATATAACCTGAGAAGATTCTGCACCTCATTGGCGCATAAACACGTCGCGAAGAGTCATTGCTACCTGAGTACCGGCTGTCCATAACTCAGCACCATGAAATATTCAGGCTGTCAAAATGCAAAAAAAAAGTAGTGCATCGCTGTCGAGAAGTGACTAGCTTAGCTTGCCCACCATTAACTTGTTGAGGAGCGGAGTGGCGGCGGGGGTCGCGCGGTGCGCCGCTGACAAACGGCGTGGCGTCGCGCTACCTGCGATTCTCGAGTGCGCGCTTTCAGCGTTCTTGATTACGCTCTCGTGCAGAACTCACACAAATTCGCCCATGCACCGCAACTTGAGTTGGTTCTTAACTTTCACCAAGGGTTGATTGCCTTCCCATGGTCGTAATTCTGTGTCGGTGGTTTGGAAGTGTTGGCTTTGCGCGGCCTGCTTCAGGTGTTTGTGGCCAGTTGTCGAGTGGATAGGGAAAATGCGTGTCGCGGCGGCGTTACTAAAGTCAAACAATCTCCATCGCGTTCGCTTTTCCACCCACCGACAAGAGGCATAAAGTGCCCAATTGAATACTGTGTCGGAGCTGATTTCTCAGAAAACAAACTGCGGAGCTGAAGTGCGCCTGATTAGTTTGTTTGTGATTTAGAATGTTTGGGTTCGCTTGATCAATGAAAGGAGCAGTGGAAGTTGTCGATCGGAGCCACTTTCTGCGGTGCTGAAAGCTGTTCATTCTGGTGTCGCTCTTTTATGTTGTCTGGAAGCTCAGATTAGAAACCTGTTGCGTGCTTTGTTTGTCTTGGAAGGAGTTGTTACCTGACTGCAGAGTTTGAATAGGTGCTTGAGTACCTTCTCAAAGCGAAGCCGTCATTCATCAACAGGTGTGAGTGAAACTGAAGTATCCATTTTGTCAATTCTGCGTTTGAAAAGAGTAATGCTTCTCGGGTGCGTGTACATAAATCCGGGACGTTGTTGTGTCAACTTGGAGGGGTAGAGGAAGGGCTTGGGGCCAGCGCAATGCACTTTGCTGTCAACCACTGGGCCCAGCGTCTTGATGTACGTCCACTCGCTGCAGCTACCTGGAAATACCTGAAGCAGTCATCTGCGTTCAAGGTTGCAAAAAATTATTTTTACCTGGATCTTTAAATTGTCTACAACCCGCCTGCCAAAACTACCTGACTGAGTGCGCCGCCCGCACTGACTTTGTCCAAGGACGGCCAGAGGACTTCTTGTGGTTTACGTCCATCGACACGGAAGTGTCTTCAGTGGACTCGAGCAAAAAGTAAAGGGGCATTGTGTCAGTGTGTTCACATCACCTGACATTGTTGACAAGTTGTACAAGTTTGTGTGTTATGTTCCAGAAAATGCATCGCGCAATAAAGAACACCAAGTTCAAATGGCAGTTTGTGGGTGCGTGCGCTGACGTTCCCAGATTTAACATTCATCCAGCGCGCATGTCTTCTTGATATGTGTTCTGTCCAGACTGAACAAAACAACAAGCATTTTTTTTCTGAGAAAAGCGTCTTTGTTCAGTGAAATTTGGTTCTGGACTTTGCTTGAAAAACTTCGTACCTTCGTCGTTTTCTTTCTGCCAAGATGTCTGCAACTTTTCCTTCTTCTTGGACTTTTTGAGATTCTTTTGGAGTTCACTGAAAGGGTCTTGGCCTGGCAAATGCAACTCAATACACGATATATCGCCGGAGTTCTATTCATGAAGAGACATCAGTCTGTAATCTTATTCAAGATCATGGAAGAATTAAGGTGTAATTTGCTTTTCGGTGGCCCACAAATGTCAGGTTTTTGGCGTTTGTTTAACAAATGCCCCAAACCATTTGCAGTCTGCAAGATAGATTTACCTGAATGGATGGTGTCGTTTTCACAATGCACCACTGGTTCCACGCAAATTGTTACACAAACCACTTTTTAACATTTGAAGTGCTCAATTGAAAAAAAAATATGGCAGAAGAGAAGAAGTTGAAGTCTGATGGGTTTTGGTGACAAAAGGATTCATTGTTTAACCCTTCGTACATATCCTGGGGACAAATTCGCGTCAACGAGGCAGATTTCTTGCTCCTTTGAAATGGTCCCACAAAGTTCAATGTCTTTCATGTAGCTTTGTGAATGTTCCCCAAACTCTCAGCAGCCTGCCAAGACAAAAAGCGACTCTGTGGGAACTGCGAAATGGCCCTTTGGTTATGTCATGTCACAGTCGTTGTCAGTCGAATGGAAAGATACGTAGCCAGGCTTTCCATACTTCTACCTTTGCTGAGATACACAGAACAGACGCTTGTACTCAATGAATGCCAGCAGGCAATCGTAGTGAGCAGCAAGAATCTCAATGAGAGCGACTGGTGTGGATTGAAATGTGTACCATTCATGAAACTGAAGTAACAAGTTGTTGCTGAACTCCATGGAAGCTGAGCTGGGTGGCTCGCGTGTCATCCTTGCATTGATACAGGCAAAATCAGAAAATGGACATTTCTTTTGCAATGATCTGCGTCCTGCACGGCGCACCCTCTCGGGTGCGACGCGTCTGAAGAGCGCTCTGGAAACCGGTGACCAGAAGGCAACAACCAGTGTCCATTCTGCGCATTCCAGGGTCGTGCCGCAGCGTCCTGAGTAGAATCTTGCGTGCGAAAATGCGTCGAATGTACTGTTGTGACGAATGGAGGTGCCTCGCTCTCTTGAACTTTGGAGCAACCTGGAGCAACGCACTTGGACGTGTCTTTGGCACTTGCCTTGTGAAGCGTTAGCCCTTCGAAACCGTCAAACTGTTTGGCGTTCGCTTCACCAATCGCGACACAATAGCAATCAACACTGCACACTCATACTCGTACCACGTCACTCTGCAGTCAAAGTGTTAAATTATTCAGGGGGCTTGTGTTGTTGAATTCTGTCAAGCTGCCTGCCCTTTTGATCGTCTGTCTCGTCCTGCCGGAACACGAGCTCCGCAACATGGCATTTGTCTGCAGAAGTGTTTGCTTTTGAGGTTGGGCTTGCTGGCCGTTTGACCAAAATTTGAAAGGCCTGAATGTTGGTGAAGTGCGGAGCCACTGCTGTTGCTCTCAAGGATTTCGGTTGAGGTCTGGGGAAGGGCTCATACCTTTGTGAGGGAGTGGGGGTGGAGCTACAACCTTGAAATTTGTCCACGTTGAAGTGGGAACAACTGGTTGTTGTTGTTTTGTTGTTTTGGTTGTTTTTTTTTTTGGGGGGGGGGGTGTATTTCGTTTCTTTTCTGGGTTCAGAGGAGGGGACCGGCCCAACAGGCTCTTGTTCTGTCAGAGTTTTGAACAGTCGTCACAACTGTAAGAAGCGAGATCTCGGGCACATGTTATCAACGGTCCAATGCAGCACGCAAGTACTTTGCCGATGTGTGTGGCTGACGAAATGATGTGCTGCCCATCAACACAAAAGCCTTCCTTTGTAAAAGAATCACATACGCTCAAACAAAACATTGACAGACAGCTTTTCGTTTCTTCGAAGTATTGCCAACAATCCGGCAGACATGTACTGACTTCTTCGACGTGTTACTGTGTGCTCCTCTGACTGATGTTCATCTGGTGTTGCTTTGAAGAAGCACAGGTACTTTGGTTGGTCTCTGGAGCGCTGCGCGATTCTCGGTTTCGTTTGCCTCAACCAAACGACACCAGGACTTGGACCGATCCATTGTTTTGAAGACATTTTCCTGGTTGTTCGGAAGGATGCCTGACTTGCATGACCAAGGATGCTTCAAATATGTGTTTGAAAATGGGCTCTGTGGATTCATTCACTCGATTCGATTGGAGAAAGTTCTTCTCCAAAGAGGAACATGACTGAATCGACTGTTCTGCTTTTGTACTCGGACTCTGTGAGACACAAATTGTGCACAAAGATCAACTTCCGTTGCACCTGTGTCTCGAAATCTATTTGTCCAGGTTTAAGGGTTTTGCAGTGGAGAATCAGCTGGTCTGATGCACGAGGAGACCCGCACTGGTCATGTCTGGTAGGATGAGTGATCGTGATCACCTGGTGCTGCTCCTCCGTCATCTTCCGGAATTTCCTTCAGAACGTGACAAGTTTCGCCGCTTCCAATTTGCATGGAAGTTTGTGCTTCTTTGGATTCCGTTGTTGTGAACCGTCCCACATGTGGTTTGCTCTGGCAGGCTGTTTCGGTTGACCAGCGAAAATCCAGATATGTTTACGAAAATGTGTGTGTGGTGTGTGTGTGTGCAGGTGTGTGTAGATGTGCAAAAACATGTACGGTACTTGTACGTGTGTACATGTACGTATGTATTGGGAGAGATTTCTCAAACATGCATTGAAACCATGTGTTTTGGGTTTTCGTTCTTTTTTTTGTGATTATACTTTTTATGGCACCACGGTCCCATGGATACATGTTTTCAAGACGCGCCTTTGTAGTTCAATTCTGGAGCAAAAGATGCGTCTTTTTCACGGGTGAAAACGGTACCTCACGAGCTGCGTGAATTTGCTCGAGTGTCGTGTCTTGCAACATCATTTCTACAAAAAGACACAGACAAGTCTCTGTGTATCACGAGTGAACATCAGTGAAAATCTGCATTTCTTAACAGAAAGTGAAGAACGTGATGCTCTTGTGTCCCATTCATCGCTGCTGCGTGGTTCCTCTTTTTAAGCTCGTCTTTTGACGGTCACCAACAATGCTCCAAAGGAAGCTTGAAGAAACTTTTCTTTGAACAAACGAAGGCTCGTTCTTCAGCAGGCGAAATGGGTTGTTGATTGAAGTTGTTTGCGGCACCTCGATGACAGTGTTTTGGGCAGTTGATGCAATGTGCTGACTTGGGGAAAGTTGAGAGGAAATTTCCTGTCACAATACCATTACCGTTGTGCTGAATTAGCAGGCGCATTACAGCAATGCATTGTTCACAACAATTTTTTGGACAACGAGCTCACGCAGAACTTTGTGAAAAAGGGCAATTGGTGCAACGTCAGTCGTTTTTCTCGGTGTGACTTTTCCTTTTTCCCCATCCCCATCCTGTCACTCGCGTCATGTGTGAACTCGCATTTTGTGTGAACTCTTTTCGTTGTGGGCTACAAAAGAAAAAATCAAATTTTGCGCTTGGAGTTTTGCACAACCACTGCAGTGCCAGATTGCCCTGTGACTGCTGCGATTGACCCAACACTCCTTAAATTTGTATTCATTTGGAGAACAAACTTGCAAAACATCAATTACAAAGATATATGGCACCGTTGTTTTTGTTGTAAAACATCAGATTGGCAGTCAAATTTGATATTTGGCCAGATTGGGTGCAAGAACAACATCTGTGGCAAAGAACACGCATTTACGAAGGGGTGGATATTTGGTATTTGTCAGCTGGGACTTCGACAGGTAATGCTGCGATTCCAGACGAACTGTTTTCCCACCCTGTCAAAACTTGTGACGCCAGAAGGAGTTTTGCAGAACCTGAGCAGTTGCTCCCTGCCCTGTCGGAACGGAGAGGTTTACACAGTTGCGAGTTGGTTGACGGGGCGTGAACACGAAGCTGGTGTTCACGTCGAACCTCGAGGCTCCCAGAGCGGAAAGCGCCACATTCCCGCGATTCTCTTCGTGCAACCTCAACGTCGAAACCTCACTCAACTGTGCGTTCAAAGCGGTTGTCCTCGGTGAGTGTGGGCCGACGATTTTGATCAAAAATTTCCAAACATGGCAGTGCGCTGGAAAAGAAATTAGGTGCTCACGCTGTTGTTTGGAAACTCTGGGTAACCGAGCTCCATTCCTCTCTCACTGCAGCACGGTAAGAATCTCTCCAAACCCTCGCTGGAAAATGAAGTTCGGTTGAAATGCCAAACGTTCACTGTGGCAAAACAAATGAATGAAGCAGGGTCTCTGTCCTTCGAAAAGTTTTTGTCATCTCCTGAGTTGCGCTAATATTCCTAAAATCGGGAGCTGAGGTGTTGAGGGCAGGCACAGTGAGATAGAGAAGCATTGCCGTGTCACACAAGTTTGGTGCAGTGATGAAAGAGCGCGCGATTGGCTCTTACATGATGATAAGCATTATATCTTGGTGGTAAATACCGACAGAATACACCGACAGTACATCGGCCAAAGGTGCACTATTTTGCTATGATGTGCGATCGCCAAGAATCTTCCCTGCAGTCAAACTGCTTCCTGAGATTTCTTCTCAAGTTCGTGCGCGGAAAAACTGCCTCGACGCGAGGTCGCCGGGAAGGCTTCCGCACCGCGCGCCGCCACCCCGAGTCCGGGATTCCTCATTCTCTGCAAATTGGAAGGCAGACACCGTTCACTGGATTCACCTCAAAGAGAGCCAAATTCACCAAGAACTTCCAAGTTTTACGTGTGTGTGTGTGTGTGTGTGTGTGTGTGTGTGTGTGTGTGTGTGTGTGCTTGTGTAGGAGTGTGTGTGTCCACAGAGGGTCAAAACTTCTGCGCAGAAGCAATCGAAGTGGAATTTTGGAAACTTGTGACAAAACTTAACGAACGTCTCAATCTGGTCGGAGGCTCTCTCCCTTCGGGAGAAGCTGCACTGAAGGCACAGACGTTCAATGACAATTCTTTCGCATCACGGCGCATTCATTGTAGCATATTGTGAGAAAGTGGAATCTCTCATATCTTGTTTATGGTCATTCGTCGGTGGTGGTTGCTGCGGATAGGCAGATCGATGCTGTGATGATGATGTATGCGACAGTGGAGGTCAGTCCGCGCCAGGAAATCCCTTCCAGCGACTGAATCTCATTCCTCGGCGACGAACGGCCAGCGGAATCACAGGCGCTTTGTAAAGACCGCGCAGGTCGAGGAAGCGTCCACAGACGCTCGATCTTTGCAGGCTGTACGAAACGACTTGTTTGAAGCTGTGTGCTGATTTTCTTGAGGCCGATGCTTGTGATCGCAGACTGTTTGTGGGGCCGTTTGTGACCTTTCCAATTGTCACAAGGCGATGTTTCGGACCTGCCTGTCAGCGCCGTGGTGTCGCGTCGGGCGCCTCTCGCGTCTTTGTGGTTCAGAAAAGGCTAATCACAGCAAAGCTGGTGCAGCAGTCATGTCCTGTCCCACAGTCGGCGGCGGTGTCAGTGCGCACAGATCGTGATTTCCGTTTTCAAATCAACACCTGCAGGGTTGTGGGAAGTCCTTGGCAACTGTCATTGTCCAGCGACAATGCTTCGTACCGGAGTTCAAACCCAGAAGCGAGTGGTTGACGTCACAAATATTGCACGAATCAGCGTTCAATATGTGTTCAGAATGAACGAGTGCGCAGCATGAGTTCTTTCTTCACATATTGAACACTGATGAGTGAAATAGTTGACTT
>JAAUXT010091944.1_pt1:2500-10741 | contig 10741 bp, 15 predicted proteins | sample 7278171 | NCBI WGS metagenome assembly JAAUXT01 (sample SAMN14350112, study PRJNA611818) | marine sediment metagenome | isolation source: surface marine sediment (1.8m) | place: French Polynesia: Moorea | collected 2018-08 | reverse complement strand
GTGTTGAGAGTGACCCACCGAATCTAACTCGTGTGTGTGTACCGCTGGTGAGATCCCGGGAGACAGTGTTGCTGGTGCGCTCCCTGGTGAGAGTGAGGCTGGTGCGACCTCTGGTGAGAGTGAGCCACTGCAACGACCCCTGGTGAGTGTGAGCCACTGCGACGACCCCTGGTGAGTGTGAGCCACTGCGACGACCCCTGGTGAGTGTGAGCCACTGCAACGACCCCTGGTGAGTGTGAGCCACTGTGACGACCCCTGGTGAGTGTGAGCTACTGCAATGACCCCTGGTGAGTGTGAGCCACTGTGACGACCCCTGGTGAGTGTGAGCCACTGCGATGACCCCTGGTGAGTGTGAGCCTCTGCAATGACCCCTGGTGAGTGTGAGCCACTGTGTGACCTCTGGTGAGTGTGAACCTGGTGTGACCTCTAGTGAGTGTGAGTCCAGTGCGACCTCTGGTGAGTGTGGGTCTGGTGCGACCTCTGGTGAGTGAGTCCGGTGTGACCTCTGGTGAGTGTGAACCTGGTGTGACCTCTGGTGAGTGTGGGTCTGGTGCAACCTCTGGTGAGTGAGTCTGGTGCGACCTCTGGTGAGTGTGAACCTGGTGTGACCTCTGGTGAGTGTGAGTCTGTTGTGACCTCTGGTGAGTGTGAGTCCAGTGCGACCTCTGGTGAGTGTGGGTCTGGTGTGACCTCTGGTGAGTGAGTCCGGTGCGACCTCTGGTGAGTGTGAGTCTGGTGTGACCTCTGGTGAGTGTGAACCCAGTGTGACCTCTGGTGAGTGTGGGTCCGGTGCAACCTCTGGTGAGTGTGAGCCCAGTGTGACCTCTGGTGAGTGTGAGTCTGGTGTGACCTCTGGTGAGTGTGAGCCTCGTGCAACCTCAGGTTAGTGTGAGCCTGGTGCGACCTCTGGTGAGTGTGAGTCTGGTGTGACCTCTGGTGAGTGTGAGCCCACTGTGACCTCTGGTGAGTGTGGGTCCAGTGTGACCTCTGGTGAGTGTGAGCCCAGTGTGACCTCTGGTGAGTGTGAGCCCAGTGTGACCTCTGGTGAGTATGAGCCCAGTGTGACCTCTGGTGAGTGTGGGTGGGTTGTGGATGGAGGAGAATTGACGCGAGATTTTGGTTGGACGAAATGGGGATGACATTCGGGGTTTCAATTCAAGTGGTGTAAAAGGGAACCTTATGATGCGGTGGTTCACTTTTCATTCCTGTGTGTGTTTGATGCATGTGTTTTGTCTCTGCAGGGACCGGGACGTGCCGGGGTTGGACACCATCATCCCGCTCGAGAGTACCGCCGCCTACGATATGACTGACGTCTTCAGAGGGGTAAGCACTGCGTGCGTGTGTGTGCGTACGTGCGTGCATGTGTGTGTGCGTGCGTGTGTCTGTGTTTGTGTGTGCGCACACTTTGCCGTTTGTGTGCGTGTGTGTGCTTACGCCCTTATGCAGCACGCTGCCAGACTTTGACCCGTGTGAACCATTTTGTGAAGGATTTTTCATTTTTTGGCTCCGAGTAAAATTCTGGAGACGACATGTCACTTCGTCAGCCCGCAGCTTTGAGACGGCACGAAAGCGATTAAGCCACGAGGCAGACAAATGAACCTCTTCATTGGACCTGATGGCGCCTCGTATCCGCTTTCCCCCCCCCCCCCGCCGCGCCGCGCATGCGCCTGATACGCCGCGACCTGCTGAAGGTCACGTGTCCGACCCAGCCTCGGATTAACCAACGTCACCACGGAGACGTCCGGAGTCGAGCTAAAAGGGGTGGCGGACCCCGCTTCCATAATGGGGTTTTAATTCACCCAGAGCCCCTCGCACGAGGCCGCGTGGAAGACGTAGATGAATCGGTTTGAGGCAGATAGTGGCAATTTTACTGAGGGGAAGGTGGTAGAATATTGTATGGATTATGGATGTTATAGAAGGCAGTGGCAGAGGTGGCGTGTTCGGGGAGTTTTGTGTGCGCTGTGTAGAGCTGAATGTGGGAGCGTAAACGAGACTCGCCATCGCAGAAAATGAACATTTTGATGTGTGTGTCACGTGACGGGCGTCAGAACCTGCCGCAGCCGGAGTCTCGAGAGACAGGCTCACTCACGGTAATAGGAAACCCGCGCGCCGAGAAAAACAACGCGAAGCTTTCGGAAAAGTGTCAGCGAAGTTTTCCTGAAGCTGCGCTGTTTGTGGAGTTCGTTCACCCCAAACACGCGGCGTACGCCACCTGTATCTCGTGAACGTCGCGCGCTCCTTTCCGCACCACGCATGCGTTGACTGCGTGGTGTACGTTGACATCACACACTGCGCGTTGTCTCGTCGACGTTTCTCAACCTGAACGTCGTGTGTTGACGTCACTCGTTCGTTGCGTGACCTGCGTTGCGCGTGCGACATAAGGCTCGCTGTCCGCGCGCAAAGTGACGTCAGTTTTGCTCAACCGGAACGTCGAGCGTTGACGTCACTCGTTCGTTGCGCGACGCGCGTTGCTTGCGAGACGTAACGCGCGTTGATTTCGTGTCGGCATCCCGTGACCTGAACGTCGTACGTTGGCGTCGCGCACGCGTTGCCTGCGCGGCTCGACGTGACGTGACGCGACGCGACGTGACGTGACGTGACGCGACGTTGGTTGACGTCACACACGCATCGCCTGTGCGACGCAACACGACGCAACACGACGCGACGCGACGTGACGTGACGTGACGCCACGCGACGTGACGCTGGTTGACGGCGCACGCGCGTCTCCCATAGGTGGTGGACGAGGGCGAGGTGTACGAGATCATGCCGCAGTACGCGCGCAACATCGTCGTCGGCTTCGGGCGCATGGACGGGCGCACCGTCGGACTCGTCGGGAACCAGCCCAAGGTCGCCGCAGGTCAGTTTCGTGGTGGCGAAAACCAACCCATCTACCAACCCAACCCACCCACCAACCCAACCCATCCACCAACCCAACCCATCTACCAACCCAACCACCGACTCAGCCCCCCTCACAAACAAATTGCATTTCCCAGTTTTGCGTCGCGTGCAGTTATTTTTCATATTTCTGAATGTGAAACTGAATGTTCTTCGCTGCAGTGAAATTGCAGCTCCAAACACTTCTGGAGAAATTGTCAGAAAGTTTTTGCTTTTCACTGTTGTTGTTCTTTCGTGACAAAAGACGCTCACCCGTCACCTCTTGATGTCCGTTTCCCTGCCATGACGATGCGGCTCCTACAGTCTCCTGAACCTTCGCTGAAGCCGCTTTGGATCCGCGATCTGCCGAGTAGAGGCGGGTGTTATGCAATCACCGCACGGTGGACGTTATTACTGCACGGTGTTGGTGATCCGGAACGCAAATCAGGGCAAATGTGCAATTAAATCCTGACTGAAAAACAGAAACAGTTTGAGAAATTTTCTGGCTGAAATCAAACCACCCCGGACAACATTGATCTCAGCTCAGCCCCTGCCCCCTCCCAAAAAATTGTTCATCGAGACCGCCCGCGGGTCTTCAACCCGTCAGTGTTCTTGTTCAATTTTCCCCTTCATTTGTTGCAGCAAGTTTCTTAACAGGATTTTCTCTTTATAAATCCAGATCATCTGGGCTGAGCCGACGACGCTGAATTATGGACGAATCAGCGGCTGCGGGGAGCGGGGTCCCGGGGGGGGGGGGAAATCAGCCACACATGAACAAGTCAAATGCGCAGAAATGATATTTCGCAGACGGAAAATAGGTCCAATCAAGGATCCCTGGAAGCGCAGAGCCACCGCTTTTATTGCCATTTTGTGCACGGGGTCCCAGAAGAATTCACGAGATGGGGAAGGATCGCCTATTTTCTCGCATGAAAGTTCTCCAGGGATGGTGTTGTGTGCACAGAAAGCATGTGTTTCCCGATTGGTTGCACAACAAATGTGGAGAGCAGTGGAATTGGCGGAATGGGGCGCTTTGCGCATGCTCCTTGTCACGTGACTGATCTGCTGCGCTTGTTGCTGCTCGCAGGTTGCCTCGACATCAACGCCTCGGTGAAGGGAGCGCGGTTCGTGAGGTTCTGCGACGCGTTTAACATCCCTATCATCACGTTCGTCGACGTGCCGGGCTTCCTCCCAGGTAGGGAACCACTCCGCGGTGTTGTGGATGCGAACGTGGTGTATGATGCTGAGTTACCAAGCGAAGCGTCTTGCGCCTGTGCACGTCGCAATATTGAGCATCGACGGGGACGCAGTCGACGCGCACAGACTTTCCGTGAGCCCCTCTTTGCTGCCAGCAGCCTGTCCTCTGTCGCACCGCGTGGGTTTTTGTACGCGTCTTCAGCCCAATCAGGCCACACGAAGAAAACGGCCTCTGTCCATTCAGAAACCCAGCTCGCTGTGCAGTGCTTTGAGATACCGTGTCCGTGTCCCCGTCGGCACTCCGCCTCCCGCCACGGTGCAGTGAGATCTGTGCCACCCGCAGGCACCTCCCCCCCCCGCCCCCGTCCCCACGTGCTGTGCGGTAAGATATCGTGTCCGTTTCACAGGCACGGGTCAGGAGTACGACGCCACACACACACACACACACACACACACACACACACCACACACACACACACACACACACACACACACACACACACACACACACACACAAGGACACTACCCTCAGGCTGCGGTCCTCCCCTCCCCGTACCCGCGTGTGATGCGGTGAGACATTCTTGTTGCAGGCACGGGTCAGGAGTACGACGGCATCATCCGACACGGCGCCAAGCTGCTGTACGCGTTCGCCGAGGCGACCGTGCCCAAGATCACCGTCATCACCCGCAAGGTGTGCCGCACACACGCATACACACACACGCACACCCACACACGTACATACATAAACACACACACATGTACACAAACACACGTGCGCGGACACACACACACACACACACACACACGTGTACACAAACACGCGGACGCACACACACACACACACACACACACACACACACACACATACACTGAACACTGGTCACGAAAGGGAGGTGCAAAACAGCCCACTGTCTGGTGGGGAAAACTCACGTGTGTGCTGCACACACACGCACACACACATACACACATAGAGATTTTGCACACAGAGATTTTGCTCTGTCACCAACAGACCTAAAAGACTCCCCCATCCCCCACAGCGGGTGGATAATGTTGCTGAGAGAAACACAAATCCACCTGTAGTGAGAAGACCCCAGGTCCCGACGCTCAGACCGCATTTTCATTCACAAATCTGGACAGCTACACTCGCACGCATGCAGGCCCTGAGGAATTGCCTTGCGTCGTTCTGTGTTTGTGTGTGACGAGGCAGTTTGTGACATTTTTGTCGCGTTGGCCGTGTCCACACAGACGCGAGGGCTTGCGTGCGCCATGGCGGCAGATGCAGACTCGAATTTTTCTGCATTGCCTCACGTGACCCTTACCTTCTTTTTGTCACGTGATCCTGGTCTTGTTGTCACGTGACCTGTATCACGAACACGTGTTTCTCGCGCAGGCGTACGGCGGCGCCTATGACGTCATGAGCTCGAAGCACCTGCGCGGTGACGTCAACTACGCGTGGCCGACGGCAGAGGTCGCCGTGATGGGCGCAAAGGTGACAGCCGGGTCCCGGGGACAGGGAGGAGGGACGCGTTCTGGGGTGTGAGGACCACGAGGGGCTGGGGGAGGGACACGTGGTGAAAAAGAGCCGTCACAGAAATGAGCGTTGAGATTGGGCGGGAAAACATCGGCGCCATCGACTTGACCACATGAACCCTGGGTCTGACAGAGACCAGTCCAGAACAGAAGTTCTCTTCGGCGGGAAGCAGGTTTGGCGTCTCTGTCTGACCTAAGATTAACACTCAGCGTGACACCCAGAGAATGTTCTTCCTGTGATGCGCTGCTGAACGTGGCTGTGCTCGCTGCAGGGCGCGGTTCAGATCATCTTCCGCGGGAAGGACACGGGCGCGCGCGAGCAGGAGTACGTCGAGAAGTTCGCCAACCCGTTTCCAGCCGCCGTCAGGGGTGAGTCACTGGGGCGTGGAGGATACGGAGTCACTGGGGCGTGGAGGATGAGGAGGATGTAAAACACAGTGAGAGCACGGGCGGAACCCTCGTCTCGTTGGTAGTTCGTCATTCGTAACAAGAATTTCTCTGCGAAAATCTGTTTTGCTGCAACTGCCCGACCAGTTGTTTCATTTTGCAAATCTCACAAGTGTCTGTGACGTCAGGAGGACTTGGGTGGTTTTTGCTGTTCCTTCCACACCACGTTTTATTTTCATTCAAGTATCTTCATGATGTCAGGAGGACTTGGGTGGGTCCAGGGTGTGTGGTGTTGGGTTGACCTGCAGGGAGAGGGTACGATCTCAACTCGGGTGTGCCTGGTGAGAAGGGTGGGGTAATTTCCTTCCCGGGGTCAGAGGCCTGGGGCGGCCGGCCATGGTCCACACCCACACCCTTCCCGTCCCTGGATCTGGCCCACTGGGACCACACCCACACCCTTCCCGTCCCTGGATCTGGCCCCCTGGGACCGTACCCACACCCTTCCCATCCCTGGATCTGGCCCCCTGGGACCGTACCCACACCCTTCCCGTCCCTGGATCTGGCCCCCTGGGACCGTACCCACATGAATTCTCCGTGTCACTGGACCCAGCACCCAGGACCTTACCCACACTCTTCCAGGATCTGGCCCCTAGGACCACCATCTATACACTTCCCATCCCTGGATCTGGCCCCCGGGAACCGTGCGCGCACTCTCCCGTCTGTCTGCATGTCACATGAAAGAGGGGCGAAAATAATTTCCAGGGTCAGCGTGCTGGGACCCCAGCCCCCCTCCCCCTGGAGCAGGCCCCGGGACCGTACCCACATTCTTCCCTCACCAGACCCAGCACCCAGGACCAGGATCTGTCCCCGGGGACCACACATACACTTTTCCCGCCTGTTCCCCAGGTTACGTGGATGACATCATCCACCCCAGCGAGACGCGCCGGAGACTGTGTCAGGACCTCGAGATGCTGTCCACCAAAGAGCTGAGGAACCCGTGGAAGAAGCACGGCAACATCCCGCTCTGAGGGCGACCACGTGGTCAACCACGTGTGTGTGAGGTTGAGGACACTTCCTGTTGTTTGTTGAATACGCAATGTGATTTGCGGAAACATTGATGACGTCAGAGCCTGTTCTGCCGGATACGTGTTGCTGTTGGGACCTTCAGCTGAAGTGGTGGAATCGTTGGACGTCACGAATCGCCCTGGTGTGAGGAACGTTGCATTGCGCGCAACACCACCAATCAACGTTCATCGCTTTCATCGATTCGTATCAGAAAGAGAAATGGACGTGTGAAAGGAAAACTCAGAACTTTTGCGTGTTGTATGCTCGGTGGCACCAAACACCACTACACTGGAGCCAGTCGTGAAGAATTCCACTGACTGCACTGAACAATGGTCCCCAGGCAGGGTTGGGCGGGTGCGGCTGGACCTCGCAGGGCTCAGTCGGGTGCACCCTGGCGTGCTCCGGTGCAACCGGGTGCACTCTGTGTCTCGCGTGCGAAGTGCACTCAGGTTCAGGTTCATCGGGAGTTTCTGCTCAGGGTCGGGCGTTTCGGCACACAGCAAAAACGACTTTGTGCAAAATGTTGTCAATGATGCCTCGGTGCATGGCAGAATAAATGAAGATCACGATTGATGTGAAAAACAAACAAGGAAGCAAAGTGACTGATATTTCTGAATTCTTGTCGTTCATGTTCACAAGGCTGTCACGAGACACGAGAATTTTTCTTAGTGCGATGACGTCTTTGATTTACACAAAGTTACGAAGAACCAGTGTTTTTTCTGGAGCATTATCTGGTTCTCAACTCGTCAGCGAAGCGACCAGGTCAGTAGTCAGTGATCGGACTTCTCTCGGTCATGATGAGGACAGCGTGGCGGGTGCGACGCGTGTGTCGCCGTCTGCTGACGATAAGGGCGGAGCAGGTCAGGAAAATGGCGACGATGTCGGAGCTGGAGCCGGGACACCTGTTTCCGTACGAGGCGCCCAGCTGGGCCCGCGGTCTCAAGGCTGTCCCTTCGCACAGGCTGAAGGTGAGATAAGACTGGTGGTTATGCAGATAAGTTGTGCATTTGTAGATCTACAGGCTGCAGATACGAGTGAATTTCAGGGGTATCATGATCAGGTCGCGAAAGGCAGCTCTAATTGGATTCCCACTCATACGTTTTGCCGAATTCGTGTTTCATTCGCGGTGTCCTGGAGACATTCTTGAAAACTTCTCACCACAAAAACGCACTTAAAATTTCTTGACCCAAT
>JAAUXT010146184.1_pt1 | contig 10743 bp, 9 predicted proteins | sample 7278171 | NCBI WGS metagenome assembly JAAUXT01 (sample SAMN14350112, study PRJNA611818) | marine sediment metagenome | isolation source: surface marine sediment (1.8m) | place: French Polynesia: Moorea | collected 2018-08 | reverse complement strand
CCCCCCCCCGACACACAGCCCACTTTCTCAGGCGGTCACACATGTTTCTTTCTCAGGGTGGCTGAACATTTCCAGCGGTCACACAGGTCTCTTGCTCAGGGGGGTCACACAGGTTTCTTTCTGAGGGGGTAACACATGTTTCTTTCTCAGGGTGGCTCTACTTTTACAGGGGGCACAAGGCTTGTTTCTCAGGGGTCATATAGGTCTCTTTCTCAGGGGTCACACAGGTTTCTTTCTCAGGGGGTCACACAGGTTTCTTGCTCAGTGGTCACATGGGTTTCTTTCTCAGGGGGTCACACAAGTTCACAGATTTCTATCTCAGGGTGTCACAAGTTTCTTTTGCAGGGGTCATACAGGTTTTTCTCAGGGGTCACACAGGTTTTTTCTTAGGGGGTCACACAGGTTTCTTGCTCAGTGGTTACACAGGTTTCTTTCTCAGGGGGTTATACAGGTTCACACGTTTCTATCTCAGGGTATCACACAAGTTTCTTTTGCAGGGTTCCCACAGGTTTCTTTCTCAGGGAACAATCCATGAAAGTTTGGTTGCAATTGAAGCATTCCCTACTCAGTTGTAAATGGCTGCATTTCTTGTGGCCATTTTGAACATGTTAATGATGTTACTTGGCAAAAAACACAACACAGGAGGCTTTTTGTATACCTCCAACATACTCTGAAATAGTTAACTTTCACACAGAAATGAGCCCAGGATGGCCCAAAATGTGTTTTCTGTCAAATCTAAGGTCACAGCTGTACCATGTGACCTACATATGCCAAAATTGAACTCATCCAGTCAATTTAGCTATGGAACTCACCAAAAAAGTTGGGCAAGGATTGAGGGAAGCTTTCAAAAGTAAGGGCAGCTCAACTTTTCCATGACATAGTGACCCTCACAACTGTCCACAACAGGTTTCATTCTCAAGGCAGCTCAAATTTTCCATGATGTAGTGACCCTCACAACTGTCCACAACAGGTTTCATTCTCAAGGCAGCTCAAATTTTCCATGATGTAGTCCAGGGTCACTACATCATGGAAACTGAGATGTGTACAAACAGACAGACAGACAGACAGACAGATCATCATGCTCGCACAACCAACAAAATAAAAAGAAGGGGAAATATTTAGATCTCCCCAAAGAAATTTGTGGACAATATTTCCCCTTGATTGTTGTCTTCCCCCAACCTAAACTGCAACAATCCTTCAACCTCAACAGCTCCAAACATAGACAAACTACAGATGCTCTTGCAACCTTCCATCCAAGGCCGTTTCTTGACATAATTTGCTGAAAATTCAGAAACAATTTTCACCAAGATAAAACCAAAGGAGAACAAGCTTTTGACACTATTGTGACAGTCAACCAAAGTTAGTGCTGAAAAATAAATGACGGATCATCCATGGTGACGAACTATCTGGTGTTCAGACAATTTGACAGCAGCCTGTAGTTGATGTATTTTGTTGGGTCAACAGGCGATCACAAGCAGTGAACGGAAAAACTTGAATGAAATGAACAGCATTGCTCAGATGTTACACAAACAGGACCCCAATTTATTCAACTGGAACACAATATTTATCAAAAATGGTGTGGAATTAAGTAAACATATGGCTCCAACTTACCTGCCAAGTTCTTTGAGTTTTTGAATTGAGCAGGGCATGAATCAAATGGTGTGTCTGCCATGTTTTTTTCCAGAGGGAGGAGCTCAAGGCCAGAAAAGCTATGGCAATGAACAAACTGGGGTTTATTTATCCAGGCTTGACTGCAGCCCCAGGCCAGGTCCTGTGCTGCCATCCTGCCTTGTGGGGTGAGGATGATACCACCAGACCAGGCCCTAGGTTTCATCCTGGCCAGGGGGCTGGATGCCAGGACCAAGCCAGGTACCTGGTGGAGGTGATTTGAGAAAGATTCATGAGGCTTTTGGCCTTTGACCTCCACCTCAAAGGTTGAAGTAACAGACGCCTCAATTCTGCAGTTTGTTCCTCAATCAAATGTGGTTTGACCACTCCTTTAAGCGAAAAAGGAGTTTGAAATTTTCAACTGGTGATTTGGGACTTTGCAGTTCTGAGGCCCCTTTTTTTTGTGGAAAATACTCAAAATTTTGCTCAGTCAGCACTGTGGCAACCTGCTGTCCTGCTAGCTGATGATGTGCTCACAAACCTGTTGTGTGACTACATCATGAAACATCCTGAGTACATCTTGGGTTCAGTACAAGGAAGAGGTCTTCTGGAGGCACGCAACACCTTGGAATAAGTGTTTGCAACTTCAAGTACCAATATTGAAGGATATTTTTAAATCTATAATTCTGCGTAAATTACAGCAGATTGCACTGACAACAAGAAGAACAAGGACAGTTGCAATGGGTTGATGTCCAGTCTGCTTTATGTTTCAAAAGGAAGACGAATACCTTGAACTTGCTTGCCTTAGAATCTAATACTTTTCACAACTGATCCTGAACATCAGGTTCCTGTAAAATTTCAGATTTGCACTGCTCAATCCCTGCAGGATGGACTCATATTTGGCTGCAACAGTTCTTGCACATTCACAGGCCACACAAATGTTCACAGCAGTATGTACACACAGTATGAACAAAATGTCATTTGGCTTTGTAATACCAAGAGGAACTTGAGTGGGGGGTGGCACAGAGGGAATGACAAGGAGGCTCACACATGGAAGTAGGGGGGTCTATTTTTTCTCAGGCAAGATGGGGTGGGACAAAACTTGACACGAGGAGAGTGTAACACACACAACAGAAGCTCAAGCTCTGTACGTACGAGGCATGTTTTTTATCTTCCCGTTGTTTCGCCAATTTCACCCGGAAAAATACCACGGTCTTTGAGCAAACTTCTTGGTCAACTAGACAAGATGCCAACAGTGTGAACAGCAATGGAAGCAACATGCCAACAAGTAGAATTCATGTGTAAAAAGGCTTTGAAAAGTGACAAGAGTGAGGTGCTCTGGCGACACCAAACACAAGTCTTCTGTTGTGATTCACTTGTAGTCAGAATCGCCAAACTCCCTGTCACAGCCAATGTTTAGCATGTGTTTTTGGCATGACCTTTGACATTTTTATGCTGTTTTCAATTATTGTTGGCATGTTTGGCATCTTCTTTGGCATCATTGAAAGTTTGGCAAAAAATGGTGGTCAATTTCCGTGTGAAATCGGCGAAACAACGGGAAAATAAAAAACATGCCTCGTATGTAAACACAACAGCCGGCCCGCTGCACGGAGCGAACCAATAACAATGTACGTCGCCACCCAAACGATCGCTAATTTATTGGCCAAAACTCAAACATCCACAATGTTTTATCAATCCCAAAAATAAGAGGCATCAATAATTCACACAACACACTGTTTATGAAGAAGCAGATTCAAAACACACGTAAATCAAGTGGAGAAGGCGAAGTTCCCAGAGTAACTTGTTTTTCTCGTGTTCTCGTGTACCACCAAACCCCAGCATGCAGCTTGAATTCCTGATGCAGTTGACCAGGCCAACTGCAGAAAATGAAGTGGCGCATTAAACTGTCATTTGGACTCTTCCATCTCTATTCACAAATCTCGTGGTCATATTTTTTTTGTCCCATGAGTTTCAGTCCAGGCACCAAATCGCCTCGCGCACAGATGATGCATGAAGCTGGTTCTATCTCGGTACCGCGAGGACCAGACATCGAGTGCGAATTGTTTTAGGGTGTAGAAATGACCAGATTAACAAACAGCTTCCTTTCTGTGATTTCTGCCTCAAAGTGGTCGCAAGGTCCCATGGATAGAGTTTCTTTTTTCTCGCACGTGTAATTGTTTTCAATCCTTCACGTGACATGTTGCAAGCACAGCGACGCAATGAGCACAAACCATAAAAAGGCTCTTTGCCAAACCCTGCATGCTACTGCAGATAACGCTGAGTCGGTGATTAAAACGAAACATATGACCAGCAGCCCTCCTCCCAGGGGTGTCGTGAGACGAACCGGTACCTCCTTCGATCACGTTCTTCATTGGCATTGTTTTTGCACCAGATCAGTGGGTTTCTCCCTGATTAGACATCCTCATCGCCAAGACGCTCAAATTACAGCCGTTACCAGCGTAATGAGAAACCAAGACAACGCCCTGTGAATTACCAAGTCAGTTTCATCGCTTTTTTCTTGCACTAGAAAACGGAAAAGATGGGCCCTTGTTTCTTGGTTCCTTGCTCACTATCTGCGAGGGCATCTTCTTTCATTCTCCGAATGATCTTTTCTGAAAAGACACTCTCGGACAAAAGATCGAGTTTCCACTGAGCCCTGACTGATCAACTACGAAGGTTTTTTTTTTTTGCCACAGAAGTGGACGTTGGGTTCAGGTAAAATTGAGTTTTGAAAAACCTGCGACGGACACGGTCCAGTCGGGTTGAGACAAATGAGTCCTGATTCCGGAGTTTTTTGTCCGTGTCATTCATGCAATATTCACGGCGGGGCGTCGTGTGGAGAGTCCTTAATCACAATTAGCGTCTCAAACACGCGGCATTCCGTGCTAGAAACACGCTTTCGCAGCCTCTAAATCATCCGACCAACAATGCCTTCGGTCCAATCTTCTTTTCGTCCACTTCTCTTCATCTCTAATTTATGGGTCGAATTTGATATATTAGCAGCATTTGAGCCATTCGATTTCATGCCGTTTGTATGGTACTGGTTGTGTGAAATAAGATACTCGCACACGGAAAGTTACAGACCCTGCAGCGCCGCGAAATTTTGTTGGAAAAGGTTTCGTGCCGATGCTCTGCGGAGCGACGAAACTGACTGATTTACTGAACGTTCGAGGTTGATTGAAGCTATCAGGCTGAATCCAAACAAAACCTAATAACACTTAATGAAAACCACACAGTGAGCTTTTCGTCGGTGCTCCCGTTTTGGAACATCAATATACATCTCGCTGCAGAATTCTAAATCAAATCACTAATTTCCATTTAAATTGGTGTTTGGCAATGCAAGACAGCTTCATTTGTTTTTTCCTGACATTGAGCAACGCACACCATGTGGTTTCTTTTTCAAAAACGTTCCCGGGTTGCAAGCAGTGTTCATTTCAGGCAGCAGATTCATTCTCGTGAGAGGCTTGTTTCGCCACAGGTCCATTCCTCATGGTCTGCAGGCAGGCCAACAGAACCAACCAGCTGGAGCACAGTGTCATACGCCAAACACAAATCATTCATGTTCATGGCCTGCTGGTTACATTTTACCGAAGGCAATTAAGATCATCAATCGCGAAAGCTGCTCTCTGATCAGGACGTCACACAGACCTTTGCGCTCAACTCTACAAGAGACAGTATCAAAGCCAACTCGAACCGCTAATGCATCCGACATTTACAGTGGCGTTTTCGGAGACCGCACCAAAGCCGAGAAGAAACACGATGCGTCGAGGTTTCTAAATCGTATATTCAGCGGCTGAGGTGGGAAGTGGCATCGAGACTCCCCAGCTGTTACTTAGACAGCGATATAAACCGCTTAATGAACACATTTCCCTCGCCATGTCGATTTTTTCTGCCCGAATTACAGCTCACAAATGGAACATTTCAGGCACCCAGCACATTGCATTACACATGGACCTCACAAATAGCACTCAAGAGCAATGCTTAAACTGACAGAAAAATGCAAGCGCCCTGAAAGTAGCCGTCAAGAAATGTGGAAGCTCAACCGACTTTCGTCTTGGTGTCACTTCGTAGATCACAGAGAATGGGTGTTGTCTCATGCTGGCTTGACAACCTGGCGGCAAATTACCAGCCTTAAGAACGACATCAATTATTAAAATTTTGCTCTTCAGCCGGGAGCTGACGACGGGAGGCGGGGACGTCACGATCTTCTCTCTTCATGAGCAAAACCAAGGACAGAGAGCCCAAGTGCAAGCTTTGCACAATTAACGTGCTGATCGCGTCAAACACAGCGACAGATCACCTTCACGAAATGCGATCAAGGCGCGCACCCAGTCGAGACAGGTGGAAAGTTTGACAGCTTCGAAATGGATTTTCAGAGATTGAGCATTGCAGCAACATGACATGACTCAGTTTCGTGATTTGACCAGGGACCAGTACAAATAACATGATCAGAGCCGTAGCTGAAACAACTCGATAAGAATGGATGACACACACGCAATCAACCGGTTTTGGATTGAAGTGCACAGGGCGTGGAACATTTGCATCGAATTCTCTCGCAACATCATCACTTAATTTAGGAAACAGGTTTTTCTCTGAAAGTTCCCCGTTATCTCCACAAGCATTAAGTACTCATTTCGTTGCAGGGAGTAATTTCGCTGTTTTCCCTCAACAGCAATCCGAGTGATTTCCCACCGCCACTGGGGTTCCAGAAGAGTACTTGGCCTGAGAAGACAGGCGCTGAGTTTCGCCGCCGATAAGCGGTGCTCAGCCCCTCAACACGATGCGCTTCAGGCGTCCCGCATTCGCTATTTTCTCACTCGCCATAAATCAAGGCGTCGATCCTCGAGGCTTTTTCCCTGTCACAGCGCTCGCGCTATTCTTCAGGTTCGTACACCACGGCAGCGACGCGTCCCCAGAGGTGAATTCATCACGCATCATCGACACACAGATCCAGCTACTCATTGCGCTGACAGTCCTCATCTTCCCTCTCTCCTCGCAGAACAATCACCACGGGTTCGTATGTCAGCAGAACCGTATCAATGCGAAACTGGAGATATCGAGAAACCATCATGAATGCGCACAATGCAGGACTTCTTCCAGAAATGGCAACTGTCGTTCTCCATTGATGGGGAGTCCGCTTACGCCAACGGGTATTGACTGCACATTTTCTGGAAACATTAATTTTCTCCAACACAACTTGGCACGCAGTTGTGCCATTTGGACAAAAAGGCGCATGTCTATCAGAAATAATTTTGTCACGGAAATTGCTGATCATCATTTTGTACGAGAACACTTCATTGCTCATTGATGACACGAGACAAAAATACCAAACGCGTCTTTTTTTGGGGTAGGACATCAACTGCAGGTCAAGCGCACAAGATCGAGGATGTTACGAAGCTGCTCCAGCCAAAGGCACACTGAGATAGATCGGGCAACGATGATCTCAGGCAGAGTCCCAACCGCAATTTGTCTGCAGCAGAACAGCACAATCAAGACCACACAGGCATTGAACAACATGCAGGTCATTTCAAAGAAAGTACGTGCTCCCTGTGTCTTCCGGGAATCGAAACAATACATCATAATGACGCATTGTAAGTTGATTCAGATCAAGAAAACTTTTGTAGGTCTGTACTGGTATCACGGACCGTCTGGTGATAGTCAATCGGTACGTCACATTGGCGATCATTTCTTGATTTACAATGTGCGTACTTCCCGCCCTCAACAGTGAAAGGGGGCTGTTTGGGGCAAAGAATTTTTGATTGGCTTTTATCGACGTACTCGTACGTACTTGCTTGTTGTAGAACTTGTCACAAGGCCGCTCAGCATGTTTGACGAAACTCTCTCAAGTTTAGCTGCCCAAGGGGGTGACGACACCATCCCACAACAGTTTACAACTGTAAAGTGTCCCCTGTTTCACAAAAACCAAACAAAAAATAGCAAATCAATTGGGTTTTTGTTTCTCTTTTGGTGATTTTGATTGGTTTGCCCATTCGGGCTGCTCAATAACGAGGGCAGCCCAAAAGGTAAGCCAAATGCATCACCTGACGCCATCCTGCTGAAAATTCTTGTGTACAAGCTGTTGGCCAGGTTGTTAGTAAAAATTTGTGCTTCAAGTTTTTTGTTGCGTTGAGATCGCAAATTATGCCTGAGATGTCAAATGAACAAGAAGAAATATTTTCAAATTAGTTTTGTTCTTTGTCTCTTGAGGTACGTCGTAATATTTGGTGTTTGCTGATTTTCACCACATTGGAGAGGATCTCATGTGAAGTGGTTGTTTGGTTGACAGGATAAAGTTTGTCGCTGCTTTTGCTGAAATTTATTGAAAACAATTTTCGGACAAGATTTGTGATATGAATCCAAAGCACGGTCATTTCTGTGTGCTCCATTACAAGTGTGGAGTTCTGGGATCCACAGGGTTCTCGAAGGAAAAGAAGCCACGGACTGAACCGGGCAGGGGGTGACTCACCGCTGCCTATGAAATACATGGCCATCAGGATGATCACCGTCAGAATCTTTTTCTCAACCGGGGGTGGGGAGTGAGTGACACGCTTACGGATCTACACTTGTCTGAAAATGCTTTTTTGGAAAAATTGAAATACGCGTCCTCAAGAACTACAACACCGTCCGGTGTTGACAGACGAGCGCGCAGAGATGGTGGGATCCAAAAGTACTTGATAAGTTTCCACCTGGGGAGGGGGTCCGAAGACACTGAATTTTTTTCCTTTGGGAGGTGTCTCACGAACACAAAAGACATTTTGCCGTGAGGGTCCCAAGTCACTGAAGAGCCCCAAAGCGCCTCGAGTCTGAACCCAAAAGGATTTCGTTCTGTTTTAATATTTTTACATATATTTGGTCTTGATCGTTGTCACAACTTTCGAGCGGACACAGCCCGCTTACTCACACCATGAAATGTTAATATTGAAGTTTGTAATGGCAAGGTACTCTGATTCATATTTTGACAAATATGACAAATGAGTTCCAAAGCACCATGGGGTGGCAGGGGCAAGGAACTTCCTGGTCTGCCAACAGTCAGACAGATTTTGTTTGCAGAAGGGAGGGGGACAATGTGAAACGACTGCCTCACTCAACCACAGACACTTCGCAAACCTGCAAGAACCAAAGGTGTCTGGTAATTTCATCACACCGGGCATCCAACCACCTAAATTTGCGCCAGAATGGCAAAATTTTTGCGTGTTGTTTGACGTAAAATTAGCCATCGCCACCCTTCCCCCTGAACCAAAGAAATCTGCTTTGTTTCCTGGCTGAGACTCGGAACCCTTGCTTCTGGGACGGGACAGCGGAATGCTGCGTGGTCAAAAAGAAGCTCATGAGCTCCAAGACAAAAGTCTGAAGGAAGGGGCAACTCCACGTGGTCTTCAAAACAACAAGAATGCTACGCATAAAAATGTGTGGTCCGTACAAACATTCGGCATTCACCTGAAAGATTTTTTGGCCATTTCAGAAAATTTTGAAAATTTCCATATTGAGTTTACCAGCCAGCCCATGTTAAGTTAGCATTTGCAAGGGGGGAGGGGTAACTCAATATGGCTAATATATGAAAAATGCTTGAAATGGCCTGAAGATGACCCTGGTTGAATTTTACTGTGTCGAGTTACCCCCCCCCCCCCTCACCATAACTTTATGTGGGCTGGCCAACTCAACATGGGCAAAAAAATCAAAAATGTTCTAAATGGCCTGAAAATGATCCTGGCTAAATATTACCATGTTGAGTTTACCCCCCACCCCTGCAAATCTACACATACATTCAGACTGATGGTGATTGCACCAAGCATGTGGTAACGACCCTTCGGGACCACACGCTTGAAAATGACCAAACTTCCATCCGTTGAGGGTCGGATGCTGGCTGCATGAGACCGACGTCAGCACCCAGATCCTTGTTGCGCCAGACGGTGGATTCCTCGTATTGAATTAAAAACGCTGTATTCAGCCCAACATGCAGGACCTCAGCCCAAATGTCCCTTCTGTGCTGTCCAGGGGGGGGGGATGGACAGGACATGAATTGACAGGACACAATGGGTCTTCTTCACTCTGATGGCATTTTTTTCGGCGAGCCACTGTGTGCTGTTCCCTGACGGGACATCGCACGACAAGTGGTCACTGCAGACAACCCGAGCGCCACAAATCCAGATCGGGGGTCCAGATTATCGCCCAGCTTCATGTGAAGCTGCCATGGAACCACTCACCTGTCACTCTCGCGTGGTACTCGTGACCCAGAACATCTGTCGTCAGCGGGTGTCACTTCACCACTGCAACATAAAAACTCAACATGACAGGTCATCACGTGTAAATCCACTCTTTCGAGTCAAATCCACTTTGCCGGACTTCAATTTTCAAACACGCGCCCTCTGCTGCGCAAAGAATCCCGCGGGGAGAAGCATAATCTATTATCGCCCAATGGAACAGCAGGAGCATTTTTGAAATAATTTGAAGAATATCGTTGTTACTTTGACTATGGAAGGGCAACAGCGAGATTCCGTGGTGGAAGATTTGACTCATTATATCACTGAATATGAGCAGTGGTTGAATGGATGCATGCAAACTCTGGGTTTCACGAAAGAAAAACTTTTGGAGGTAGTCTAGACCCCTCTTGATCTGCAGTTGTGTGAAACATTTTGTCTGTCAGAAATAGCAACCGAGGAAACAAACGTTTTGCTTCCTTTTGGCAGGACTCCACGACTGCAAATTGTCCGATTGACCCGAATCACAGCATGCCGGTGGACCGTCTCAAAAGTCACGTCAAGTATTGTGAAGGAAAAAGGAAAGGGTACGACAGAGACCAAGTGGTGAGTACTGTGTAGTGATATCACAAACACACTGGTTGGTATCTCGGGTGAGACTGCCCCGGTGGCACGAATCTCTGTATTTATTGAATGAACAGTGCTGCCACCTGTCACGCGGTGGTTCAAATTCACAGCTGGTGTGTCACACCACACTCCTCCCCCACCAGGGGGCGCTAGCCTCTACAGACAATTTTAAATATTCTGAATATTTTTACAATAAATATTTACATACTTTAGACAGGGAATAGATGCTTAATATCAATTTTGTGCTATTTTGCTAGATATTACCCAGCATCCCTCCCCCCCCCAGGGGCTGATCACATGACCCCTTGTG
>JAAUXT010059664.1_pt1 | contig 10743 bp, 11 predicted proteins | sample 7278171 | NCBI WGS metagenome assembly JAAUXT01 (sample SAMN14350112, study PRJNA611818) | marine sediment metagenome | isolation source: surface marine sediment (1.8m) | place: French Polynesia: Moorea | collected 2018-08 | reverse complement strand
GTGCTTCTCACACAATACTGGGTATGTGATGCCATTTCTACAACATGATGGCAGATTGTCTCAAATGTACACATGTTCAACATGCTATCATGTTCAGTTGTGTGTGAGAAGCGCTACTCGCACACTGTGTCGTAAATAGGGTCAAACAGCGAGACAAGATGCCACAGTTGTAGAAACAGAATTCGCACCGAAGACAGGTCCGTGCCGTCAGTCCCCAGTCGCATTCTGTCGCGTCTGAAACAACAGTATCTCTCCTCCCTGCGCTTGTAGATTTTCGCATTTTGCAAGTCGTCCCCAGCCAATAGTCTCAACAAGAAAAGCTTTGTTCCCGTCAAGAAACCCTTTTCTGACGTCCGTTTTTCACCTCTGAGAATTGGAATTGTAACCAAGTTGAAGACAGGCTGGTGTGAAGAAGGTGGCTCCTCGGGAATTATGCCTCATCCTCACTGAGCTCGCAGTCCATCTGACGAACAACGGCGTTGTGTACGAGATGCGTGCAAGCAAAGGGTCACATCTCATTGCACTGATAGATTCTTCTGTGGGGCCGAGACCTGAATGCAACTTTTCACGACGTCATTTGGTTGAAGAGGGGAAAAAGCAATCTGACTCCAATTGAGTTCCCCAGAATCTGTGTGGGGCCGTTTGAGGTCTTCTGATCGACCAAATTCTCGGTAGAATCTTTGTCCACTGGCACGCGTGCATGGAGACTCAGGTGTTTGGTCCATAGCCAGGGAATATTCACACACTCATTGACTCCGGCAGGCTTGTATCCCACTTGGAACCAGCAGAAGGAGTCAGGTTCTCTTCGTTCCATGGTTGGCTTCGAATGGTGAGCACTACGCAAGCCTGAATGGCTTGACTCCTGCCAAACGTCGCGACCCCCACGGGCGACGTTCCGTGTTGCCAAAACTCGCTGCTGTGGATGTGTTTCTTTCACTCGCTCCAGACGTGGGAGTGTTTTGCGTTGTTTCTCTTGAAAGAACTTCTCTGAACCGTCGTACTTTTTGTGATGTTCTCAAACAAAACTGCCTTTCGTGTTGACGAGGAAAAACACAAGTTTGCCAACAAGTTTCAAAGAAAATTACTGGATGTTTTGTCACACGCAGAAAAACTTTCCAAGTTGTTTGAGTGTTTCGGGACCTGACTTCACACAAAGGCCTCCATCCCTCACATCCGTGAGAAACAAGCGCAGAGTCGTCACCTCCAGCGGATCAGGGGAGGGAGCACCCCCAACGCAACTTTCACCCCATGTTGCGCCTCCAACATATTTTCTTTTCACAAATTATTTCTTTTCACAAAAGGTCATGCCTCTGCCAACCACCCTTCCAGTTTTGGGCTTCCAATGCGTTGAACTGAAGTCGAGTTCCGCAACTCCAATCCTTGGTCCGATGGAGCGTCACCATGAAGGACCCAGGACGCAGGACCCAACCACCCCACCCACAGTACAGACTCGTGTACCCGTTGTTTGTGAGAGACCAAGTGCAAACAACATTCATTTTCAAATGTTTTCATTTGCACCAAAGTTCCTGCAATCAGGTTGATTTGACTAAAGCCTGGAACCCCCCACCCGCACCCAAGGACATCGCATAAAACAATGGCTTGTTCATTGACTTCAGTCTTTGAGACAATGGTAAAAGGAAGGCGTGTGTCCGCAACATGAGCCTGCAACTGTGTAGCACAACAAGAGCTCCTTCGGAAACACAAAAACAACGTTGACCTGCCAAGAAACCATCACATGGATTGTTGCTTTTGGGATGTGTGCTGTTGTCCACTCTGTTTTGTGTTGTTTGTGCCTCTTCCTTTCCTGGTCATTTTGTCTCTGTCTTGCTCGTTGTTTCTTGCTATTGTACCCTCTCTGGCTTTATCTGTCTTATTTCGCCCCCACTCTTGTTCTTTGTTTCGACTGCGTTTTCGATGTTCCTTTCATCTCTTTTTGATTCTGCCGCTCTCATTGGAGGACAGAGCACCTTTCGTCTTCCAATTGAATACGCGACCCAGATCACGTGTGACCCAAAAACGCCGCCGGTCCGTGAGAGAAAGTGCCACCCGTGGAGGGTCTGGAGCCTGGTTCACACAAGACGCGTCACAAGAGAATTGGTCTTGTGTGGTCGTTTGCGACAAAGCGTCCAATGACTTGCACAGACTTCTTGCGCCACAGCCATCTGCTGTGAATCTGGCCCAGCGCTCTCACAGTTCAGAGTCGTGTCGCTTGAGAGAAGAGTCAACCTCGTCCACAATTGGGCCTCTGTCCTCGTGAAGGGCCTGCGACACCTATAAACCGCAATTGCATGTTTGCTGAGTGCTGTTTGTAAAATAAGTTATGAGCATTCAAACAGTACTTGACGCGTGAAGAGGGGGGCTCTCTACACCAAGGAGCTCAAAGAGCGCCCTGTCGTGCTCGTGCGGCTTTTTCTGAAAGGACCCCATGTTGGATTTCCAAGGGGCCAAACAGTGCAGGGTTTGGCACAGACGGACCACAGCCCCTGAAAGCAGAGCAGTCAAGCACCTTCCGTGCTCTGATGAACACAAATTGCGGACGGCGGGGGAAATGGTTGTCTCTGTGTCTGGGTCTGTCTCTGTCTGTCTCTCTCTCTCTCTCTCTTTCTTTCTCCGCTGTGTGATTCGTTCTCTGCTCTTAATCTCTCTCCAGATTCACAAACTCTCCCCAGCAAATACCGATAAATTTGAACGCTCAACCTGTCGGTGAGACGCCGTTGCAAACAACAGACAATTGAACATCTCTTGAAGCTCTTCACACTCTGGGTGTAACTGCGCTCCGGCACGGAGCTCTTTAGAATCTCGCATGGTGGAGCAAACATAGACTACGCTAATGTTCAAGTTGCCAAAGAACTCGAACCCGAGCAAACCAGACTGAGCAGTCTCGTCCGGTGCAGTCTTTCAATGTTCCTCTCGCTTCCTCGACTGGCAGAAACAATGCATAAAAGATGGTAAAGCAAAAGACGACATTCACACTCAGAGGCAGATCCTGGGGTTTCGGACCCATCCAACTCCAAGGGGCCGAGGTTAGACGAGCGCAATTTCCGTGGCAAATGTGAAATGATTTACAGCGGCGCAAACAAAATGGGGTCAGAGGTTGTCTGCGCCTGGATTCAACACTTTCATGGAGCAGAGATGACAGTGAAACCAACCCCAACGAGTTCCTTGAAATTTGAGAAAGGCCCCTGGTTCCTCGTCCGAAAAAAAGACAGGTTATGGAAACATGAGACAGACAGACCAAGACACTCAGCCTGCGTCTCCATTTGGCATCAGAAAGGGTTCAAAACCGATCCAGGTGGATGTATCGTGCGTTTTGTCGGGGGAACTCGAAGCCGAACCGAATCTTACTCACTGTCTCAAGCTGCAAATGTCTTGCACCCAAACAAAGAATTTCCGAGTTTCTCAGCTAAAAGAACTGCCCATGCGCTGAACATTGGATCTCAGTCTGAACCTGGTGGCGTACGCAGACCCTGTGTCTGTTCTCGCTGCGCAGATCTTGCTGTTGTGACCTTGGCCACTGGAAATGATCTCATCAACACAAACTGAAAAGTACATTGCAAAACAACCCGAAGGTACAAACACACACACGGGCATCACGCTGCTGAGTGACTCACTTCCAGGTTCATAAGAAACTCAAACACGGTGGTGGTCGGGGTCCCACGCCGCGTGGCGCGCGGTATTGGCTGTGTAAGGCGGACCCGGGCCCTGCTCTGCATCCACAGCCCCATTTAAACGCGCCTTTCTCGCACATGCGCGCTGCGCCGGTTCCTGCGTGACGCGTCGCACTCCCCCAGTCTCCACCATGCAACTCGCGCTCGTAACGCTTCTCGGCCTTTTCGCCGCTTCTGTTCAGGTGAGTTCTTCAGTTTTTGCAGATTATTTTGCTGACTGGTTTCAAAGGTGATGTCAGAAGGGTGTTTCTTGTTTTGCATTTTGCCCTCCATTCTGAAAAACTTTGACCAGTGCGCAGCTGTTGCGAACCGCTCACTGGGGTTAGGCTTTTCTGACATACGCAGAAGTTTTCCAGAAGACAAGGAATTTCTGTGGAGAAAGTTGCTTCGTTTTTGTTGGATGGGTGGTATTTTGACTTTGGTCAACAGTATGTGTGCACCATGGCAAGATCCATGAGAGATTTGTTTGTCTGGTATCACTGCGCAAGGAACTTGGTCTCACCCGTGCGTTCAGTGTCGCATAGATCTCATCAAGAAGGACCTTGGCTTTCGAGTTCTCTTATTTGACTGGTCGTCATTCACGCACGCTCCAGAGATCCAGACCTCGGACTGCAGGAATCCATTGACCTCAATTCAACCTCTGAGCCCGTCCCCAATTCAAACCGAATGTGGATCACGTCCTTACGAACTCACGTGCAGCGGGAACCGCAAAGAAAACAACGCGGCGGAACTCTGCCCTTTCCATGCTGTTTGTCAACATGCGGAGGTGAAACAGCAAGGACACTCTTTGGACGCACGCACTTGTCTCTGTTCCAGGGTCAGGAGACGCAGCCCGGAGCCGGGACGCAGCAGGGCACCCAGCAGGGCAACCCCAACTGGCTCGGCTTCCCCGGGGCCCCCAACCAGGGCTTCCCAGGAGGCTTTCCCGGAGGCTTCCCGGGAAACCCTTGGGGTACGTCCTGGGGCACCCAGCAACCACAGCCACAGCAACCGCAGGTGAGTGCGAACCCCCAGACGCCTCTCTTTGCACTGCACGCCAGTTCAAGTGGATGCAGGGCGCATCAGTGGTGGATTCTGGACCGGGGTGGGGCAACTCTTTGGGGGCATGGGCCGATTCCAGCTGAGAGGGATCCAGCGCCGAGAAATCGTCACACTGATCTCAACAGAAAAACTGCTCTCACAGACTGGTGTGAGTGTGGAACGTGTTTGCAATACAGGGACATTCAATGTGAAAGAGAAACCATGATCTTCTCTTGGTCCCAAATCGGAAAATTCTCTAAACGGGTCCCAAGGCGACCAGAAGTCACGTTGCGAGGAACATCACAGCTGAACCTTCCTCTTCCATCATGAGTCGGCAAGGTCTGCATGCAGGGCGAAGATGTTTTGTCCTCACTCTAACTGAACGCACTGCGCTCCAGTTCGAGCGTTCATGTCTGGGGTGCATCAGGGGCAAACCAAGCATCGGACCACGACAAAATCCCAGGCATTGAGAAGGGGGGGGAGACAATTTCGACTTCAAAAACAAAACGAAATTTGAAACTTGGGGCCTCCATGCAGCAAAGGGGGGAGGATTTTTTTCGGATTTCCTCAATGCCCCTTGGATCCGCTGGTGGCACACCACTTAGTTCTGCTCTCACGTCTCCATCTACAATGGGACAGGGACCGGAGAAAGGGGCCTATTTACAGTTTCGGTCGGTGGGCACGATTCTTGTGTTTGTGTTTACACTTGTGAAATTGTACAAATATTGTCCGAGCCAATTCGCCCGGCTTTTGACCACGTTATTCGGGTCGGAACAAATTGAGGCTGGAAATACCCGTGACGCTCTCAGGATCCAGGAGGCTGCGGACATCTTGCCACTGTTTGTCCAGCCCCCGGTAAGAAGCGTGATTAGTTCCAGGTCATCCGTACTTCGTGGATTTGGCCCTAGTTATTCACACTGTCTATGGAGTTGGGGCACCAATAGCAAACCACTTGCAGATCAACAAAAACCATCAAGCGGTTGCGACTGCGGGTGGCACGTTCACCAGTGGATCCTCAGGCCCAAGATCGCGCGCGAAAAACATTCACCAAGAGGTTTGATTCCTCTGGAGTGCCCCCCCCCCCTTCGGCCAAACTCTTTGAGCCTGTGCTTTTGCTGGATGCGATTTGCCTTCCTTTCCTGTGCAAGCCGAAGCGCCCTGCTGACTTTCGGAGCTCAGTCAGTGCCTGCATGTCAAACAGCAAATAGCGCGTTGACCCTTCTCGCCATTGCTTGCGTCATGTACTGGCGCACCTCTTGTGGAGACTTGCGCTCTTGCGCGCTCTGAACGTTCCCTTCTTTGGGCAACGTACGCGGTGCAGAACCAACTGTTGATTGTGCGTGTGTGAGTGAGGTGTGCGTGCTCGCTTCACGGCCTCTTCTCCTCCGCAGGCGGTGTACGCGGTTCAGAACCAGCTCGGCGTGCGCTGCATCACGGACCTCGCGCAGTACCGCACCGTCATAGGGGGCGCCGCCGACTTCGACATCACCGGCATCTCGACCGAGTGCCCGGCGGCGGCGCCCAACCAGCGCCGCTTCACCACCAGGTCCATGAACGTGTACGTGCTCAACCAGCCCGGTTCGCCCTTCTCCTACTGCACCTTCAACCAGGCAAGTCGGGATTGTGTGTTGGTGAGGTATGCGTGGGGATAAGGATAATTGACTCAAGATGTACGAACGGAACAACGAAAGAAAAACGTTTGACATTTTTTCAAAATCCCTGGATGTTCACCTCCCTTGACCTTCGTGTGTACCTGAGTATGCCTGCATGTCCTCAAGTTGTTTCACCAACATTTCTTGGTGTGTGAATTCAACACAGGCGCTGTTCCTGGAGCTGGCGGCGGGCGCCCCGATGAACCCTCTCTACCTCGCCAGGGGACTCGTCTTCCAGTGCCCGGCTGACGGCAACCTCGACCAGTCGCAGCAGCCGCAGCAGCAGCCCGGCGCAGGCGGCACCTTCGGCCCCTTCAACCCGGCGGGCGCAGCCAACCCGTTCGGATTCAACGGCGGGAGCGGGTTCTTCCCCGGGGCGGGGCGCTTCCCGGGCCCGGCGGGCGGAGGCATGTTCCCCGGCGGCGGCAACTTCTTCCCCGGGGCCGGCGGAACGAGACGGTTCTTCAAGAAATAGACGACGCAGGCAACGGACTCAGATCATTTTTCGGTGAGCGAAGCAGTGGCAATGAAAACACAACCGAACCACTTGAAGGGTGACAACGGTCACCAAATATCCATCGCCATATCTTTGTATTTGTTCTTTCAATATTCTTTCAAAAGCCATGGCAATTTTAGTGTTGCCATCACATACTCCTGAAAGAAACATCCACCGTACTTTTTGTCAGCATTTTTTGTCAGAGTGTTTGCATCTCGTATTTTTCAGCGTTCAGCGGAACAGTAGACGTAGAAGAGCCACATCGCAATGGAGCCCGAGTCACACTGGATGCGTCACGTCACGTCCATGCAAAAACCTCAGCACACCCTGCGTTGACTTGGCTTTGGGGACTCACGTCTGAAGCTTTTCTGGACTTGTTTGACAAAGGTCGCTATTTGTCGATGTGTGGAGAACGTTTGGCGTGACGCACCCAGTGTGAACCGGGAACCCGGCCCGAGAGGAGGCGTGGAGAAACATCGCGCTCGACACATCACCACAATTCCATTCTTCCGTTCCATCCCATTCCAGAAATATTTGTAGCTCTGTAATAAATTATTCAAAAATACCAACTCAGAGACTGGACTGCTGCATGGAATTTGAACCTTGTCCTCAGTTCGCACTGCAGGGTGTGTGGGGTCAAGAGACCTGTTGTGTGTGTGTGTGTGTGTGTGTGTGTGTGTGTGTGTGTGTGTGTTTATGTCGGTCTGCCTGCAGGCGTGCACACGAGAAGAGAACTGGTTTGCTTTGTTCCTGACCGTATCGGCAATGTGGTACAAGCTACTTTTCGGGCCTTTTGCACACTTGATCCACACAATTATCTGGGAACGAGACTCTGGTTTATCAGAAAAACAGTTCGTGTTTTTATCAGTTCAAAGGCAAATGTGTTGTTGAAACGTGTCTGCATGACTCGAAAGTTGATCATTTTGCCTGTTCTCGCATTACATCGTTCCCAACATTTTTGCAAGTCGACGCTTTACACGTTCAACATCAACATCCGAACTCGTCTCATTTTGCATCGACTGCGTTCACAGTCACATGACTGACGCTGAATTCGTCACCTTTGGCCCAACCGACCAACAGCACTGACTTTTCGTTCGACCACGCCAACCATCTGGGGTGCACTTGTTCCTCCACGCCAGGGAGGGAAACTGACCCAATGGACTCTTTTGTGACGAGTGAGAACATCAGTATTTCTTCGCACACTTGATCACAGAGAAAGAAGAATTGTGCACCATCACACGCAACATGACACGGGTTGATGACAGAACGCTCATTTAGAATTTCCATGACTGGTTCGCTGTTCAAACTGCGATACAAAAACACCCCATCTGCGAACAGGACGAGAATTGTGGGCCCGACCTCAGGTTCAATGAAACAGAACTCAACAACAACTTGGCGTCGAATGCGAAAGCGCCTGACGCCGTTGCGTTTCAGCGGAGTGGACGCACAGTCCAGCCAGTAGACTGAATAACAGTCCGGCTCCTCGTACGAAGGAAGAAATTGACGGACAAAGATTGCTGACATGTTCTGGTACAGAAGAGCTGAGGGTCCAGCAGCGCAGAGTTGCCCAGGCTCGTGGAGGTGCAACCTGTGGTCGAGTAGAACTCTCTTCATGTTGTCAGCATCACGAAACACCAGCTTGTTCTGCTCACTGAAATGTGAAGAGATTCGGGAAACGTTTAACTTCAATTGAACCCTGTTGTCTGCCATCAAGTTGAAGTTTTTTCTCGTGTTTTTTCTCAAGCTCAGTAAGGTGTTCAGTGAAGGCTGAAAGATCTGTTCATGCTTGACAAACCATCATACTGTAAACTTCTCCTCTTTCGTCTTTCCTCAGGAATGTCGGAAAGAATAGAAAGCAACATCCCAAACACACATGCAGACCTGTAAGACAGAACGACAGCGTTGGTGCCCCCGAGCTGAACCACGGCCATGCCACTCGGTTTCTCAGCAATCGCCACCTCCTGTAGCTCCTTCCCTACGTCCAGGGTCAACTGTCTCAGCAGGATCCTCCGATCTTTCCTCGCGCACACAACCGCCGAGGCATCATCGACGAGACACATGCGCAGGATGGTACTTGAGTTCTGCGGTAGGCGCACAGAATACTTCACTGCAAAATGGAGAGAAGCAATGGCCCATCACACATAGATATGGTCTACATTTCGAGGTCTGCGACACTGATTTTGTGGAGAATCATTTGTCTGAAAATGGCCTGAAGGGCATGTGCGTGGGTGTACCCTTACGGCACCACGCACACAGTCGTTTTCAAGTAACGCCGTGTTTACCTTCAGAGCGGAAGGGAGACACTCCAGTGATGATTTCGCGGCTGCGTGTGATGTTACCGCAGATGTCGTTCAGTCGAATGGCAGTCACGCTTGTCGATTGGAAGTCACAAAATGATATGCTTTCCATCCGTTGTAAGTTGTTAAGCATCTCTCTGTTCAAGGACCACACCGCTTCGATTCCTTCTGTGATGCTGTCCACGCTGGATTCAGGCGATAAATTTTCTTGAAGACAATCTAGTCTGCGCTGGTGATCGGCGATCCTTTCCAGAGCATTGGTGGATGATTCTGTTGTTTTTCTCATGTGTTCTTTCGCCTCCTTTTCCCTTCTGGCGAATACCTCGCTGATCATTTGTTGAATGTCGGTCTTCCTTGTCTGCAGGTCAGCAAGAGCTGAGTCGTTGTGCTCGTCAGCGTATTTCTGCGCCCTGGAAACTTTTTGCTTCAGCTCATTCAAGTAGGCTGCCACTGATTTGGCTTGCTTTGAGAACGCGTCGTGGGCTTTCCTTTGCGCTTCTCTTCTTCGTGCCTTCACCTCAGTAATGTTGGTGCAGTGATGTCCGTTGTGGTCTTCAACAAGGCAGTTGGTGCAAATCGGTTTGTGGCACGATTCTTCCACGCAGAACAGAGAGGCTCTTTTGTTGTGGTTCGCGCATCTGTCCTCGTCCGGCTGATCGTCATCGTCGGACACTTCCGGCTGCACGTTTTCCGGCGCAACCTTCCGCTGGCTGCGGAGAAGCACCAGCATCAGCCTGCTTTGTTGGAAAGTTTTCACCCCATTCTCCGCGGGGTGCTCCTGGCGACACTCCGGACACTTCACCTGCAGACCGCCCTTCAACAGCTGCAGAAGGCAATGCTCGCAGAAGGTGTGTTGGCAGGGCAGGGCTCTGGGCACCCTGTCTCCTGTTTCCTCGTAGTTTTCACAGCAAATTGGGCATGAAATGACATCTTCCAAGTCCGCGTCTGCCATGTCGACAGGTTTGTGAAGCGTGTGTTTCTTATCCGTTGACAGCAGTAACTTGTACACACTTTGTCTTTGGATTAATTTGTGTTATCGCATATATCTGAAGAGGTTTCAACGTCTGTCAGTCCACAGTTCTCGATGAAGAATCAGCGAACTGCACGAAGAAGAGTATCTGGTATCTTGACCAACTTTTCGAGAGAGTTGGATCTTCCAGTTGTGGCATGACGACACGACTGGCGAAAGACAACAGCAGGTCCCTGTCAGTTTTTTTTTTTCACTTTCAGCTCGCTTTATCAATCACAAACTCTGACGCGAGATACAGTTTTCCATGATCGCGCACGGTTCCCAAATTTGTGTTTGTGGGTGCTCATTGCTTTTTCTTTCTCTCTTTCTTTCTCCCCTCCTTCCTTTCTTGCATTCTTGCTTTTTTCATTCATTCAGTGCGTGCATGTCTGTGACTTGTATCGTGTCCCAAACTTGACAAAAGTGTTTGCTTTTGTTTTTTCACTTTCAGCTCACTTTATCAATCACAAACTCTGACGCGAGATACAGTTTCTCAATGACCAGAACACCAAATTGACAGTTGACAAGGGTGAATTTATTTCAGAAACAATACAAGTGGCACAAGAAAATTATCTGAGGTGACCCAGGATAAAATTCTTTG
>JAAUXT010130915.1_pt1 | contig 10745 bp, 14 predicted proteins | sample 7278171 | NCBI WGS metagenome assembly JAAUXT01 (sample SAMN14350112, study PRJNA611818) | marine sediment metagenome | isolation source: surface marine sediment (1.8m) | place: French Polynesia: Moorea | collected 2018-08 | reverse complement strand
TGACGCTCAGCATCAGAACTTGGACAGAAGTACGCCATTATAAATTATCCTAGTCAAGGCACCCCCAATTTGCAGGTTATTCACGGCCCCAGCAGAAAACCTTCGCACAGGGAAGTTTTGCTTGTCGTGAGCAAAGGCCGAACCCAGGAATTCTGATGTCACACTTTCCACCTGCGGGTGTGAAGGCGTGGATAGGAGGGTCCAACAGGAATCCTGGTGAATTCAATCACATTTCAACTGAACAGCAACGTCAAATTGGCGAACTTTGGGTTTGGGACACTTGTGAGGGGCTTTACTTTGGTTGCCGTCAACGTCAAAATTTTGCCGCCGACGTCAATTTTCACATGGGTCCCAATGGTGGGCCTCAAACAGGTGAGACCCTCAACTCCCAACCCAACCCTAACCGCTAACATTGGCGAGACACACAACCAAGGCGAATGCTGCCATCTGTTGCAATGCTTTGGACTTGCCGTTGGGCAAATCGAAAAAAATGAAGACTAAATTTGTCTTCTTTTTGTATTGCAGTTTCATTTGGGGCGGATGAGGTCCAAGGGCCGATCCAGAGCAACTGTTCCCCAGTGACCATTCCCCAACGAATCTTGAACTGTTCCCACGCACAGGAATGTCAGGTGAATGACCAGACCAGAGGAATGAAGTTGAAGCTGATGTGAAATTATAGATCTATTGGCGTTCGTCCAGATCTGGTTCCTCAGATCTACGAGCACGTGAAGACCAAGATCGAAGTGCATGTTTTGAACAGATTCGTCTGGGTTTGGCTCGCGACTGTTGCTTTGGGGTCCTCAGGTCAGGTCAGGTCAGGTCAGGTCAGGTCATTTTGCGCTGCAGCATTCGATGCGAGTCAAACTTCTCACCGAACCGCGCAGGAGAAACGCTACATGATTGGGTGCAAACATTTTTTGTTTTCGGCAGAATATTTCATTTTTTTGACAAATAATTTCCACACTAGCACAAAAAGACACAATTCACTTGTCTTTTGTGAATATTGTTCGCTTGATCGGGCTTTCGTGTTTTTGTAGCACGTTTAGGCCATTCCTCAGCTGTGTAGTGAGATGTGGCCTTTTCCCCCGTCAGCCAATGAGAAGCGTCGTCTCAGTGAGGTCAAGATCACCAGATTCTCAGATGTAAATAAACACGCAGATTTGAAACGTTTCTTTCTGACTCACATTTCTGCGTTGCTCCTTCCATCGAACATCTATTGGTTTCGGCACAAATACAAACTCGCTCACCAGGTACGTTTTGAATTCATTTCGTGACGATATTCATGCGCAAAGGTGTGCGGAGTGGGTTGGAAATGGCTTGATTTCCCCTGTTTCGCAGCAGTCCCACAAAATGATGAAATTTTCTCAGTTCTCTTTGATCTAGATTCTACGTGGGCTCTGGGTGTTCTCCCAAATGGATCTTGTAAGACCGAGCAATTTGAGGTTTCATAGATCGACAAATTGAAATACAAACATCAGGCTAAACTGAGGAAAAGGGGCAGTGAGTACTCGTGCACTGAAGTGAGATGGGTTTGAGGGCACGACTTGGCAACGTTGCTTGTATGACGTGGGGTAGTTGTGCAGTCAGATGATCCTCCTGCTGTTTGAGCAGTGAGGTCAGCGAATGTGGTGAGATCCGGATTAGAATCCGGATTTTCGTCAAGTACAAAAACCTGACAACAATAGACGTCTGTTGGAGAAGCAACAAGGTAGCTTTCGCTTGCAGAAGACCACTGCAAGAATCTCGCTTTCTTTTGGAAGGCAGAACAACTCCGACAGACGGACAAGGTAAGACGAGTCAAAACTTCTGTCCACAGAAACCCGGTGTAACAGGACCAGAGCACGACACACAATTCATTCGCGTCTGAGAGCAAATCGTCTTGCAGCCTGGGTATTCGTTTGTTCTTTGTGCACTTTCACAGGTTTGTTTCAGCGGACAAACAGGTTTGTTTGTTGTCTCTGACGGCTGTGCGTTCTCTACCGGTCTTTTTTGCTGTGCTGCAGCGATGATCTGATTGGTCCTGTCCCTCAGTGTCAGAGAACACACGAGGCGTTGTGTGAACGTCAAAGTGCGTCTGCAGTCCGTCCGTCCGTCTGTCGCTCTCACACAGACACACCTCCCTCAATAGAAACTTGTCATGTTCGGATGAGTTTTCTGCAGTTGACAAATCGCCCCACTCCTCGCTCTTGAGATGTGAGACATCACACGAGATGACGTCCCCTCACTTGTGTAGCCAACTGAACCACTCAGTTCCTGCGCTCTGAACTTCTCTTTCCATTGCAGTGAATGTTTTACTGCGTCATCAGAATGATCACGCTTCGCGCTCCGACTGCAGCGACGCTGTGCCCACGACGTTGCTTGAGCCCTTGTCGCAGTCTGCAGCCCGTGGCTTCGTACACAGAGGAAGCGCGGGGGTGCCCGAGTGCCCACCGGGAGCCCGCACCGGGGGTGCGGCGCCACGCCGCCGGCGCCCCACTGCCCCGAAGCGCCCCTCCCTCCCCAACTGTCCCGCACCGGTCCACGCACCGCTGGAAATCCGCCTCTGTCGCGGGACTTTCGAGCAGACAATCCTACAGGGACATTCTGGGTCTGCCGGGCTTCAGGGTAACGAGTAGCCAGTTTTCTTCCACGGGTAAAGGCGACGACAAGGAGAACGGTGCCAGGACGGTTTCAGTGAGGAAGGCTCAGCAGTACCTGGACGTGCAGTCTCTGGTGAAGACACTGACATCACTGAACATCGACATCCCTGGGATGGTGGGCAGTCTGCAGAGACGGGTCCCCAAGATCCGGACGGCAGCAGCCAAACAGGAGACGCGTGAAAATATCGTCAACTGTGAGGAAACCAAGAGCAGCGGGAAACTGGATGCTTCAGCTCCAGTTGAAGAGCAACATTTGCCAAAGGAAAGCGCGGGCGACGCGAGGAAAATAGACTCCGACGACACGATGAAGTTTTCTACCTCAGCTACAGAAACCAATGACGTCATGAAGGAAACTACCTCAGCCACAGCAACCATCGATGAGAACACACCAAAGCATTCTGACCCGGCCGCGCTTGGCGACGACGCCCCAGAGAGCAGGGATACGGCGCACAAGGCGTCCGGACCTTCGGACTCTGTTGCGCAGCGGTGGAACCAGTACTGGTCGGACGACGTGCGCGACCTGAAGCGCGAACAGTTCACGTTCGAGGGCGCGATGCGCGCGGCGCACGACAGCGTCCGCGCCTACTTCCTGGAACGTGACGCGGCGGAAAATGCCGAGCAGCGCCGGAAGTCTTCGTCCACCTCCGTCTCCGCAGCTGAATCTGCTCGGGATGGCGCCTCCGGCAGCAACACGGAAGTGACGGGAACTTCCGGTTCAAAAATTCCGTCTGGCTACTCCATCGAGCGCGAGGCCGATACGCAAAGCACGGCTCAGAGCATCACCGGGTTTACCGCAGATGACGCGGCGAGTTTGAAGAGGGCAGCGTCAGGGGGCGACACGAGAGCGGGTTCGGGACTCTCTTCCTCTGCGCCTGACGGCCGTGTCGCGAAGAAGACTGAGCACGCCGCGACAGCCTCAGGACCCGCCGCAGGTGCGTTCACTCACTGTTGTGGTCGCGTCAAAAGTAACAAGTTTGTTGAACACCTGTGCCAAGAGTTAAGTTTATTGTGGGCTTCTCCCTTGTCGTACTCGTGCTTGTGCGGCGTTCTGCTGTATCACAAGTGAACAGGGGCCTTGTGAAACGTGAAAAGCGCCGTGTTCAACCCGGTGTACCTTCAGCGTTCGCGGGTCAAATCGATGCCACGTCATGCCTTGTCCCTGCAGGTTGGTTGGTGGACCAGTTGAGGCAGTACCTCCCTTCCACGCCCTTCACTCGGTCTAGCGCCGCCGGCGCCGCCGCCTCCGACACTGACCCGATGCGACGCCGTCTGGAGCAGCTGCGCTTTCAGTCGGAGACGCGCGCGGCGCTGGACCGACGCACGCGTGCGCTCGTGCAGACGCTGCGGCGCGCGGCGTCGGAGGCGTCGCAGCTGCAGCGCATCGAGGACCTGTGCGCGCATCTCGCGCAACACCCGCACGCCAAGGCGCTCTGCGTCAAGGTACGGGACAAGCGCGTCAGGCGGGTGGGAGATAGAGGCGAGCGCTCAGCAGATGTGCTTGATCTCTGTGCTCGAGTAAACTTGAATTCTTGATGCGGAACTCAGTTGCTGCGCTGAATTGGGAGCCAAGCGTTTAGCAGAAAATGAGTTTCGCCGAACCTCCGACATCGTTTCAGGAGTCGGTGGTGCCGGTGTTGCTGCGCCTCTCGTCGTCTGATACTCCGGACATCCGCGCGGGGGCGCTGAAGGGGCTCAGCATGGTGGGCTACGCGCTGCCCGTGCGGGGGCGCGGCGTGCGCATCCTCTCCATCGACGGCGGCGGCACCAGGTGGGAGAACCGAGCAGTGTGCAATCGCCGATGCCCTCAGGAAGAAATATTTTTGAATTTGCAAACATGTGTGTGAATTGCAGTCCTGATATCATCACCACAGTCAGTATTTGTGAGGAGTCCGGGCAGTGTCCGCGTGGATATGTTTTTGTTCCGGAAGCGTGAGAACAGGGCGGGCGTGAAGTTTGACGTGAACCGTGACGTGTGTTGCAGGGGTCTGGTGGCGATCCAGATTCTGCGGGAGCTGCAGTCGCTGCTGGGCGGGCGGCCGATCCGGGGCCTGTTCGACTACGTGTGCGGCGTGTCGACGGGCGCGCTGCTCGCCACCATGCTCGCCGTCAACAACGTGCCGCTCGACGAGTGCGAACTCCTCTACAAGGTACGCGCGTCGTGGCGAATCGTCTCTGGGTCACCGCAAGAAAATTTTCAATTCCTCAATAGCCCTGAACGTTTCACGTTTCGGGTGTTTAACACCATCATTCTGTGTGTGTGGCGGGGAGGGGGGGGGATGCAGGATCGACGTCAGAGATTTTAAACCATTGATGCGGGGAGCCAAAGCTCGAGCCTTGAAAAGGTCACCTGAGGGCGGGGCCAGGTTTCCAGGTCACGAAGCCCGTGCCCCTGGTCTGCGGAAGGTGCCGCCCTGTGCTCTGCTCGTAACGGCGTGTTTGTTGTTGCAGCAATTCAGCAAGGACATGTTCAACCGGTCGCGCCTGCTCGGCGCCAGCAGCCTCGTCACTGCGCACGCGTACTACGATCACGTGATCTGGGAGAAAATACTCCAGTGAGTAGTTGTGACTGACCAGGGACCCGTCTGCCAGTGGTGCGCTCGACAAATGAGCTTTGGTAATGAATAAGGTCCTGGAACTGGCGAGGCGCCGCCTGAACAGGTGGAATTTGTACTTTCAGAGAAACGATGGGTGTGAGTCACTTGATCGACAGCGCGAGGGATGCCGACTGTCCCAAGGTGAGGAGGCGCAACTTGGTCCTGTGCTTGAGAACGGTCCTGCATAGCTTTGAGATCTGTCGTGATGCGGTCCCGCAAGCTAATCCCGAACCCAAGGGTGACCAGCCTGAGGCCTGTGTGTTCGAGATGGCGAATGCCTGGTGCTTGATTCAAAACGGTGTGACGGTCACTGTCCTTGTCGACAGGTGTCGCTGGTGTCGACGCTGATGAACCGCCAGACGGTCGAGAACTACCTGTTTCGGAACTACACGTACCCAGAGGGGGTCACGTCGCACTACCCGGGCTCGTACCACCACCGCGTGTGGGAGGCGATCCGAGCCTCCTCCGCCGCCCCCACCTACTACCAGGAGTTCAAACTGGGCGACTTTATACACCAGGTGAGTGGGCGGGGCAGGGTGGGTCGAGAGGCAACTGCCCCAGGTGGGGCAAATCGGGGTGAGTGCAGGTATAGATTGGCGACCGGGGTGGGGGTGTCGATGGGTGGGGGTGGTTTGGAGTGGTGTCGAATGTCAGAGTACCTGCATGATACAAGAGTCACCGTGTGGTTTCATCAGATTGACCCACCCGATCGACGACTTTCATGACTGCATTGTTCTGCCAACCGCCCCGGCAACTTGTGACCTGTCCGGCCCAGCGGCTCTTGTTCTCACTGACGGCGTGACTGTTTGCAGGACGGCGGGGTTCTGGCCAACAACCCGACGGCGATCGCGCTTCACGAGGCGCGGCTGCTGTGGCCGGAGGCGGCGGTGCAGTGCGTCGTGTCGCTGGGGACGGGGCGCTACCGCCCGACCGGGGACCCCGAGCCGACCGTGTCGCTGCGAGCCAAGATCGACAAGATGGTGCAGAGCGCCACCGACACCGAGGGTGAGCAGACGGAACACACACACATTCACCACACACACGCACACAGACAGACAGATCGACCTCTTTATGCACACCATCTCTTCCAAAGGATGTGTCCGGCGAAAATGCCTCAGACATGTGTTGACATGAAGGTAAATTCGGGGACCAGAATCAGACATGATGATTGTGACATTTTCAGCGGTGCACACGATGCTGCAGGACCTGCTGCCGCCCTCCACCTACTTCCGCTTCAACCCGTACCTCTCGGAGGACTTCACGCTCGACGAGATCCGGGACGAGAAGTGGGAGCAGCTGAACGCGCTCACCAACATGTACCTGCGCAAGAACCAGCTCAAACTCATCACGGCCGCGCAGGTCCTCAGCCAACCGAAGCAGCCGCACCGCAGGGTCCGGGACTGGGTCAAGGTCACTCTGGACGAGCGGGGCTGACCCTGACCCCAGGCCAAGCACAGACTGAGCCAAGTGGTGCAAAAAATGATTTCAGATCAAAGACCTTTCTGTACTGAAGCAGCAAGTTCCTGGAGTGAATGGATCTCACAACGCTGCGGGTTATGCTATAGTTACGCGACATTATCCTGTGTCGGACTCCCGCACCTCAGGGCCCCGAATGTTGAGTCCGACTCTCTGAATGGCAGCTCGGGGTCAGCGTTGTTGGATGAGTGGGATCAGACACCAAAGAATCGAACCGCACCAGGCTGTTCTCGAGTCAGTACTTCGAGTGTTAACTCTGCTGTCTTTAAGCGTGCGTGCGTATGTGGCGTGAACGAGACTGCAGAGGTCTCCTCACCGTTCTGACTGGTGCGGAAACCGGATGTTGATGAAAGTGTCACGCAGCGATAAAAAAAAGTGATGCTGTTTGGTGTTCGGGGTGTGCGTGTTTACGGTTTGTCCGTGAGAGTGTTGGTTGTTGGCTCTGAACCCGTCCGGGATCTTCGGAATGAGAGAGAGGGTTGACGCGACTTCGGTGTTGAATGGTGTTCAGCAGAAACACGTGTTCGTTGAGTACCGGTGCTTGTTGAGCCGATGCAGAAGCAACTGCAAAAGGTTGGGGCTGTGAAGCGACTGGTGTATGCGCGCTGTCACGATGTTCCAGAAAAGTTTTGTCTTCCTGATTCTGTGTCAAGCAGTGCTGATTGAGTTTTGTTTGTTCGGTTTTGAGTTGCGTTTATTTGTTCAAATTTTAGTCTTTGTTCATGTTATTTTCGTTCCGAGACAACTATGACCTGTACGTGAATGTCACCAAGTGCGAGAAGACAAGAAATGTCAAAAAAATTAGTTTTCGTGTTGTCCATTCGTGTCCGAATGCTGAAACTGAATGACGTCGCTGTTGCTCACAGCAGCGTTGTCCAGAACAAGAACTTGATGTTTTGCAGATGTTGACACCTGCGCATCCGCCAATGAATCTCGCTCGGGCCAAAACATCGCGCTCTCATTGGAATGAACACAGCTTCGTCACTAATTTGTTGTTGGATCAAATCCCAAGTTGGATGTGATGAGACGGCTCAATTATCTCTGCTTCCTGCGCGGCCCACGCCGCCAGCTCCACCTGTGTCAGCGGGAAGTGTCTGCGCTTCCGTGGGAGCCCTGAGCACACGGCGGGAGTCCGCAAAACACGTTCCGTTTGGTCCATCTTTGGCCAGAAGCTGTCACAAGATGGGAGTCTCAAGACACAGGAAACGTACAACTCTTGTCTTGGGTTGGGTGCAGCGATAAAGATTGAGTTGGTGAAATCACACAGCTGTAGAAGCGAGTGTCTTTTGTGAAATGAAAACGTGGTCACCTGTCCCGAGAATGTCTGGACATAGAACAACCACAAAAGAACTATACAAAGCTGGGTGATCTCAGGGGCGAATTCAGTGGACGGAGGCTGGGCCTGCCGTTTGATCCTGATTCTCGAATATCTGGATTCCGCCAGAGAACAAGCAAATCGGGAGACGAAAGTTTGTGTTCTGTCCGAAGCAACGCATGCAGGATTCTGCGACCGGCGCACCCACGTGACATCTGACACCAGCTTTGAAAATTTCCGAAGCAAAAGCGACAAATTTTGTCCACAACTGCGTGGGCGGCAATGTGTCAAAGAATTTTGACGATCTTCTGCTGGTTCACTGACCTCGCTACAAGCACGCACGAGGCGAAAACACCGTCCGAGTCTTTCCCGGGTTTTCCTCACTTTTTGGTGCTGGTGGCTGCAAAGGACAGGGTTGTTGAGGTGCGGTCGTCGGGACCAACCTGACCCTGACAGCGCCTCAGCCTCAACAGCCTCAGATACGCGCGTCTGCAAAGAAACAGAACTTCATCAGCTTTGCCTTCGTTCTGCATGATGAGTCCAGGATCGGGCAGGGATATCTGATCCAAGGGTCGAAACCAAAACTTCGAAACAACAAAACAAATCCAAAGAAGGGGAAACAACAAAGGGAACGGTGTGCACGTTCACGTGCTGGGTGAGTCACCAGTCAAAACAGGACTGTTTCAAGGGTTGGAGTTCAGCATATACCTGTTTATGAACCAAACCTGAGCAGTGTTCACCACCGCAGCGGTGAACTGAGCATTTGTTGCTGATCTGCACCTGAATTGTCGATTGGTGAGGCCGTAGATGAGGGGGTTGACGCTCGAGTTGAGGTGCGCGAACAGCAGCGCGTACAGGTGCACGGGCTGCGGCAGCTCGTCCTTCCGGTCCGCCAGCTGCAACACAACAACCGTGCGGAACAAGGTGGGAAACAACTCTCAGAATGAATTCTCGCCAGCAGGAAGGCGTCAATGTCAATGTCATCATCTTCTCTCAAACTGCGCGTGCCCACTTCTGGTTCGTTCGCACTGCATGCGGCGCCCCGTCCCACCTCAATTTGGACTTGCCCAAGTTCATGTTCACTCCCTCGCGTCAGTTTCGTTGGGTCGACGCACCACTATCAACAGGTATGGCGACCAGCAGGCCACGAACACGAAGAAGATGATGAAGAGGGTCCTTGCCAGTTTCACCGAATTGTCTTGGTCCTTGTCCGTCGTCTTGTTCTCCCCCTTTGCCTGATTGTGAGATCAGAAAAACACTCTGTGAAAGGCAAAGAACACCATGATGGCGTGTTCTGTAACCTTTCTGACTGCGCAGGTGACGCGATACAACACTGCAAATGCTCTTGTTCCAGGTGCCTCGCCCACGTGAGAGGCGACTGACCGTGTCTCTGCTCTGGGTGACGCGCCGGTAGATCTGGATGTAGCAGAAGGAGATGACGGCGGTGGGCCCGAGCACAGAGGCGGACACCACCACCACCATGTACGGGTTCGGATGCAGGCGGTCCCAGACACACGCGAAGCTCTTCCCGTCCATCCTGGGCGAGACACACCCGACACCAGACATTTCTACCTTTCTACCTTCTTGCCCTGAATGACTGCACGTTTGTTCGAATTGACCACAATTGATGCAATAAACAAGAAGTAGTGCTCAAGGCAACTGCAATGCGAAGTCCCTTGCTGGTAATGCTGTTGATAATTCCTTGTCCTCCTTGTCTTCCACAAGTCATGCTGTCCACAGGGGGGTCCGGGGGCAAGGCAACGGGGCATGGGGTCTGGGTGGGGGGAGGGGGGTTGGGGGCAGGGGGTTCAGGGGGCAGGGGATTCAGGGGGCAGGGGCAGGGGATATTTCATCCACCTTGCCATATACTGCACTACCACATGGTGCTTCGCCCCAAAGGGACTTCGCACAATCACGAAAACACATTGTGCTTAAAATTTGTCGTTGTTCCTACCCTGGGCCTCCCCTGCAGCCATGGATCTTTCTCCTGCGTTTGTTTTCCTTTATCCGTCCCCTTGGATCCGTGGCTGGGGACTCTTCCTTGGATTCCGTCCCCCAGGTCCCTCCCTCCCGAGATCCGTCACCGATCTGCAACCCTGGACCAAAACCCTGCAGTATACATATCTCCTTACAGCACGTTGCATGGTCTCAGGCCCCGGAGCCGTGCCCCGTCCCTGCACATGCAGTGCAGCTCCCCCCTCACCTGTAGCCGTTCAGGCCGAAGTGGTTCGGGAACTCGAGCGCGCCGCTCAGCACCCAAGCCCCCACACACATCGCCACCGTGTTCCGAACCGTGTACAACTTGGAGTATTGCTGAAAATGGTTTTTGCATCGTGGTCAATGGTAAAATTGAACATGTCCACAAAAATATCTCTTGTGTGTTTGGAGTATATACGAAACTTTGTCAACAGTAATTAGAATTTCGTTTTCCAAGCGCAGATCTAACTTTCTCAAAACACATAATCAGAAGAAACCTCATAAAAATACAAAACTGTTTCAGGTGTTTGCTTTTGAAGAAAATAAAATGGAAATAAGTAAAAAAGAAAAACTGATTCTCAAAATGAGTTTGCATTGTATTTGTGACAGTTGAGAGCCTTTTTTCGAGCTCTGTTGTAGTGATATCACAAACACACTGGTTGGTATCTCAGGAGAGACTGTCCCCGAGGGCGGGAACCTCTGTATTTATTATGTACACAGTGCTGCCATCTATGAGGCGGTGGT
>JAAUXT010070751.1_pt1 | contig 10746 bp, 12 predicted proteins | sample 7278171 | NCBI WGS metagenome assembly JAAUXT01 (sample SAMN14350112, study PRJNA611818) | marine sediment metagenome | isolation source: surface marine sediment (1.8m) | place: French Polynesia: Moorea | collected 2018-08 | reverse complement strand
CCTAGCAACCAGATGCAAAACTCCCTGGCAACCAGATGCAAATGGCTAAATCCTGAAGGTCAAAGGGGGACATCGCACCCGCAGTTGCCTTAGCACTGCTTCTCTTGTTTCCAAAGTGATTGACTGACCCCCTCTCACGCCAAATGGCTGAATCCACAGCTGAAAGTTATTGTTTTTGTGCCCCACTATGGTGCAGAAATTTGTGTGAATTGTGAGGAACAATACGTTTGTAGCTGTTGAGCACAAACAAATGGAACTTCCCCTTTCTCCATGAACCCCAGCCAAGCATTCAATGGCCCATTGTTCTTCAGATACACCTGTTGCTTGAGATCTACAGCTTTATTGTGTTCCCAGTTTTAGTTCCTATCAAGGAACAATGACATGGAAGACAACGTATGGTGGCTGGGCAAACAACAGTGGATGATGTTGCCTGACAACTGAAGACAACATGTTCTCATGCAAAAACACTGAGATTCATTTTGGCAACATTCCTGTAAGATGGCAGCCCATGCCAGAAGACTTATTCTGGGCTTGGTTCTGTTGGTGGCCTTCATCACAGGATCATTCACATCATCTGTGTCCAAGGAAGAGAAAGAAGAGTTGCTCATGAGGCTCTTCAGAGGTTGTGGCTCTTGTCTGCTACCTGTGTACAATAGAGTTGTCGATACTACATCATTTATTGTTGAATGCTGGCATCTTTTTGCAGAGCATGACAACACATTGGTACCAGATGAAATTGTATTGTTCTTGACTGTGAGAGATTTGTATGGGCTCAATGAACTGACCATGGACTTCAATTTGAAACTGGACATCATGTTTTTTGTGGGAGGACCCAAGATCACAGGTTAGTTTATGATTTGTGCTCTTCTATATCCGAAACACCAAATATCTCAGAAAGCTGAGTTGAGTGAGTCCAGGTTGGGAAACCAAAATAAATGTCTTCTGAGTAGTGAATGTGACTACTTTGTCAAATTGGGATCCTGTTGTAGTTTTGGCACACAAATCACAGTATCTTTATGGAAACACCCAGGGAGACAGGAAACATGCTATGGAGACCAGACATTCACATCAGGTCAAAACAATTGTTCTTCAACAGGAACATTTTGCCTTTTTTGTTTGTTGATGCTCATCACAATATCCATAAATTGACCTTTCACAATGTTCATGTTTTGTTGTTCCTCTCAGGGAAGAGAAAGACACTGATACCATGGAGCAGGCAAGTGCTGGGAAAAAGAGAACATTATTTTGGGTTGGCTCAGATGGTTCTATGAGCTACTATTTAACTTCAGTTGTCACCAACATCAGGTGCCAAATGGATTTGAGAGTAAGCAACATGAAAGAGGATTTTCTCAGGATTTCACAAAAAATCCAAGTGACAAGTACAATAAAGAAAAAAACTAATGACACAAATCAACTAATGACACTGTTTGCAGAATTTTCCTCTGGATTCTCAGGCGTGCAACTTCACTCTGCAAGTTTGGCCAGGGATGGGAGAAACCATCAGAGTGAAATGGGGAGATTTCAGCATTCAGCAAAACAGTCTGAACCTTGGAACATTTGTGTACAAAGGCTTTGAACAAGGAGTGAACACCACAAACTATGATTTTTGGATTGTATTCCGTTTTGAAAGGCCGGTAAGTCACACTGTGCTGCAGGTAAAATTGATTTTATTTGTGACGGCCATTTTTTTGTGTGGTGTCTTTTGAAAACAGTTAAAACAATTTAATATATATTTTTTCAGTTTTATCTACCCAGTGTCTTGTTTGTTATGTTGTCCTGGATCACACTGTGGATTGAAATTGATGCAGGCAATCAGGTTCAGTTTTTTTCTCCACACAAGCAACAGGTGTGCATAATATCCACCCTTACAGGCTGACTGCTCAATTTTAGCAAAGTCTATTGCTCTATTTTCAGATTGCCTGCACCTTGGTACTGATCCTGACCCAGATCACTCTGAACTATGCAGCTCAAGTGAACCTACCAAGGCTTGGCTACATCAAAGCTATTGATATATACTTCCTGGGTAAGAACCAGTGGGAACTTACATCAAGTGTTGTGGGCAACAGGGCAATTAAAAAACAGCTGCTGGTGAACACATGGAAATTATGTTTGTTTATTTGTTCTTGTTTTGGCTCTCCAAGGCTGTCTGACCTTCATCTGTCTGGTTTTGCTGGAAAGAACAATTGTCAACTTCATGGCATCTGGAATGATCCACCACAACTGGATTGCAGTGAACAAAATCCATGATGAAGAAATCAAATCCGAACAACATGGGGAGGCCAGTGCTAAACATCATTGCACTGTATGTCTGAGAGTGAAAAATGCAATGGAAATTGGCGCTCAGAGGGTAGCATTGCTTGACAGGGTTGCCAGATGCGGTTTTCCTCTGGTGTTTCTGGGGTTCAACATTTGCTACTGGGTGTTCTACACCAGGCCTTAATTTGGGCATTTTCTGGATACAAAAAAAATTGTGCAACATTTGTAGTGAAGCTTATCACTAATCTTTCATTTATTTATGTTTATTTTTATCTCTGCTTCAGACAAACCATTCCAATGAAATTTTCTGGACAGATTTCTTTTTCTCTGTAAATTCAAGAAATTATTGCAGACTGGTTCTTTGTTGTGGCAGCTTGATTGTATTTTCAGGAGTACAACCCATTGTGTTTGATTCATATAGCATTTCGCAAACTTTGTAGACAATCTTCTTGCCCGAGAATTGGATTGGATAATTGTTTTTTGCAATAATAGATGATCCCAAATCTTGATTTCATTGATCAAAGCAAAAACCAAATCAACTTCATTCTGGAGTTGTTGGGCTCTTGCAAAATAACCTCTCCCTCCCAGTCTTCTCTGTTCACCCAATTGTATGTGGCTCTTCAAATTTCCCATTGTGTTTTGGTCCTGCGCAGTGTGGAAGTCACATGTGTCCACACAACTGACCATTTATTTTCATCTGCTGTGCATTGAACTTTACAAATGTGTGGACTGGCTCCAAAGATTTTTCTGCTTCTTGTGGATTGGCTAAGTGGATTCCCCTTCTTCCTTGTTTCTTGGTTTTTGTGTGTTGCTTGTTGGATGGTGTGTCCTGTGTCTCAACATATGTTGGCGTTGTTTCTGACTGGTGAAAAAACAGAACACAGGTACACCCAGAAACACACTCACTAAAATTGGAATGTTCTTGTCCCTCAAAGACCAGTGGCATTTATTTGTGATTGTTGTCCGAAATGCTCATTTGCCATTGTAACAATTGAAACAATAATTACGAATGTCAAATGATCCCTTGAGGAAAGAAGCCTGCTCTTTTAGCAAACTACTGTGTCCTGGACAGGACTAGTTGTGTTCCCAAGTGAGCACCCCCTCTCCACAAACTTCTGCATCCACCTTTTGTTTGTTTGGATCGTGAACTGTGATGTGGAGAACAAAGCGGGATTGGCTTCCATGATCCAGGCACAATGGCAAACGAAAGGAATTTCTGTGTTATTTAGGTAATTTGAGGAGGTTACACTGCTGCATGACCAAAACAGGGCGAACGAAACAAATCACCAAAAGGCAACATCTACCAAAAGTATGTGAACAGCAGTTTGGTTGCTGATACATATTAAATTAGGATGGTACGGATCTTTTTGATTTTGTATAGCTCAATGACAATGTGCCAGTAAGGAATTTTTCAAGTTTATATTTTTAGGATTTTGAGGGCAAAAAAGATCGAATTTTTGGGGACACTAATTATTGGAATTCACTGCACAAAGTTTGTGAGTTTGAGACAAAAAAAATACGTGTTGAAGGATGCATGTTGATGAAATGTAGTTTATTGATTTGGTGTTGGACAAGTGTCATTTGTTCTGTACATGGCTTTTGGGTGGGGCCAATTTTTGGGTACAAAATAGGATTCTTGGAAAGTGTTCAATAAATACAATTGGCAAAGCGTTTGGCAAGCTTAATGTGCAATGAAGTGACATGGGTCAATTTACACATAATTTTGGTAGATAAAGATAAAAACAGCATGCATATTTGTCGAAATTGATATTTTGTGCGTCCACTTTTTTGTGTTTTGGTCGCTGTGTTTTGGTCGCTTCTCAAATCACCGCGAGCTCCATGGAGCTATTTTATAATTGCTGTTTGTCAACAGTCTAATTCCAGATAAATGCTGCTCATAGTTTTCATCTTCCAGTCTTTGATGTATTCACAATTGTCTTTCGTGACAAAATTCCTTTTGTTTGAAGTACAAATTGAAAGCCTGTGAGAGCTGACAACAAACACTATTTGCTTGTTCATTTGGAAATGAACTGTGGTAAACAGGGAGCACCATGGCTGCTCATATGCAGTGAGAATCTTGTTGTTTTCTGTCCTTGTCTCAAGATCATTTGCATCAGTTGAATCCAGGGAACAGAAGGCTGAGTTGCTGAGAAGATTTATACAAGGTTGTTTGTTATTCTCATCCGCAGATTTTTTTGCCAATTTTCGGCTGTTTCTGCTCTGGTTCTTGTTTTTTGCTGAAGCTGTGCTTCCTCTTCCAGAGCATGACAACATGTTGGTACCGGAAGAAGTAAAATTGCACTTGCACGTAGAAGATCTGTATGGACTGAGCGAAATGACCATGGACTTCAATTTGAAGTGCAACATTATCTTGCTGTGGATGGACCCGAAATCACAGGTCAGGTCAAAATGGCTTCTGACACCATTTTTGATTTTGTTGGACATTTGTGGTCAAAGGCTTTTACTTGTTTCACTGGTTGTTGTCTGGTTTGCAGCCACATAATGCGTTTTTCCTTCTTGCACTTATGATCAGTTTGTTTTCGTCTGCAAAAAAGCAGTTGTATGGGCCAGTACAAGATCTCAAATGGTTTTTATTGCTCATTGCAGTTGTCTATTATAACAACTTTCTTCCAATTAACAAACACACATGTGCCAGCTAAATTGGCAGCTCAACTTGTCAACTTGTCATTATATCATTTGCCCAACTCATTGCCAACAAATTTTCAATTTTGTTCAGGTTTTTTGTTCAAATTTGGGTTCCTTCCGGCAGTTGCTTGCTCAGCCAACTTGCTCCTTCGCTGAGGATAATCACTGCTTCAAAAACTCATTTCCCCAAGCAAGTGCACCACAGCCTTGTGAAACTAGCAACAACCAATACAATCAAAATTTAGATCATTTTGGCAATAACTTTGGCTTGCAGCACTTTTTGCCCCAAAACAAAAAAAAAATTGTACACACACAATTAACTAGAGCTCAGTCTTGTCTCAATCAATATACAAGTTCTGAGCACTAAAGTAGTTGTCCCCACATGAACTTCATCATAGTTATGCACCAACAGCCATGCAAGATTTAAAAATATACAAAAATGTTACCTGAGAAAATACATTTTAACACACTTTCAAAGTTTAATTTTGACCTCCTACCCTTCCACAAATAAGTAATAGAAAATTTTTGAATGTCATGGGCAAAATTTTTTGCTGATTTCCTTGGAATGCAACACAAGTGCAACACAAGGATAAGGTGCCTAGAATGCTTTCTGAAGTAGTCAATGTCATTCTTGCTTTTGCCAGCAATTTCTTTCTGAGCTAAAGATAAACCACAGCTTAAGAAACTTTGCTTTGCAATCAAGTGTATAAACAATGTAATTTGTACAGTTAGAGTTTCAGTGACTTCTGCTGCAAAAAAAAAAATATTTGTGGACTTTTTTTATCCCGAACCCAAAATCCACACAGAAACAATCACAGCTCTACTTTGCTTCAATCACTTTAGAAATATGTCATTTTACAAAATCAATTTCTGAACAAAATCTCAAAGTTTCACTTTGACCTGCTACTCCTCCCTCAATGTGCAAAACAATACTTGTTGAATCCGCAGACATCCTTTGCATCCAATTCCTTGGAATGCAACACATAACACTTTGGCCAAAGTAATGTTTTTTGACACAAAGACTTGAGACATCAGTTCCTGAATTCAACCACCTGCAAAGAGGACGATATTTTACTGTATCAGTCACACATGAACAATATCTGAAAGAAAATTATGGATGTACTTGCTGGGCGAAATTTTGTTTTCGTTTGAGACCGAACACAAGACACAAAAAAAATAAACACATACAAATCACTTCTTTGGTATGGAACGTTTTGCCCTGAAAGCTTGAAAATGTTCTGTCTTGATCTTTTGAACACAACACGGGACAAACAAACCTAAAATTTGTGCTGAAAACCTTTTGATACTGTCAAGGAAATTGAAACTGAACCCCTGGAGTGGTGACTTTGGTTGTCTAGTCCCCTTGCTCAATAAAGGAACTGGAATTGGCACAGTTCTAATTACAAACAACTGAGCTTCATTTTCAGTTTTGGAAGATGAACAACAGCAGCAGTGTGGAAGTGCCCAAAGACACAGCAGACAAGTTGTGGCGTCCACAACTTTTCTTCTTGTGAGTAATGTTTTTTGGAAAAACAGACTTGGCGCTTGTGTTGTTTGTGTAAGACGTTGTCATTTCCATTAGAATGGTTTCAATATAAATTCAACAATTTGCATTCTTTCAGTGAAGAGAAGGACACGCATGTAATGGAGGAGGTAAACACTGGGCAAAACAGGCCACACTCATGGGTGCACCCAGATGGAAGGTTGGCCCACATGTTCCTCTCACTTGTCACCAGCATCCGGTGCCAGCTGGACTTAAGAGTAAGGTGGCTGAACTGCGATTTGCATTTGCAAAAGTAGGGATACCCAGCGAAATAAGACCATGAATCTATGATATCTTTGGTGCTTTATCCTGACCTTGATCACTCTGAACTATGCAGCTCAAGTGAACCTCCCAAGGCTTGGCTACATCAAGGCGATTGATATCTACTTCCTGGGTAAGAACTAGTGGGGACTCACCTTTGATATTGCAAGGAACACATAAAAATCAATAATGCATTGGTTGATGAATATGTCTTCTATTTGGTTCCACCAGGATGCCTGACCTTCATCTGTCTGGTTCTGCTTGAGAGAACAATTGTCAACTTCATGACTTCTGTAAGGATCCACTACAATGGGGTTGAAGAACACAAGAACCAGGATGAAGAAATCAACCCAGAAATCAAGCCAAAGGAGGTTGCTGTACCTATGGAAGAACCAGAGAAAATCAGTGATGAACCTTGTGGTGTTGTAGCTCCAAGGGTCCTGAATGGAATGACAACTGGAGCTCAGAGGGCAGCACTGATTGACATGGTTTCCAGAGGACTCTTCCCTCTGATGTTTCTGGGCTTCAACATCTGCTTCTGGGTCTACTACACCAGACCTTGATTGCTGATCTTGTTTTGCTGTTTTTCCTACCTCCCCTTTGCAGAAAGATTCCACAGTTTCTTTCCTTTGTTGACTCTGCTGCTCTTGTTTTTGTCACAGTCCTTCTCTGATGGCATCATATTTCCTCATGGCTTGGTTCGTGTCACTATCATAGGTGCGTTTCTGTCTTTCTTCTGACTGCCAAATATATGCAAATCTTAGTTCCGTATTCCCACTCTCTCTGTTGTCTTTTCCCTCAACATCTCAATCCCAAACACACTTTCACTTTACCTTTCTGTCACTCCTATCCATGATGTCGCAACGTGTACTTTCTGGAGAGCAATCACAAACACAACTCACCCTCGGAGAGTCCTGACAGGGTTGTTTGACCCCAGAAAGTATTTTCTTGGTTTCACTTGTTTATATTTCTTGTTGAGCTCCCTATTTGTACCAGTATTTTTCTGGGTGTAAACAAAATCTATGCTGTCAGGACAATGCTGAAATCTCATGTTGCACTGAACATTCATTTGGCATTTATCTTCTGTGTTTCATTGTCCTTTTTTGTTTTGGGTGTTTCTGATTTTGTTTCCTTTTCTGAGGATTTGTTTGTGTTTGTTTGCCTGTTTGTCGATGTTTTGGTAGAAATTTAGTTCAGTCTCAGCTATTCGTTTCTGTTTTGGAAGTTCCAAAATTGATATTTTCCAGCAATTTAGAACAAAGTTGGAGTTGAATGTACTATTTTTTGGATTGTTTTGATTGTTGTTTTCAGCCAGTTGTGTCCCTGGCAAAAAAAGAAACAAACTTCGAGAGCTGTGTATGTTGTCCTGGTGCTTTTGGCTTGATTTGAGCAGGCTGAACCCTGTTGAAGGTCACTCAATTTTGACTCCCAAAACATGTATGAACAAAACAAAATCTTCTACAGGGAGTCAGGGCAAATACAATGTTTACACCAGTTTCATTGGTAAAGATATGGACTAAATTTGGATGATATTTTTGAGCTTATTACTCGTTCAACTTTAGTTGAGGGTAATGTGTGAAGAAGGGAAATATAAAGTTCAAATTTTGGAGTTCTTTGCATCAAAACATTAAAATTGCTATTTAGACATGCATAGATTGTACAAATATCTCAAAAAGGTCTGACATTTGGCGAAAGAAGAATGTTGATGGCATGTAATATTTTTGGTAGTATTTGTGCAGTACCATTCAATTTTTCATTTTCAATAACTGTTTCAGTGTGTTTGTCTTGGGTCAAAGGTGATGTACAAAAATATAAGATTTCATGAAAGTGTTCAAAGTAGGTACCTGGGGAAGTGTTGGATTTCTTTTCAGCAGGGTTGGAAAAAAAGTGCAAAGGGGTTCCTGAGAGATTTAGTTTGAAAATGCACAACACAATATTTTGACATCATACAACCTTCATTTTTCACATATTTTGGTCAGTTTGTGAACTATTGTTCCCTGAAGATGACACTTTCATTCCAAGAAAATACATAAAAAGCTGATGCCTTGTCTGATTGCTGCCTCAAAAAGACTTGTGTTGGTGTCATTGTTTGATTGGTCTGTGCAGAAAAAAAGGAATTTAAACAGAAACAAATGTGATTGAGAGCAGTCTTGTGTCTCTTCTGTGCATGATATGGGCAATGAGAGACTACAATAAACACTTAAAAGTGTTGAAACTGTATCTAAGCCTGTCACTGACATGCTGACAGATATGTTCTTTTGAAGGGCTCCTCCTGAGAGGCTGTGCAGGGCAACATAGATCAAGGGCTTCATACCCAACAAAATTTTGTGGTTCACCATGGTTTTCTCTGTTTCAAGGTTCACCACACTTGTGACTCGCATGGGTAGCTGCCAAGGGTCAGCTCCATTGAATCTGGTCTTGCTTCAATGTGATAGACCTCCTCTGATCACATTCCTGGCCCCTTCATATGTGTGAACACAGAGGAGAATTACATCAGCTGCTGGGCTGTGTGATCCCGGAACAGCAGCAATAAAACACAAGTTTTTTTGCACATTTCAATGCGGACTTACAAAGTGTTCAATGGCCAAAACTACAGAACTATTTATACTTGTTGCTTGGGAACTGCAGCCTTGTTTGTGTTCCAAGTTGCTGTTCATATGAGAAAACAATAGCACGGAAGACAATTGAAACTCACAAGTTCACAAGCTGGACCTAGTCGCCTGACAACCAAAGACACACGTGGTATCTAACTGTTGCACAAATTCTATCTTGCCAGAATCAGAGTATGATGGCTGCCCATCATATCACACTTATTCTGAGCCTGTTTCTGTTGATAGCTTCTCTCACAAAATTATCTGCATCATCTGTGTCCAGAGAAGCAAAAGAGGATTTGTTGACCAGGCTGCTTAGAGGTTGTTTTTCTTTCTGGTGTTCTATTCAGGGTGGAATGGAGTTGTTGGATTTTACCATTTTTGCTCAGTATGAGATTCATTTTGCAGAGCATGACAAAACATTGGTACCAGAAGAAGTTGATTTGTTCATGATTGTGAAAGATTTGTATGGGTTGAATGAACTGACCATGGACTTCAACATGAAATATGACATTATGTTGTCTTGGCAGGACCCAACATCACAGGTCAAGTACAGATGGCTTCTACCATCATCATTCTACAAACTGAACTGTGATTCAATGATTATGTTGTGTTGGCAGGTTTCTGCTTGGTGGGCCAGTTGAGTGCCAGCCAGTGATGGGAGGACGAGTGAAATCAAGCATTGCTGCCTGTTGCACTGGTTGTCTGTTTCTTGTATTCTGGCAAATAAACTGGACTTCAATTTTTCAGTCTTGGAAGACAAACACTAGTAAGACCGAAGAAATACCCAAAGAGACAGCAGACAAGTTGTGGACTCCAGAACTTTTCATCTTGTAAGTAAATATCATGATATTACAGAGATTTATGTTCAGTTTGAGTGGCAAATTTGTGAATGCAAACATTTCTGAATCTTTCAGTGAAGAAAAGGACACAAATACAATGGAGGAGGCAAGTACTGGGAAAAAGAGGACATTCTTCTGGGTGCACCCTGATGGAAGACTAATCTACTCACTGATTGCAGTTGTCACCAACATCAGGTGCCAAATGGACTTGAGAGTAAGCTTCTTCAAATCAGGTTTTCTCCTTACCAAAATGAGTTACCTGTAGAAACCAGTGACCAGAACAAAAATACGTCCAAGGATGCCGCGGAGATTTGCCCCACCCCAACTTCCCGCGGGATTATTGACACGCCCCTAGCAACCAAAAGTAGCCCAAAAGTAGCCCAAAAGTAGCCCAAAATTTTGAACATGATCGATCCACAAATGAACACCACCAAAGAAGTCGTAAATACTTTGCCAAACAACCATAATAAGGAATTAGTGATCTGTCGAAAAAAAAATTCCAAATTTTCACAACCCATCAGATAAGCAAAATCCATTTTTCAGCCCATTTGAGCCATCTTTGGAGGTCATCACACACTACATGGATTGCACTTGAGTCAATTGCACT
>JAAUXT010130281.1_pt1 | contig 10747 bp, 12 predicted proteins | sample 7278171 | NCBI WGS metagenome assembly JAAUXT01 (sample SAMN14350112, study PRJNA611818) | marine sediment metagenome | isolation source: surface marine sediment (1.8m) | place: French Polynesia: Moorea | collected 2018-08 | reverse complement strand
TGTGGTCCCCCCCTTTGTTGTCCCTTTGGGCCCAAAATTGTTTGTGTGTTGGGGGGGGGGTGTGGGCACCCCACACAACAAACAAATGGTGTTTGGGGGGGGGGGGGGGGGGGGCGGGGCCCGGGGCCGTGGTGTGGGGGGGGGGGGGGCAAAGGTCTGTGGGTGGGATGGAGGTGGGGCAGGGTTTCGGTCGGGTAAAACAAAAGTCCACAGGTATGGAAGGTGTTTTCGGGGAGTATTTTTTTTGGGTGGGGGGATATTCCGGATTCCGGCCTGGTCCAAACCCATGTGCAACGAAAACAAATTGCCAAAACAAACGGAAGGACAGTTGTGCGCATGTCTGGGAAGCAAACCACAAACGCGTGTCACGTGGTGCACAACTCCACACACAAGAAACAAGCACATCAAGCAGGGCAAAGGACAGAGACAACCACTCACCAATGCACACACACACACACACACACACACACACACACACACACACACACACACACACACACAGGTGGGTCAAGCGCCAGCACAGCACAGCACAGCACAGCACAGCACAGCAAACTGGACAGAGTGACTGACAACTACGCACACACGCATGTACGCACACACACGCACACATGTGGGCTCACAGACATGAAGATACAATCACCGTCAACTGGATAAACTGAGACAACCACACACACACACGCACACGCACACACACACACACACACACACTCACGTCTTGGCCCACTTGTCCAGCTCGCGGTTGATACAATCGGGCGTTGTCTTCGGCATCAGCCCGAGCGAGTTCCCGCAGAAGTAGACGCACTCCTCCTCCCCCACCAGCGCCGTGTCCACTGAACGACAGATGGAGAGGACGAATGAAAGCGGCAAAGAAGAAAGAAGTCTTCTTTGTACCCCAACCAATGCCGTGTCCACAGAACGACAGAGGGATAGGACGAATGAAACCGGGAAAGAAGAAAGAAGTCTTCCTCCTGTTCCCTCAGCCTCGCATCTTCTGAACGACAGAGAAGGAATGAAAGAAGAACGAAAGAAGAAATCCACCTCCACCACCAGCGCTGTAACCACTGAGAGACAGGTGAAGAGAAAACACAAGTCGAAAAGATGAGCTCCTTTTGAACCCCAACCAATGCACTGAGGGAAACCCCGGTACGTCTCCACCGTGACGTCATGATTGACACCGCACATACGCCCTCTGGTGCCGGGTCCTCAGTGCGTGGTCAACGCTGCACAGAACTCACCCTCAGGAAGGTCCTTGCTGAGCGGGTAGTGGAACTTCTCCCGGAAGTGACGCAGAGGGTCCGACGCGTCCATTCGCTCTGCAAACTCACGTGACGTGACGTCACAGCGCCACTGCGCAGCCCGCGCGCGCAGCGTCTCAGCCGGGTGACGCGCGCTGACGTCATCGCCCGCGCCTTGGGTGACGCTGCCGTTGTGCTGTGTCTGCGTAGTGGGGAAAATGCGTCAATTGGGCAAAGCTTCATCTTTAATTTTTGCGCTTGTCACTTGCAAATTTTCGAAATGTATTTTCCAAGGGTTGGAGGCGACTGAGTTCTCCCGCCCCCATCCCAATTCTGGGTCCGCCAGCACTCGTTCAGGAAAAGCTTCGCACTGCGTTTGGTCTGAACTCAGAAAGTCAGCTGGTCCAGGGTCAACAAGCCCACCTTCAGTTTCTTGCGTGCTGGATCCAGCGCCCTGTCCTCACCAGTCAGATCCATCGCTCCAGCAGTGTGATCTGGAACACAGAGCAGTCAGGTGACACAGACACACACCGAAACTGATGGACTCGCACGAACACACACACACAGCAGACAAATGCACGTGCCCAGACGGACAGACAGACGCGTGCACAACCAGCAGACAGTGCACATGTACTCGTACACACGCACACAAACCAGCCGACAGACGCGTCGTATGCATGCGTGCACGCACGCACGTACACACACGAGCACGCAACACACACACACACACACACACACACACACACACACAAAATCTGATCAAAGCATTTTGTCCATGCTGGCTTGAGCAAGACTCAAGAAGCACAACAAAGATGTGTTGTTCAAGCAAACAATTCCATTGAAATTTCATTGTCTTTTTGACGTGACCAGTTTTTGACCTTGTGGATTCAGACTGACGTCTTCGTGTGTGAATTTGTTGCTTTCATCACAAGTCTTTGGCTTCCGTATCCCACTGCTACAAAGTCCACACGTCTTGACATGTTCAAGACACCAGTCCAGACGTCCAGGTCAAAAATAAAAACATTTTTGCGGCGTGACCCAGATTCGGCGCGTCCACGGCGATCTGGAGCGGATTCTAGAGCAGCCTCTCATCAGCTTCGCTCATTGGTTGACAGCTTCCCACGATTTCGCGCCGTTTCCAAAAGCACCAAACACAATTCTTCGTCTTGTATTTCTTGCAAGCATTTTATTTTTTGTGAAAAACAAAATACACCGGTTTTATTGCACTGCAAGCACTGCAGAAATATCCTTTTGTCCTTGTTTTCTGCTGACAAAGTTGTCTGGGTCTTTTCAGAAGAAAAGAACCATTTTCACTCACCCAACGTCAAATACTGCTGTAAAAGAGCAGCAACTTCCCTTGTTGAGTTCCTACGTGGAGATGCAACTCGTTTGAAGGTCACATCGAAGATTAGCTGCGCACTTCTTCAGTCTAAGTCGTAAATTTCCAAAGAAAAGCTTTGTTGACATTTCACAAGGGTCAAAAGGGTGCGAAATAAAAGGCACGGTGTGGAAGCGCGGCCACGGTTACATCCGCGACACAGGGTGCCGGAGCGGTTTACGGTTAAACTGCAAATGATTTCATGTGTCTGGCTTGCAGAAGCGAATCTACAGAGGATTTTGCAAAGGAAGGACCCAACCCGTCGAGGGCAATTTGAGTTTTAATGTGGGAGGAGAACAATTTTGCAACGGTGACACAAAAATAGACAGGGTATTTGATTCTGTTGGACAGAATCACAGCATGGGCAGCACAGGGAGGTTCCGCAAATTGAAACGTGCACGTGAGCGTGAGTTTTTCCACGTCTACGCTGTATTGTGACATGTAAACTGGACATCCCATGCCTTGGTATGGATGACAATGATCTTCAGAAGCTGGTTTTCTCACAAAACAATGAGAAATCCACGTCCATGCCCACGCGATCACTTTGCAGAACCTCCCTGATGTTGTTCACTCATTTTTGAAACACTGAAAGTTGAAGACTTTTGGAGGAGGCTGGAGAGCAGATCTGATCCCAGCGCCTCAACTCCATCTTCAGAAAAGTCAACACGTGTGAAAAGTGCAATGTAAATTCAGTTTTTCTGGTGTCAGCCAGTGTCTGCAGGGTAGCCCGTTTCGGTTCTTCGTCCTCATCCGGGCCAGTACGTCACTTCATCACAAGTTTGCGCGCTGAAAACAGCTGCCAATTGCGTGGTTGCTCTGGTCTGTCAAACAGTGCAGAGGCAGATCCAGATCCAGGGTTGGGCGCACCAATCCCCGACCCTGGATCCAGGACCTGTTTTGCAACCTCGCGTCCCTGCATTGACACGTATTCAGAGTGGAACTGTCCAATAACGTGCGACGCAGGGCGTTGTCACGGCAACGCGTCCTCCCTGTGCACCGTCACCACCACCCTGTTGTCATGGCGACTGTCACCGTGGCTGTTGCTACGCACTGATCCAGGTGAGGCTTTCCCTTCTGACCTCGCCCTGTGGTGCGTGCAGGGTGCCTCTGGATCCCGTTGTTGTTCACAGCTGCAGTTGTTTTCCACCATATCCAGGTCACCACAACATAACACGGGGCTATTGTTGTTATTGTTCAGTACGTCAATGGCGGTGAAGTACGTTTGGGTACTCTTGTCCCTCGTGTTGTCCGGGGCTTCGTCGCCGCACGGGGGCAGCAGGGGTTCCCGGGACCCTGAGCCCAGGGAGGGGTCGGTGCTGGAAGGGTCCCCGGGGCTGGTAGGGTCCTCAGGGGGGTCCTCAGGGGGGTCCTCGGCTCCGCTGGGGTCTTCCTCCATGAGGAGCCGGTGAGAGAGCGGGTCCCGCGCGGGGGCGCTGGTGTTCCCGGCGGGGAGGGCGCCACCGCCCCGGGGCACGGAGGGGCGACGCGCCGCAGCGTCCCTGCCACCAGGGGGCTGGTCAACCAGAGGAATCATGCGCGACACGAGAACGACTTCCTTGGGAATGTGGAAGATGTCCTTGACCTTCCTGTAACAGAGAAAAGGTTGAAAAATTTAACGACGAAGGACGTTGGGTTCGATGGGCTGAGCAAATGTGGATAGAACAGTACCGAATGCAAGTTTGTGCCTTCACTCAGCCTCAGTTTTGTCGTGTGTGTATGTGTGTGTGTGTGTGTGTGTGTGTGTGTGTGTGTGTGCGTGTGGATGTGCGTTTGTGGTTGTGGATGTGTGAAGGGGCGTGTGTATTTTTGTGCCTTGATGAGTGTTTGTGTGTGGGCATGTGTAGACGTGTGTTTGTGTGTGTGTGAGTGTACGCGAACATGTGTGCACGTGTGCGTGCGCGTGTGTGTGGGCGCTTCCCACACATGCCACACGAAAGAAATTTCTCTCCGTTAAAAATGCGCTGCGCAGTAACGGGGTCGAGGGGTTCTGGGAAACGGACTGTGAGTGGACGGACTCGGTGATAGAACTGGAGCTCACAAATCCGTCCGGACCTCGTCAATCACTGCAGCAGCCGCAGCGGATCCAGAGGGCAGACGCACACACACACACAAACACACACACAGTCACACACACAGACACACACACACAAACACACACACACGCACATACACGCACACACACGCACACACACGCACACACACGCACACAAACAAATGCAGCAGCTCTCATGCCTGGATGGCCTTCAGGAAAGTTCTTTGGTCGCATGGAGGGACGCACACACCAACACACACACACACACACACGCACACACCAACACAAACACACACACACGATATGCACACACACGTTCCTCTTTGAAGAGCAGGTAGTTCACACACACATGCACAGACACATACACACACACATGCACAAACACACATACACACACGCACACACACACATGCACAAACACACATACACACACGCACACACACACACACACACACACACACACACACACACACACACACACCCTCTCAACGCACATTCTGGGAGCCTGTCACAGCAGGAGGAATCTGTCAACCCGTCTCCATGACACTTGTCGTCAGCTGTGCCCACTCAACCAAATCAAAACACGAGCGCAAAAATTCCGCGGACTGAACATCGTCCCTCTCAGCGCCGTCTGACGACCCTTTTGACCCCACAAACATGGAGAGAGACAAGTGGAAATTTCCACTTGAGTCCAGGGTTTGTTGCCCATGGCAACTGACGCCATGTTCACACGAGCGGCGTCAAACTCTGTGTTTCTGCGGCACTGCGTCTGTGTGCCAGGCGGCTGTGCGTCAGAAGCAGCGCAGCACACTCGAACCGGCGTTCCCCAGAAAGAGCAAGCAAGAGAAGTGAGTAAATCTCGTCAGTGGAGAAGGTCGAAGCGGCAGCGGATCCGAGAAGGGTGCGGGGGTGGGGTGGGGGGTGGGGGTGGAGGGCTCGCTGCACGGCGCAGGTATCAACGTCTCTTTTATCCGAAGGTAAAACCCTGTCAAAGCCCCACCACACCCTCCTCACAGACCACCCTCATCACAGGACCACCACACCCTCCTCACAGACCACCCTTATCACAGGACCACCACACCCTCCTCACAGGACCACCACCTGACAGGACCACTGCACCCTCCTCACCAGACCACCACACCCTTCTCACAGGACCACCACACCCTCCTTGCACGACCACCACACCCTCATCACAGGACCACCACACCCTCCTTACAGCACCACCACACCCTCATCACTGGACCACCACACCCTCCTCACAGACCACCCTCATCACAGGACCACCACACCCTCCTCACAGACCACCACACCCTCCTTACAGGACTACCACACCCTCCTTGCACGACCACCACACCCTCCTCACTGGAGATCAGCATGGTCCAAGTGTTCAGGATCACCAAACTCTCCTTGCGCATAGAACCACCACACTCTCCCCACAGAACCTCTGCACCCTCCCTTCCTGTCGCACCCTGACTTCACATTGACCTGACCACACCTGCCTTGGGGCAGCACACACTGACGTGACCACACCTGTCCTGCGGCCACACACACACACACACACACACACACACTGACGTGACCACACCTGCCTTGTGGCCACACACACACACACACACACACACACACACACTGACGTGACCACACCTGTACCTCACCTGCCGCAGAAGCACACGACGAACAGAAGGATGAAGGCTCCGGCGATGGGCAGCAGGAGGTACAGCAGTTCCGCCACGTGCTCCATAGTCCGCGGTGCAGGGGCAGTCCGCACAACCCGAGCGCGGGGCAGGACGGGTCCGATTGACCCGAGCAGTGGGCTCGGCGCAACCGGCACGCAGGACGGGTCTGGCTGATCCGAGCAGAGGGTCCACTTGACGGAAGGACCGGTCCGGTTTACACATGCAGGTGAGTGTCCGCTCAGCCCAGTGGGGCAGGGCAGGTCCAGCTGACCCGTACAGATGTACAGGTTGTGTCCGCGTAGTTCGGCAGCAGCGTCTGGGCGAAGGGCTTCACCACCTGCAGAACACAAGGTGAACTGGTCTGCTTAACCTGGAGCCAGAACGCAACAAAGACGCAGCGCGTGACGCGTTCAGCATGGAAGTGGTCTGAGCATGCGCAATGCGACTCTCTCACGGTGACGCACCCAGCGTGAAGCAGGGCTCTCGCTCCATACACGCCATGTCCGTTCACTCCGATACCCGCTGACTGTTCGTCCCTCTATGAGACCAGAGAACTGAAGACTCCCCACCCAGACATGAGAACTGCTGGTTTTCCTGAAGCTGAACTTGCGTTGTCTTTAGTCGGACGTTTAGGTCACCACGACCAAGCACTTCAGTTCGGGTAAGGGGACTGGATGTGTACAGGGTGGGTTGAGGGGATCTGACCTGTGCAGGGTGGGTTCTGGGGGCCTGTGCAGGGTGGGTTGAGGGGACTTGACCTGTACAGGGTGGGTTCTGGGGACCTGACCTGTGCAGGGTGTGTTCTCAGGACCTGACCTGCGCGGGTACACAACTCCCAGCTGATCGCTGCAGCCCCCGCAGCAGTAGAAGCTGCAGCTGATACAGGCGACTCTACTGTTTCCTCAGATATAGACCCAGACGAGTAGCGTTGCTGAGGGAAACAGCTGATTCAGTCCAGGCTCCAATCTCCAGGGTTCACGCTGCATGCGACGCGCGACATCGTCCAGTGACTTGTACAACAAAAAAGCACTTTGAACCCGCAAGTGAAGACACATGCTTCAGCCCCTTACGTGGAACAAGAAGTACCCTTGGTGCAATTTTGGGGCAAACGGCAGATTCTACCTGTAGCGCCTAAATTCGAATCGCACTCAGTGTGCACACGTCTGACGACGTTTATCACTCAAATAGCGCAAAGAAAACAACAGGACGTCCTTGAAGAGGAGAACTCCTCAGGGGCGACTCACAGTCTGGATTTAGGTCCGTTTAACAAGCAGTCGCTGCGGTGTCATTGCGTCTGGAGGATCCAAGGGGGGGGGGCTGGAACTCCGCTTTTTAAGTGATTTGAGGAGGTTGCGCGATTTGGGCGCTTTTGGAAAAAGCGACCGAAATCAAAGCAACCGAAATCAAAGCACATATAGGCAGGGTCAACCAAAAGTATGTGTACATTAGTTTCATGGTCAAGATGAGGATCGTTTTTTTTATCTTTCCTCCTCTCTCTCTCTCTCTCTCTCTCTCTCTCTCTCTCTCTCTCTCTCTCTCCCTCTCTCTCTCTCTGCTCTCTCTCTCTCTCTCTCTCTCTCTCTCCTCTCCCTCTCTCCCCCTCTCTCTGTCCTTTTCTCTCATTCTTTCACTCTCTGTCTCTGTCTGTCTCGCTCTGTCACGAACCTTCTGCGGAGTGAAACACTTCGGTCCTGACAGTTTCGAGTGGAGAGATCTTCCGGCTCCATTTCTCTCCAGCCGAACCGCTTTATCTGCTGCACCAGAACGTGGAGGCAGCAGCCAACACCAATGGACCGAACTGACTGACAATCCTCTCCCCTCTCTTGCTCTGTGTCTGTCTGTCTCTCTCACTCACACACCCTGTCTGTCTGACTGTCTGTATGTCTGACTGTCACACACACACCCTGCCTGTCTGTCTCTGTCTGTTTCTCTCTCTCTCACGCACACACACACCCTGTCTGTCTGTCTGTCTGTCTGTCTGTCTGTCTGTCTGTCTGTCTGTCTGTCTCTCTCTCTCTCTCTCTCTCTCGTAAACTTTTCTCGAAGCTGCTGCGCAGTTGAATTGTCAAAAACAAAACCATTTGTTCCTGGATCAAGTATTGAATTCCTCCTGCAACTTCCGTTCCTGGTTCTATTCTGTGGAAAAACCAGCTGCGCAGGTGCGTGAAGCCGGAGGACACGAAAGGCTCACATCAGTGTGGGGCGCGGTGCACACTGGGTGCGTCATGCGTGGCGCTTCTGTCCCCCAGAATCCAGGGGCTTGCACAGAAAACGCGTTTTCCCGTTGAAGACAATGCAGAATACACGAAACCTTGTGCATGTGTGCGTGTGTGTTTGTGTGTGCTTGGGTGGAGGATGTGTCTTCCTGGGCGGGGTGGGTGGAGGGGGAGAGCGGTGTAAGTCACGTGGGTGGGCAGGGTGGGTAGTGGTGGAGGATGTGAGCACTGGGTGGCCTCACCCCGCCCACCCGTCACTTACGTGTGTGCGGGGGTGTGTGCGCGCGCGCGTGTGTGTGTGTGTGTGTGTGTGTGCCTCGCACCTGATCTCTGGACCTACCTGCTGGTCAGTTTGCAGCAGTCCGTGGCTCGAAGTTTGCTGATCTCCGTTTCACTGTCCAGTCGCATCAGCACGCCTGCATGGGAAGCAGAATTCCATTTCAGCCTGAGCCTGTTGCGTGGCTCCAGGGGCGCTGCGTCCCTGAACGTTCACTTCAATCCACGGACGCTGCGTTCGGGCAGCTGCGTCTCAAATTTTGGTCCCTGGGCGAGTCAGCGGTGCCAGCCATGCACAGACCTGCACGCAACAGCGACGCAAAGCTTGGGACCCTGCGTGGTCGTCACGTGTAGTCCTGATCCTGCAGTGAACCATGCGTGTCTCCGTGGTCCAGTTATCGCGCTACAGGCCTGGTCCCTTCAACACGATTGTTAACAACACTGGTCCTCTCAACCCGTGCACAGTTCTAAAGAGTGTTGGGCTGAGTCAGGGTCAGGAACTTTGGTATTTTCGTGACACTTTGAACAGGATCCTGTGAGCCCTCCTTCCAAAGCTTCTCCCAAAGGAAGCCGCCACCAGGCTCAAAGTTGTTTATCGCCCCTAAATCTCTCGCACACCGCCCGACTCCTCTCATATGAAGCGCAAAATGTATTGGTGGCGCCCGTGTTATGGTGACCTGACCTGTGCTCGCATACCTGGCCACAGTGCTGCTCCGACCCGTGGTTATTTTGCCAAGTTTGTCAGTGAGAGACCCTCAAGCGTGCCACCACCATATAAATTAGCACATTTCTACAAGCATACTTCCACGCTTGGTGGAGTCAGATCCAAACAACTGTGTATCCTACTGTTTGCCTGCGCAGTACAATACAAGTTTGTCACAATGTCTTTTGTGTCAAAACGGTCACAAAAGAGTCTGTCGGAAAAAGCCAAAATCCCTCAGAAATTTTAGGCGACGTTCGCACAGGACGCGTGACGCGTTGCGCCCCACAGGCCTGTGTCACACAGGGTTTATGCGCCACGTTCTGCGTTCCCGTGTGAATAGGGCCTTTATGCAACGACGTTTCACTGAACGCCGTGTCAACGCCAACGCAAAAGGGGTTTTCACATTGGGTGACACGCGGTCATATTCTTGACGTTGGCATCAAAATTTTACATTGCATCCAATGGTGAAATTGTTGACGTCAGCGCAAAGAACGACCACACGTCACCCAATGTGAAACCCCAAAAAAGAGCACTGTTTCCATGGCACTGGCCAATCACGAAACACCATTCGGCGTTGGCGTTGACGCGACGTTCAGTGCAACGTCGTTGCATAAGGTTCCTTGTGGACAGTGCGTCACTGCAAAATTTGTGGTCAACGGGTAGCAGAACGTTGCAGATGACGACCCACCGCCCACTGATTTCCACAGGTACACAACGCATGACGCATCCTGCGTGAAACAGGCCTGAAGAAACAGAGGACAAGAGTGTTGCACAAAGTACTTGTGATCTTTACAAAGATTCTTCTGATCCTTTTGCAAAAAGTATCAGAAGTGTGAAGTGTTGCGGCAGGCTCTCAGCGTGGTTCACGCAGAACAGTCACGCGTGACGTCACTTCATGACGTCCAGGTCAGAGACGCTGCGCGTGACGCTGCCTCGTCGATTCGGGAGCGAAGCACAAGATGCACGCAGCCCATAAAAGGTCAAAAACTTTGTGCAGCAATGCAACGCACCACGCCAACAGTGTTCGCCAGGCCCCAGGGACGCAACGCACGACGCACCCCACATGATCCAGCCCCAGGGACGCAACGCACGACGCACCCCACGTGATCCAGGCCCAGGGACGCAACGCACGACGCACCCCACATGACCCTGGCCCAGGGACGCAACGCATGACGCACCCCACGTGACCCAGGCCCAGGGACGCAACGCACGACGCACCCCACATGACCCT
>JAAUXT010089334.1_pt1 | contig 10747 bp, 10 predicted proteins | sample 7278171 | NCBI WGS metagenome assembly JAAUXT01 (sample SAMN14350112, study PRJNA611818) | marine sediment metagenome | isolation source: surface marine sediment (1.8m) | place: French Polynesia: Moorea | collected 2018-08 | reverse complement strand
TAACTGTTTATCAGAATGTCTGACTTTCTGCGGGGTCATCAAAACAAAAAACATTTATTGCTGTGCTGAAAAATCACCAAAGCAGACTTGTGCCAGGACACACATATGAAGAACACCCTAATCATCTGTTCAGTGAATCTACCACATGAGATGAATTTGCATGAGGCAAAAATTATGCTGAGACCATCACATTATACATTGGCTGAAAAGTGGGTCCAGGAAAAATTTTTCAAAATGGTAATATCTTGCTTCTCACAATGATTCAGAGCATGCCCCTCTGATCTTGAAGGTGTTTATGAACTGTGAATGTTTGTATCGACCACACGCTTTTTATGCGTAGCATTCTTGTTGTGGTTTCTCCTTTCAACTGAACGCTGCAGTCTGTGTTCTTTTGTAGAAAGTGCGATTGGCCGTTGAGAATTGCTTTTTTGGATCCACCCACCTCCGACCCCTCCCCCCCCCCCAGCCCACCCGACTTTGCACTGACACGTAAAAATTCCAGTCAGCCTCCCCCACTTCCGCCCCGCAAGGTTTGACCCAGGCAGGCGACCCCCCCTCCCTTCAACTGCAATCCTGAATCCACAAGAGAATTGTCAATTCACTTTGTTCACGTGCACACTGGGAACCACGCGCGTTTCACCACACGCGTTCTTCTGCATGTTCAAGCCTCCGACGTTTCTTTTTGTTCTGGTTCGTCGGGTTCTGTGAAGGTTGAATATTCCAGGTTATGTTACAGCTGTGATTCTCTGTGATGAAGCGCTTTTGCTTTTGCCGCCGATTATTCTTTCCACCAAGTGATCTTAACATTGTACGGATTCGAAGTGGTGTTGGAAATCGATTGATTTTCACAGGTGAAGGACTTTTGCCGACATTCGTGTACATTTTTGGCTTTGTGATGTTGAAAATAAAAAGAATGCAAGTGTTTCCCTTGTGATTGATTTGTGGGGAAAGTTAAGTTGAAGTGAAACAAGTGCGCCTGTCAGGTGAAGGGAACGGAGCGTGAGTCAATCACCTCGTGTGTCCGGAATCTCCCCCTTCCTGTTGGCAGCATATGGTCGGGAAGTAGAATCCTGGGAACAATTTTCACCTCATGGATTCTCTCGCCCTGGCCGTGGGGCAGGGTGCATCGCGTGTCTGTACAGCAGTCAGTGTTCTTGTTTGCTCGATGTTGTCTCAAAGGAATCCTGGCACCGCTTTCTTGTTTGCAACCGAAAATGCAGAAAGAAGTTTCTTCCAATTCTGGTTTATTCAGCGCTATAGATACATTACTGAAAACATTTACGACAACTGAATTCACAAGCGCCTGACCTCAAATTAGCTATACTTTTCGGCAGCATCGGACAGAGAAATTGTTCGTATTCTGCACGTTGTTTTCAACAAAAGTTTGTCTGAAAGACGTTGCTGCGGACCAAACAACCCCCGTACAAACAGTCCACGGAGAAATGAAACAGCCTTATACATCACAACAAAAATACACACTTGTAAAAATAAATTATTTACACTGCACGCAAGTTGACAACTCCATCACCTGTTCGTGACAAATGTTCCCTTTTGTACAGAAAAAGTCTCCACAGGCTCGTTCAAGCGTAAACGTTTGTATTGTATTGTAAAAATACCGGTTGTTCTTTGTCCTGCTTAAATGGACTTTCATAAATTTCGAACAATTTTGCATTGAGCGAAGAGATGACGCCAATGTCTTGAAAGACGGAGACACTGTCGCTTACAATCTGAATTGTTCAGAAGCAGGATTTGTGAGTTTTGTTAGATGACATCATCACTGTGACATTGGTGTCTTGGGACAACAGATCATGAGTGAATGTCCTGACTAGACGTAACGAAAATCTGGTTGTAACTTAGATTTGAACAAACGTCGTACAACTGGAACATTGGGCACAAACTTCAAGAAAATACAACTTGAAACAGCGAGAACCGTCGTCAACAAGATCAGTTTCACAAAATAAAGTGGGTTTTTTTTCGAGAGAGATCTAGCCATGTACAGGAGAACGCGGCGGACGACATGGAGTGTGTGAAGCTTTATCAAAGAACGTCGACCTGCATGAGGCTGGGTTCTTCTGGCTTGAGAAGGCTGGCGACGGCTGCCTGCTGTGCCTCGCTGGGCAGTCGTTCCGGAGCGTTCATCACTGAAGACTTCTTGCTCAAGTCCCGCAGGCCCTCCGACACCACTACAGAATCGAAAGATGCAGCAAGGTTAGTCTTGACATGATATGACCCTGTACGAAGTTCTCAGGTGCCCTGAAAAGCAAATGCTGATATAGAACGAAATGCCACAACAGGAGAGCAGGCGGCCCAACTTACCTGCAAACAAACCCTGCAAAAGCGGACACATGCTTGCACTCCGTGGTGTGGCAGATATATGTTATCACACACAAAAATATAGAAATGACAGTTCTACGTTACCTCACCCGCTTTCCTCAAATCGCCAAAACATGATTGATTCTGTACTTGCTTCTCTGTTCGGTTTTCCGAGGCGGCGAGAGCTGTGTTGTTCTTTTTTTTCAGGTGGAAGAAAGACATCAATTACATGTAACATGAAAATATTGGCAAGGACAAAGAACAGAGGCAACGCTTTGGTTTTTCAGCTGCCTTGGCTGTTGACCGTATTTCCAGTTTATGTTGTTCAATCCTGCACGCGATCGAGCGTCTTTTATGCCCTTTCGTCGAATTTTACCGTCCAGCATCAGGCAGCCAAACCAAAGCGATGCTTCCCCTGATCCAGAAGCCCCCAACATGGCGACGGCCAGAGCAACAACAGGTGATCTTCAAAAAGGAGCGCCTACCCCTCCGGAGGGTCGTGAGCGGACACTGCTCCTGCACCCAGGCAACCACGCTGCGCTGGAAGTCCTCCTTGTCGTCGGTGCGGACGCTCTTGAAAGACTCGAACATCGGCCGCGTGCCCATCACAATGCTGAACTGTCGCGCGCAGTGAAGGAAAAGTTCGAACAATTCGTGATTCAGAGTTGTTGTGACCTGGATCAAGTTCTGGACAAAAGCATTTTGGGGGTCACGAACAATCCCTTTCCACTTTGTGAGGTACGTGCAATTCATAAAGTCATTGTGCGATTCTTTTCTGCATTCTTTTCTTCTGGAAGTCGCACCAAAGAGCGTGGGGCTGGCAAATTGTTCTTCCAAATTTCGCGCGAAAAGTGCCTCCATCCATATCATCTCACGAACAAACTGCGTGTTGGTGCCAGCAGCGATCAAAGTTGAACTTTGTTCTCCTGAACCACGTCCCCACATGCATGGCTCTCGAGAACATCGCACGGACTGCCACTTTTTTCTTTATCTTATCTCTCTCTGCGTGTGTTTTGAGGTGGACAACATCCACAGCCCTATGTGATTCAGATCCGACCATTCAATACTCACAAAACGGGAGACCAAAAATAGATTTCTACCTGGCCAATTCTTTACGCTCTGTACCCAAGCATTCCACTGTTGGCGCAACTGCCAAGTCTTGCTGACGCAAGTAATTTATGTGAAAAAGTCCACCGGTAAACATGAAACAACAATACTTGTACACCAGTTCTACGTATGATCGCCGTTTTTTTGTCTGCCCGCGCAACGATTCGCACCGCGGTGTTGTGCTCAAGAAGCATCAGTCTCTCAACTCTGGTTCACCTTTGTGGCAGGTATTCATCTTTGTGGCATGCAACCGAATGCTTCAGGTTTGTTGCAGCGGACCAAACGAACTTCTTTTAAAAGTTTGTGGGATGAAACGCTGAAGTTCAGCCATGCATCCCGAGAACAGGGTCTGTTTTGGACTCAACTTCTTCGACAAACTGAGTTGCTGTTCTGTAAAGCAACAAAATTGGGTTGTTTCCTTCATCCGTATCAGAAATATACGAGAGTAACTTGCTACATCGCATTTTTTACAGCTAGAGCTGTAAATAAATCTTCTTCAAATGGCTTCCTTGGCAAACAACCTTGTCTTCAAAACGGACACAACTAGCAGAGCATGATCTTCAACCGACCATTTGAAATGACCTCTGCATGGAAGCAGGCTGCAAAAGAACTTTGCGGGACAAAGCAACCCTGTTTCTTTTACGAAAGGATACGATCCAGAATTTCCAATTGCAGAGAGTGCGCGAGCGGATGTATTCTTCACACATTCTGCTCAGATTGTCGGGCCCCTGCTGCGGTTTCAGCAACTCCACTCCGTTGGACGGCAAAAAGCTCTGGTACTCTCTGAAAGAGAAGAAAGAAATCAAACAACCTCCCCAGTGTCAGTGTCGGCTTTCTCCGATTTGTGCGCAGAGGATTCCATTGAAACAGTCCAAATGGGATCGACACATCAACGGCTCTCATGACCGGTACAAACGAAAACAGCTCACTCAATTTCGGCGGAGAGTTGGGCCATCTCTAGCTTCAGTTTCTCACTCTCTTTCTGCAAATGTTTGCATTCACCGTGTAGCTGACGGCAGTATTCTGCAGCTGAAACCAAAAACAGCCACTTGCAAAAGCGGAAACAGGGCACTCGCAGTTGCAAAGAAAACACCGCGAGATTCACAAATATCACTTCAGTCTGTACACACTTTTCACCAGCATTGACGACTTGCTATCTTTGCCATTGCTCTGGGTGTCGCCGATGGCTGGAACCAGCTCCTTGATGGCGTCGAAGCCATTCTGTACCAGATGATAAAAGGTCGAAGAGAAGGCGGTTAAATCACTAGAATAAGTTCTGAGTCGAATTGCTGGGGGCTGTAATTGGTGGTGGTCCTTCAAAACAAGTCCATTTGTCAAAAAGTACACAGGAACAAAAATAACGAGACAGTGTCATGTTCGTGACATGGACGAGGAAGCCCAAAAATGAGGAACAATTCCCAAGATCAATTTTTGAGGTGCACCCAGCATGCATGACCACTGTTTCGTTGGTATCATTGTTCAACACTCTGGCACAGTCCCCGTTGAGCACTTCTCCATGGCACGGAACGAATTTTCACAAATCCCTGCAACTGTCTTCTCTGACAACGATTTCGAACAAGGTCCACCCCAAGTTGAATCTGAAGGGACTGCGCCTGTGAGTGTCAACGACGCAAGAGTTCCTTTGCAAGAAAGGTCTTGTGCTCTGCTTGCTTTGACCTTGCTCGCAAAATGGCTACGTCTGTGTACGTTGTGCCACTACAATGACCACTTTGAAGCTTTATCACCACAATAAAGTGAAGCTTTTATTTACCCATTTCGTTGTGGCTGAAAAATTCAGAACAACATTTCAACGTATCAAGCGAAAACAATGCCAAAAGGTGAACAGTTCTCAAATCAAAACTTTTTCTTTCGCTAAACTTTTCTTTTCTCAAACTTCAGAAACACGCATGCAGGGAGATCTTAGCATCCGCCTTTGGCTTCAACAGTCAAACATGAATTTTCCTGTTTTACGAATGGTTTGCAATAGAAACCTTTGCATTGAGCACAAATCTCGTGAGCCTGGCATGCCTTCAAGAACGCAAGAGAAAACATATTGTGGGCTGACCGTTACTGTAACGAGTGTACAAGATTTGTTTCGGTTGATCTGCCGTTTGCGAGACCTTGCCACTGAAAGGACGTTCCCTACTTTACACTTGAAAACCTGCCAGGCTGCCAAAGTGGAATGCTAGGATCTGGCCAAACAAGAGCTGGAAAAGTTGCGTGGCTCGTACCTATCCTGCCTCACTTGACTGTCCGAAGAATCGGGAATTTTGAATTTCAAAATATTTTAAGAAGAATAAGCAAATTGACAGTACCTCTTATAAGGGTATTATTTCACCTGTATTTTTACTCTTCTCTTGATCTCGGCTTTTCTATGAGACGGGCGCTTATGGCGGGGAATCTTCTGAAGTTTGGTGTCGGGCGCTCCGGCGTCACTAATGCTCGTCCGGGGGGATCGGTGGCGGGGGCTGCTGGGCTGGCTGAACTGCTTGGGCGTGGGCGTTGCCTGGTAACCGGGGCTCACCGACTTGGGCGGACTGCTGCCGCATGACGTGCTCAGACTGGGCGAGGTGGTGGCCGGGGGCGAGGGCAGCTGGAAGGACGCGAACAAGCTAGTAGACCCTGTTGGGGGGCTGCCGGCGATGCTGGGCGGGCAACTGGCACTGGGCGGGACCATGAACTTGGGTGGGGCGTTCAACAGCTGCACCATGGGAATCTCGAGTTTGGAGAAAATGCTCGCTTCTGTCAGCTCCGGCCCAACTGGCACAACCACCTGCAAAACATGTTTGTGTCATCAAAACAGCACACAAAAGCGCGGAAATTTTCCGCAACTTTGTTCAAGAAAGCAACGAACAATGGAAAAATAATTTACCGGTACCCCTCAATGTGTCCTTTGTTCAGTTTTACAATTTGTTCAAAGTATGATTCGCCCCCCCCCCCACCAATCCTGGATCCGCCCTGAAAACCAACAACTGTCTGCAGACTGCTGCACATTTTGTGAAGGAAGCAATGTCATTTGCTCTTATTCTCTTATTGCCACCCAGTGTTTTGAAGGTTCTCTCCCGTGTGTTCCAGTGTGCCTCAGATGCAACAGACGTGTGGAAGACAGCAGACACGTGCCGGACCGAGCGGGCGGCACGCGTCGAGTACACGCAAGCAGCTGCACACGTGCAGCTGTCAATCATCAATCATCCGTGTGTGGTGTGAGCGCACGGTGTGGAATCGCAACACTCAAAGCTGAAAAAGCATTTTTTTGTATCGCGTATCTTCTCTTTTGATCTGCTTGTGTTAGAGTGCATATTTTCAGAAACCAAACAGGATCCGCTGGCAATTTGCTGGGAAATGCGAACAACCTTTTCAAATGGAAATTTATGCGTGGAAGAGGTCGATAAAGGTTCACTGTGCTTTGTATTGCGACCGGCCAAGCGTTTCGCCACGGTGCCGCCACCGCCACCGCGCATGAATATCTCGCTCAGCTATAAATTGAACTATTTCGCCCCAGCTCGGACTTCTCACTTTGCCGTCGGAGAGGAAACATCTCTCCGTGCTGCTCACAACGAAGCAAATACAATCACGAACAATCAACTTGTTGACAAACGTTCCAGATGATCATCCAGATTCCAGTGATGACAAGGGTGAAGTTTGATCAGAAAGAATCACGAACTGACCCAAACATGACACGGAGAAGAGGAATTTACGTCGCAATCAAAAATATTTCATCATGCTGCTTCGATAATACATGATCAAAATCGGGCACAAAACAACGAGATACTGGGAAAAACAACTTGCCTCAGTCTTCTGCTCATGTGGTGTGCCGAAATTTTGCTCCTCCAGATTTAGGATATCATACAAATCTTCTAAATCGATCGACAACTGCTCGCCTTTCATGCTGATAGTAGTGCTGCCTTGGGCAGCCGACATTATAATGACGACCGCGCATCTCACTCCGAGCATGTCGCGATCCGACTCCCTCTCTTGCAAGATTTGTACACTACAAGTACACAAATTACCAGCAAATAAATGTTTGCAGTTTGGAGCCTCCTCTGAAATGCGAGAACCAAAATGAGACGTCGAAAAAAGGAAATAAGAAAAGAAACAAGAACCTGGGGCGCACACAGAGACACGCCGAATTCACTATGATCGGTTCATGCAGCCAGGATCGGGCAGGAGAGGGGCGGTCGGGGCGCCAACTTCAAACTTTAAAACATTTTTTCGTCAAAAGTTTCCAGACTGTGAAAAGAAAGAAAAAATCACTGTTGAACTTGAAAGGTTTTTCTTATGTTCTGACTTCGAAAACATTTTCACAGTGGCCCAGAGGAGCGGCCATCACTGGATCCACCTCTTCAGTCTCAGGGGGCCGCCAAACCAGTAGAAAATACAAGTTCATGAGTTGCAACAAAAATTTGAGCGTCCGCAAGTCGTTATGCCAGCTGAGACAAGTCTGGCCCGCTTCCACCAATCGTGGAACCGTAATGCTGGACCCAATGCTGGACGTAATGCTGGTGGATGCTCAGGCATGACTCCAGCCTCATACATTTTGGCCAATGATCGACTCATGCAATTGTTTTCAAGACAGTTGGGATCAACTTCACTTGAGCAAATTCAACAAAGTATAGGCCGACCGCGCTTCCTCGGCACGATGAATTTTTGCATTTTCTCTCTCAAATCAAGACACTCAGCTTAAATTTTCACAGTTAATCGAGATTAACTCATGACCTAACTGATTCTTTCCTCAATTTTTGAGACTTTATTCTACAGCTGTATTGAAGTGGAAATGTAATCTCTTGAAAACAAAGTGGGGAATTTTCCTTTGTTTGTGGCTTCTGAGCATGCTCAGTAGGTCAGTTACCATGGAGATGTGTGATAATGTCATAATTCCCAGTCAAATTTGACCTAGTTTCACCAAATCTTCAATGAATTTTCCTACTGCAAATGTATTTTGCATAATTTCTCCTGAGATAGAATGAATTTGATTTATTGAGTAGTAGAAAGTTAGGTTAAGTTATAAAGAAGAAAAAGAGCCCATTTGTTGTTTGAAATTCCAAATTTGAAAGAAATAATGACAAAAATTCATCGTGCCGAGACTGCACGGTCGACCTACGAGGGGGCATCCTTTTCTGGCGAGAAATGTCACTGAACATGATGAAGGTATTTGACACAATTTCTTTTGTGTGAGCATTTGGAACAAAAGGCAAAACAAAAGGTGACATGACAAAAACAGAAAACAATCATGTCAAATGCGGTCAACATTTCTCGCCAGGAAAGGATCCCCCCTCGTATACACCCGATGGTCACATGTTTGACCAGCGTACAGCTGAGGTTGAGGGGGTGTTGAGGCAGGTAGCAAACAGCCGGGGAGGTTGGGTTGTTGGTTGGCTGAGGAGTGGGCTTCTCTGAGGAGAGGAGAGGGTATGCCTGGATGAATACAATTGGTTTATTATTTGCTGCATGCTTGTCGGATGATATGGCTTCACCTGGGTGTCCCACCAATTGGCAGTCTGACAAACTGGCATTTTCTGGATTGCTGCCCCCGTCCTTTGCAAAATTTGAGGAAAGTAGGAAATTCAGAATTTCTGAATTTCCTGGTTTCTGGGTTGCCCCCTCTTCGAAAAAATAAAAAGAGGATTTGGAGATTTATAAATTTTCAGATTTCCTAATTTCTGGATCCCCCCTTCCTGTGTAGAAAATAATATCAAGAATGGATGTTGTGGTGATTTGAGGAGCTTTCCCAATGATGTCAAAATATTGGGTTGTGTATTTTGAACTAAATCTCTTGGGAGCCTTATTGCACTCATTTTAATAGTACGCAAATGTATGGAAACTTACAAAAATGGAAAAGCAAACAATGTTGTGCTGAGTTATACACAAATGAACCTAACTTTGTCCCAAAATATACTATGAAATGTTCATAAAATTTTAAAATTCAATCCCTGAGTTTGACACACCTGAAAACCATGTAGAAATTTTCACAATTCAAAAAATCAATGCTGCCGCTCAAATGCCCAACCAACACAGTGTATTTCACCCTTTTCATTTTCACCTTATAATTATACATTTTGAAACAGAGTAAAATTTACCCAACCAAGTCCTAAATTTCTGGATTCCCCCAAATTTAAACTTTTTGACCTCTTGAACCAACACTTCAAACCAACATATTCTTTCCTCACACATCATCCCAACCCAAACAAAACAAAAATGCCCAAATTTGAACCTCATCTTCACCAAGAGACTGGTGTTCACTGTTCAAACGTTTTCATGTTTTTCGAAGTCAAGAAACAACTGATGTGGACTTTTATGGGAGCAGTGATGACAAAGAACAAACTTTCCACTTTCTCTTTGGTGCTGCTTAACTGCCAAACTTGGCGGTTTTGTTCCAGATTTTGGGTGCCAAACTTGGGATGCAACTGCAGGTGCAACGAAAATGGTACCACTGAGAATACATGCATTCTAACATCACACACAGGGCAGGGTGGGGGTGTCACAAAGGCTACATTGAAATCTTGGGAGTATATTAAATTTGGGTTTTGCAGTGTGACCTTTTCGTTTTCGGGTGATTTGAGGTGGGTTGCGCGATTTGGGCTCAAGCGAGCCAAATCGGTGCAAGCCAAATCAAAGCACCTACAGGCAGCATCTTCCAAATGTATGTGTACAACAGTTTGATGGTCAAGATGAGGATCACTTCAGGATCTTTTGGGCTCTTTTGGTTCATTTTAGGTTGGGGATAATGTATGAGGAAGGAATTTATCAAATTGAAGGTACAAATATTTTGTGAAGGAAGTATATTGGTGAAAATATTATATGGGGGTCAAAGAGGTAGCATTCAATTTTTGATTTTTAAAAATTTGTACATAGTTTTTAGGTGGCGCTAAAGTTGGGGTTGAAAAGTTATTTTGATAGAAAATTTAAGAACAGATATTGGGTAATTCTTTCAGTTATTACATGGATATTGTTGTGAAACAATATATGAAAGTTCCATTTGGTTGAATTTGCTCCATTCGGGTGTACATGTATGCTAAATGAGTTCCCAAGTTACATGTATAAATATTGAATGAAAAAAGTAAACATTTTGACAGAAAAAGAAACCCAAATCAGAGCAAGCCAAATCAGAGGAACTGAAATTGCCTCAAATCACTGTGAGCTCCATGGAGCTATTTTTAGGTGATTTGAGGTGGGTTGCATGATTTGAGCCAAATTGGTGTGAGCCAAATCAAAGCACCTTCCAAAAGTATGTCTACAGCAGTTTCATGGTCAAGATGAGGATTGATTTAGGACCTTTTGGGCTCTTTTGGTTCATTTTGGGTTGGGGATAATGCGCGAGGAAGGAATT
>JAAUXT010117790.1_pt1 | contig 10749 bp, 9 predicted proteins | sample 7278171 | NCBI WGS metagenome assembly JAAUXT01 (sample SAMN14350112, study PRJNA611818) | marine sediment metagenome | isolation source: surface marine sediment (1.8m) | place: French Polynesia: Moorea | collected 2018-08 | reverse complement strand
TTCGATCCGGGCGATGTCCAGCGCCGGATCCTCGCCGCCGACCTTGGCGGAGTGGGTCCGATAGCCCCGGTCCCGCGCCGCCTCGATCATCGCCACCATCTCCTCGGGCGTGCCGGTCGAGATCGAGCTGTTGAGCGCCACGCTCTCGCCCGCCGCCCCGCCGAAGAGCGTGTAGAGCGGGAGCCCCGCGGCCTGCCCGAGGAGATGGTGGCGCTGATCGAGGCGGCGCGGGACCGGGGCTATCGGACCCACTCCGCCAAGGTCGGCGGCGAGGATCCGGCGCTGGACATCGCCCGGATCGAAGCGATCGAGGCTGCGCGACAACCTGACGAGCAGATCACCTACGATGCGAATCGGGCCTGGACCCCGGCGCTCGCGATCGAGGTCATGAACGGGGCTGCGGCCCGGGGCTGGTTCGAGCAGCCCTGCGAGACCCTGGACCAATGCCTACAGGTGCGGCGCTCGACTCGACAGCCGCTGATGCTCGACGAATGCCTGCACAGCTTCCAGGACCACCTGGAGGCCTGGCGGGCGCGTGCCTGCGAGGGCGTTAAGGTGAAGCCCAATCGCGTCGGCGGACTCACCAAGGCGCGCCAGCTGCGCGACTTCGGGGTTTCGGTCGGCTGGCGTCTGCATATCGAGGATGTGGGCGGCACGGTGCTCGCCGATACGGCCGCGCTACACCTCGCACTTTCGACGCCGCCCGAGAACCGGCTGGCCTCATGGCTCTGCCATCCGCATCTGACCGAGGATGCAGCGCCCGGGCAGGGCGCGCGGAACAGCGACGGCGTGGCGGTCCTGCCGCAAACGCCCGGGATCGGCGTCGTTCCGGACACGGATTGGCTCGGCGAGCCTCTGGTCAGCTACGAGAGGCCGGGGCCGTGAAGATCACACGGATCGCCCTCTATGTCGTACCTCTGACCAGCCATGCGACCTATTACATGTCCGACGGCAAGGTCTGCGACGAGGTCGAGAGCGTGGTCCTCCGCCTCGACACCGACCAGGGCCTGACCGGCTGGGGCGAGGTCTGTCCGATCCCCCGCTACCTGCCAGCCTACGCGCGCGGCGTCGCCCCGGCGATCGCCGAGCTGGCGCCGCTGCTATTGGGCGCCGATCCGGTCGGACCGGAGGCGCTGCTGGAAGCTTGCGAGGCCGAGCTCCCGGGCCACCGCTACGCGAAGTCCGTGCTGGACCTGGCGCTCTGGGATTTGACCGCCAAGGCGGCCGACCTGCCGCTTTACCGCTTGCTCGGTGGCCGCCGCATGGAGAGCGCGCCGCTCTACCATTCCATCACCTGCATCGCCCCCGCAGAGATGGCCGCGATCGCGGAAGCCGCCTACGGCGAGGGCATCCGACAGTTCCAGGTCAAGGTCGGCGCCGACGACGACTGGGAAGCGGATGTTGCGCGCATCCGCGCCGTGCGCGAAGCGGTCGGGCCGGGACCGTTGGTCTATGCCGACTGGAACGCCGGCGCCAGCAAGCTGACCGTCCTCCGGGTCTCGCAGGCCCTGGGCGACCTGGACGTCATGCTGGAGCAGCCCTGCGAGAGCCTGGAGGCCTGCGCCGAGGTTCGCCGGACGACCGGGCGCGCCATGAAGCTCGACGAGAGCGCCCACGACACGGAGTCCCTGCTCGAGGCCCAGGCGCTAGGCTGTGCCGACGTGGTGGCGGTGAAGCTCTCGAAGTTTGGTGGCCTCAGCGCGGCCCGCCGGGCGCGCGACCTCTGTCTGCATTTCAAGATCATGATGGTGATCGAGGACACCTGGGGCTCCGACATCGTGACTGCGGCGTCGGCGCATCTGGCGGTCGCCACGCCGTCGCGTTATTTGCTAAATGTCTGCGATCTCTCCGGCTACGTCGCGCCGCGGATCGCGCCCGACGGGCCGGAGCGCAAAGAGGGTCGACTCGCGCCTTCGGAGCGGCCGGGGCTCGGCGTGACCCCGGACGAGGCCGTGTTGGGCGAGGCTGTCGCCGTCTTCGGATAGGAGTAAGGAAAGTCATGGACGCCAGATTGGATTGGAGCAACGACGCGCTCTTCGAGCTGGCCGAACGCGTGCTGCCCGGCGCCGGCCTCGGCGGCTACGCTCTGCCGGAGGACATCCGCTTCGTCTTTGCCGAGGGCGCGGGCCCGCGGCTGCGGGATGTCGAGGGGCGGGAGTACATCGACTACGTCGGTGGCGCGGGCGCGCTGATCCTGGGCCATTCCCATCCGGCGGTGGTCACGGCGGCGCAGGAGCAGGTCGGGCGTGGCCTGCACATGTTCGGCACCCTGAACGAGCCGGCGATCCGCCTGGCCGCGCGCCTGGTCGAGGACATCCCCTGCGCCGAAAAGATCGTCTATGCGACCACCGGCTCGGAGGCCACGGCCTACGCCATGCGCCTGGCGCGCGCCTTCACCGGGCGCGACCTGGTCCTAAAGTTCGAAGGCGCCTATCACGGCAACCACGACTACGCCCTAGCTTCGACCTTTCCGACGGCCCTGGGCAACGATCCGCACGGCCAGGACGACACCGCCGGCCGGCCGGCCGGCACGCGATCGACCATGCTGGTCGCGCCCTACAACGACGCCGAAGCCGTCGAGCGGATCGTTAAGGACCATCGCCAGGACCTAGCGGCGGTGATCGTCGAGCCGGTGCAGCGGATCATTCCCGCGCGGCCCGAGTTCCTCCAGACCCTGCGCCGGATCTGCGACGAGAACGGAGTGCTGCTGATCTTCGACGAGGTGGTGACCGGATTCCGCCTGGCCTATGGCGGTGCCCAGGTACACTACGAGGTGACGCCGGACCTGGCGAGCTTCGGCAAGGTCGTGGGCGCCGGCGGGCCGCTATCCTGCGTCGCCGGGCGGGCCGAGATCCTCGACCTCTGCGATCCGCGCCGCAAGGGCGAGCCGAACTACGTCTACTTCAACGGTACTCTGCACGGCAATCCGGTGGCCGCGGCGGCCACCCTGGCCCTACTCGATGAGCTGACGGAGCCCGGAACCTACGCGCGACTGAACGCCTTCGCCGACAGGGCTTGCGCCGAATGCCAAAAGGTGCTCGACCGTCACGACCTGCCGGCGATCGCCGAAAACACCGGCTCGCTCTGGCAGATCCTCTTCATGCGGAAGCGGCCCGAGACCCAGGCCGACATGATGGCCGGCGACGGTGCGGCCGCGCGCCGCTTGGACGCCGAATGCATGAAGCGGGGCATCTACGCCTTGCCGGGGGTGCGGCGCTTCTTCTCGACCGCGCACGGCGAGGCGGAGCTGGAGGACAGCCTGCAGATCTTAGACGCCGCCTGCGCCGCGATCTCGTAGCACGAGGGAGCGCTTGTGGCGGAACCTCACGGTGTGGGGCGCCGCAGCTTCTCCTGCCAGCCCGGGCTGTCGATGACCGAACGATTGACGATCCCGCGGGGCACCTGGCCGGCCTTGAAGTCCAGCACCGCCTTGACGTCCGCCGCGCCGTTGCCGGCGAAGCACTGGTCGGTCCAGCAGAGGGCGTGAGGGGTGAGGATGACGTTGTCGAGGTCGAGGATCGGGTCGTCCGGGGCCGGCGGCTCCTGCTCCAGGACGTCGAGGCCGGCGCCGGCGATGCGGCCCTCGGCCAGGACCGCGGTCAGGGCGGCCTGGTCTACGATCGGGCCGCGCGCCGTGTTGATCAGGTAGGCGCCGGGCTTCATCAGGGCCAGGCGCTCGGCGTTGACCAGGTGGTGCGTGGCCTCGGAAAGCGGACAGTTGACCGCCAGCACGTCGGCGCTGCGGAACAGGTCCTCGAGCCCGACCAGCTCGATGCCGAGCTCCGCGGCGATGGCAGGGTCGGCGTAGGGGTCGTGAGCCATGTAGTTCATGTCCAGGGGCTTGGCCAGGCGAAAAAGCTCGGCCCCGATGTTGCCGATGCCGATCGAGCCCAGGGTGAGTCCGACCAGACCGACGCCCATGTGGTCGGAGCGCAGGTTCCAGGTCTCTGGGCCGCCGCGGGTCAGGCGATCCTTGACCATGAGCTTCCCGGTCAAGGCCAACATCAGGGTCAGGATCGAGACCGCCACTGGGCGCCGCACGCCGTCGGGCGTGATCACCAGGGCCACGTCCTTCGCCGTGCAGGCCTCGACATCGACGGTGTCGTAGCCGACGCCGAAGCGTGCGACCACGGCAAGGCGGGATCCTCTTGAGAGCGTCTGCGCGGTGACCCTTGGCATCAGCAGGATCAGTGCATCGATATCGGCGACCTGCTCGGGCGCGATCTCGCTGCAGGGCTCGAGCACGACCAGCTCGACGTCGTCGCACTCGCGCAGAGGTGAGAGGTCGAACATCGGATAGGCGGGCTGTCCCGTCGCATCGAAGAAATCGCCGCTGAGGGCAACGCGGAATGCGGACATGATGTGGCTCCCTTAAGCGCAGGCCTCGCGCAGGTCCTTGAGGGCGCCGGCCAAGGCGTCGCCCAGGACCCAGGCGTCGGCCGAATAGGCGATGAAGTCGAAGCCCTGCTTGTAGAGCTCAGTGCCACTGGCAACATCCGGTACCAGGCGGCCGAGCGACTTGCCGGCCTTGCGGCCGGCGGCGATCACGGTCTCAATCGCGCCGGTGAAGTCCGGATGGTCGAACTGCCCCGGAATGCCTAGCGAGCAGCTCAGGTCGAAGTGACCGACCCAGAGGCAGTCGACGCCGTCGATTGCGGCGATGGCCTCGGCGTTCTCGACCCCCTTGGCGGTTTCGATCTGGGCAAAGAGGGTGGTGCGCTCGTTCTGCGCGACGAGTTTCTCGTCGGTCGGACCGGCGGTGTAGGCGTCTAGCGCAGCGCGCAAGATCACGCCGCGGCCGCCGCGCGGCGTATACTTCATGCACTGGACGATCTGCTCGGCCTCCTCGGGCGTCGAGACCATCGGCAGCATCACGCCCTCGGCGCCGGCGTCGCAGGCCCGGGCGATGTCCTTGTAGTCCCTGGATGGGACCCGGACGATGGTCGGCAGGTCCGCGGCCTGCAAGAAGCGCAGCATGCGCTTGGTGGTCTCGATGCCGAAGCCGCTGTGCTCGGTGTCGAAGATCACGAACTCGCAGCCCGCGTTCTTGCAGATGTGCCCCATGCCAGGGGTGTCGAACTCGAAGATGAAGTGCCCGGCCTTGAGGGCGCGGGTCTGCGCCATGGCCTTCAGTCTCGCTTCCATCATCCTGCCCTCCTAAGGCTGGCTGTCGTGGATCATTCGGCGGCCTGGATTCGGGCCACGGCATAGGGGCCGAGGTCGAGACCTGAGCCCGAGGCCTTGCGCCGGCTCCGGTCGAAGCCTTGCGGGCCGGTGGCACAGGCCTCGAAGCTGGTCTCGTCGAGGACCGAGACCGCCGCTGCTTCCAGGTCGGCGCCCTCGATCTCGACCCGCCGCGTCTCGTCGCCTAGGTTGGCAAGCCAGAGCTGTGCCCGGCCGCCGGTCTGGATTGCCAGGGCCTGTAGGTCGCGCGGGGCCGAGACCTGGGTCGCCAGGCGCTCCGCCCCGGAGACGGCATAGACACCGCGCATCACATGGAAGGCGGGATAGAGGCCGCCGGCATCGTCGTACCAGGGCTGGCGGTAGGGCATCTCATGGTGGACCAGGCCGAACTCGCCGAGCGGGGCACCGAGGATCACCTCGTCGATGCCGCCCTCGGCCATGCGCGCGGCGTAGCCCAGGTGCCAGGCCGCACCCAGCAGCCCGCGCTGGCGGGGATCCGCGCGGGTCATGGTCATGCGCGCGGCCGCGGGGTTCTCCGGCGGCTCATTGCCGAAGGGGCTGGTTCGCGAGCCGATGCTGCCCGGGCCGATGCGGTAAGTCTTGTCGCCGAAGAGCGCACGGCCCGAGGCGATGACGTAGGGCAGGGCCTCCAGGGTCTCGGTCACCGAGCGGTCGTCGGCGGCGTGGACGATGGCGCAGGTGCCGTGGCAGACGAAGTCGAGGGCTGCGACGGGCGGCGGCTTGCGGTTCAGCTCGGTGAAGTAGACGAAGTTGCCGCCGCCGATCCGGGCGTTCGGAAAGGCCTTGCGGGCGGCAGAGAAGAGGTCGTCGAACTCCTTGGTGTCCGGAAAAATGCTGCCCGGCATGACGAAGCCTAGGTCGCCGGCCGGGGTGACTGCAACCGAGACCGGGGCGAGGCCCGCTGCCTCTGCCCAGCTCGCCACCGTGGCGAGTTCCTCCTCGGGCGGGCCTTCTCCGGGGATCACGACCTCCAGCGCGGGCTCCGTACCAAGGCCCTCGGCCAGTCCTTTGAAGGCGCGTAAGGCCTCCGCGGCGTCGTCCCGCCGCGCATCCAGGTAGAGGCTGAGGAATCCCGGCACCAGCGGTGTCAGGCTATCCAGCTTGTCCAGCGCCGCCGTCGCATGCCGGGCTTCCACGGCCATCCCGAAGCGCGGCACCCGGCCCTGGCTTCCGCCGAGAGAGACCGTCACCGCTTCACCCGCTGCTCCGGTCGTGACCGCAGGTGCCGAACCCTCGAAAGCGAGGCTCACCGACTGGGTCAAGCTCTCGCCGGCCGGCAAAGTATAGGGGAAGGGTAGGCCAAGCGGACGGACGTAAGTTTTGTAGGAGGCATCGGTCCAGTTCCGCTGGTCCTCCATCTCGAAGGTGTCGCCAATCATGGTGCAAGTCACGCGCAGCCCAGGCGCGACCTGGTGGGTCAGGGCGCGAATGTCCATGATCGGCTGTTTGGGATCGATCTCGGCCGGGAACACCGTATCGATCACCTTGCCGCCGACCTCAGTGACCTTGACCGGCTCGCCGCTGACCCCGGCCACCGGATGCAGCACCACGAAGCCGGTGCGGTTGGTGAGAAAGTCGGTGTCGGGCGTGCCGTCGGCCTCGAAGCTGAGGCTGCCGTCGGCTGTGCCGGTGATTCGGGCGCGGTAGCGGAAGGACTGTGCACCGTCAGTACAGACCGCCAGGTAGGTAACGACAAAGCTGTCGCCCGACTCCTGGACCTCGAAGCCCTCGATCTGGGGGTCGAAGGTCCCCCAGTACTGGTCTCGGACCACATAGGAGATGGCGCGGATCGCCTCCTGGCCACCGAAGCGGATGTAGCGCAGGTTGCCGGCGTCGAGCTCGGCGGTGAGGGGCCCGGCGCTCAGCAGTCGGGTCTCGGCGGGCGGCGCCTCTGTGCCGAAGAGCTTCACGGCGCGGCTCGGCGGGGCGGTCATGGCGGCTCCTCTCTTGGTCTCTTCTCAGGTTCCGGAGTGCGAGACGACCCGCTCGCTCTCCGGATCGATGATCACGATGCGGTTCATGTCGAACATCAGGTCGAGCTGCTCACCCGGCTTCTCGACGTCGTGCACTTCCAGTTCGGCCATCACCTCGACCCGGTCCAGCAGGAAGGTGCCGTAGGTTCGCGAACCCGTCGGCTGCACCAGGTCGATGGTCACGTTCAGCGGCGCCAGGCCAGGCCGGGCCTCGCCGTTGCGCCGCCGCTCGATGTGCTCGGGCCGGACACCGAAGACGACCTCCTGGCCGGCCCGCTCCGCCAAGGCGGCCTGACGACCGGCTGGCAACGGCAGCACCCGGCCGTCGGCAAAAAAGACGGCCAGGGCCTCGCCGTTGGTGTCGAGCCGCGCGGGCACGAAGTTCATCGCCGGCGAGCCGAGGAAGCCGGCGACAAAGCGCGTCGCCGGGCGCTCGAAGAGCTCCAGCGGTGTGCCCTGCTGCTCGATCAGGCCGTCCTTCAGCAGCACGATCCGGTCGGCCAGGGTCATGGCCTCGATCTGGTCGTGGGTGACGTAGACCATGGTCTTGCCGATGTCCTGGTGCAGCCGCTTGATTTCGCTGCGCATCTCGTCCCGCAGCTGGGCATCGAGGTTGGACAGGGGCTCGTCGAAGAGGAACAGCCGGGCGTCGCGCACGATGGCCCGGCCGATCGCAACCCGCTGGCGCTGGCCGCCCGAGAGCTCTCGCGGCAGGCGCTCGAGCAGGCCGGAGATGTCGAGCAGCGCGGCGGCGTCGCGCACGCGAGTCTCGACCTCCGCAGCCGGCGCCTTGCGGGCGCGCAGGCCGAAGGCGATGTTCTCGAAGACGCTCATATAGGGATAGAGCGCATAGTTCTGGAACACCATGGCGACGTTGCGGTCACGCGGCCGCATATCGTTGACCACCTCGCCATCGATGGCGATCTCCCCGGCGTCGGCCTCCTCCAGGCCGGCGATGCAGCGCAGCAGGGTCGACTTGCCGCAGCCCGAAGGCCCGACCAGGACCGTGAACTCGCCCTCGGGGATGTCGAGGTCGACCCCGCGCACGGCGTGGACCTTGCCGTAGAACTTCTGCAGGGACGTAATCGTCAGGCGTCCCATCTCTTAACCCTTCACCGCGCCCATGGAGATGCCGCGCACCAGGTAGCGCTGCAAAAACGCGACCGCGACGAAGACCGGGGCCGCACCCAACACGCTCATGGCCGCGATCTTGGCCCAGAAGTTGGACTGGGCGCCGAAGTAGTGGGTGACCTGGACCGGATAGGTGGTCACCTCGCTGCGGGTCATGACCAGCGCGAAGATGAAGTCGTTCCAGGCGAAGACGAAGGTGAAGACCGCGGTCGCGAAGAGCCCGGTGCGCGCCATGGGAAAGATCACCCGGACCAGCACCTGCCAGCGGGTGCAACCGTCGACCAGCGCGCTTTCCTCCAATTCCCGGGGGATGTCCTCGATGTAGCCGCGCATCATCCAGATCACGTAGGGCAGGTTGAAGGCGGTGTAGAGCAGGATCAGACCGTGATAGGTGTCGACCCAGCCGAGCCAGACGTAGAGCAGGAACAGCGGGAAGACGATGGCGATCGGCGGGATCATGCGCTGGGAAATGATCCAGACCGCAAGGTTGTCGCCGCCGGTGCGGAAACGCGCGAGGCTGTACGCGCAGAGCGTGCCCAGGAACATCGCCAGCACGGTGCTGACCCCGGCGACGAAGAGACTGTTCCAGACGGTCACCGCGTCGCCGTCGCGGAACAGCACCGCGAAGTTGTCGAATTGGATGCTGGCCGGATACCACACCGGCGGGGAGGCGAAGATCTCCTCCGGGGTCTTGAAGGAGATCATGAAAAGCCAATAGATCGGAAAGAGGAAGAGGGCAGTCAGCGCTACTGCCGCGGCGTAGCGGACGGCGAGGCGGACTACCTTCTTCCGGCTGAACCCGATCCGCGGTGCGGCGACGCCGACCGCGGGCTCCCGATCCGCGGCCGCGGTCATCGGGCGATCTCCATGCGCTTCAATGCGAAGACCACAGCGACGGTGAGCAGTACGATCACCAGGAAGGCGATGGCGCCGGTGTAGCTGGTCTCGAACTGCCGGAAGCCCTGAATGTAGGTGTAGATCGAGATGGTCTCGGTCCGAGTGCCCGGGCCGCCTTGGGTCAGTGCCCAGATCACGTCGAAAATCCGGAACAGGTCGAGGCCGCGGATCAGGAGCGCGATGGCCATGACCGGCCAGATCGCTGGCAGGATGATCTTGAAGAAGGTGCGGCCGAAGGAGGCGCCGTCGATCTCGGCGGCCTCGAGCAGGCTCCGGTCGACGTTGGACAGGGCGGCCAGCAAGATCAGGAACATGAAGGGCGTCCACTGCCAGATCTCGGCGATGAAGATCGCCGGATAGACGTACTCGGCGCGGATCGTCCAGAGGATCGGCATGGGCTCGCCGGCGAGCCAGCCGAGCACCTGGTTGATCGGTCCGTAGCGGTTGTCGAAGAGCAGACGCCAGGTCGCGCCGGCCACGACCGGGGCGATCATGGTCGGCAGGACCAGGAGCGCGACGAAGATTTGCCGGCCAGGCAGGCGGTCGAGGAAGAGCAGGGCCATCAGCAGCCCGAAGACCAGCTCGACCGGCAGAGCGACGGCCGTGATCAGCAGGGTGTGCCCCAGCGCCTGCCAGAGCCGGGCATCGGCGAAGAGCGCGCGGTAGTGCAGAAGGCCGTGGAAGGAGGTGTCCTCCTCCAGCATGGTGATGTTCTGAAAACTGACCGCCAGGGAGTAGATCAGCGGGAAAATGCCGATGAGGAGCAGCAACAGTATCGCCGGCGCGACGATCAGGTACTTGAAGCGGCGGTCGGCGAAGAGGCTGAACCTTTCGCCGAGGCTCCGATCTGACGCGGCGGCGGTCATCGATGGTATTCCTGGCCGGCTAAAGGGACCACTTGCCTGCTGAGAGATAGCCGAGCGCAGCGCGGTCACCGCCCCCGGCTGTCACGACCTCACTTCGGATAAGCGTTGGGCTTGCTGGCCCAGTCAGCGTAGGCCGCTTTCTGCTTCTCGACGCCGATCTTCTCGGTCAGGCTGTCCCACTGCGCCGCCACGTCGTCGAGGATCGCCTTCGCATCCTCGCCGGCCCAGAGCCGCGTGATGGACTGGCGCAGGGCCTCCTCGTACTTGTCGATCTGCAGGATCGAAAGGTCGAGCAGGCCGGTGTCGGCGCCATCGCGCAGAGTCTTGAGGTAGGCCGGCGCGTCCTTCCAGCGCGACAGATAGTCCTTGTCGGTGAAGTGCGATTCGCGGAAGGGGTCGCGCAGGGCATAGGGAAGCTGCACCCGCTGCAGGCTGACCTCTTCGCTGTTCAGCCACTGGATGAAGAGGTAGGCGGCCTCCTTGTTCTTGCTCTTAGAGGAAACCGAAAGCGAGAAGCCGGCGGCCAGCTGTGGCGTACCTCCCGGCGGCAGGGCGTAGCCCACCTTGTCGGCGATGGTCGACTTCGGCACCCAGGACAGGGCCTCCTCCTCGACGCCGTAGCCTGCGGCCCAGCGGCCGAAGGGCGGCCAGGAGATGGTCATGGCGATGTCGCCGGC
>JAAUXT010089002.1_pt1 | contig 10750 bp, 11 predicted proteins | sample 7278171 | NCBI WGS metagenome assembly JAAUXT01 (sample SAMN14350112, study PRJNA611818) | marine sediment metagenome | isolation source: surface marine sediment (1.8m) | place: French Polynesia: Moorea | collected 2018-08 | reverse complement strand
TGAGAATCTGCGGCAGGTTCGGAATCAATGGGCACCGGAGTCGATGGTGTCTTATTATTTTCATCAACGGCGACCACATCCCGGTCACCGGAGCCTGCCCGTTGCTCGACGCGTTCCGATTCGAGCGCCATTATTCGGCGCATATCGTGGGTGATGATATCGCCGAGCGCTGCGAACATGGTAAAGTCGTCGTCGTAATCGTCAAGCCCGTCAGTGACGTTAAACGCCGGCGAATGGAACAGTTTTCGCAGTGCCTTGCGGCGCAAGGCCGCGCTGACTTCAGGGGAGAAGAATCCGCTGTAGTCCGAGCTTTCAGTCAAGGACTCAAGGGGCGGTATTTCAGCATCGGTCAGTTCCTGCTGGTTTATTTCGGCGTCCGTTGACGGAACTGACTCGGCCGTTGCCGAAGCGGGCTCAACGTCCGGCTTTCGCTCCGGAGCGTACAGCTTGCGCCGCGACCAGCGGCTCAGGAAAGGTTCATTGTCGGGTTCGATGGCGGTATGTTTGATCTTGGTAACATCCCATCGATCATCGTCCAAAACGCTCCTCCTTCGACCAGTTTCGTCGTTTACGTTTGATTCTACGTTCGGGTACGTAATGCTCGAGCACGAATTGCTCCACCCAACGGTAAATTTCCGGCGGCATGGAGACCGCCTCCACTTCCGCTTCCGCCTCCAGGTAAGCATGAGCCTCGTCGAAACTCGCACTAACCAAAAACGGTTCCGGAATGCCCACCTCACCCGTCGTGGTGATGACGAACACCCGGGGGTTACCCGCCATTAGATTGAAATAGTAGCTCTCGGCCTCATCCTTGTGCAGACGGATACTAAGGCCACCCCAAAGATATTCCTGTTTGTCTGGCAACGACCGTACCCTGGTGTAACCGGTGCGCCACGACTGCTGACTGTTGGCGATGATACCCAGAACTTGCCAACGAGTACCCAACCAAATCCTATCCTGCGGGGGTGTTCGCCGTTCGATTAAAATCGCAACCTGGAACTGTTGAAGCTTTAGCATGCGGTCTTGAAGTTTTCCATCCATGGACTTGGGGAGTTCTGTCGAACCTTACAACGAACGAAGAGAAAAACTGAAATGTTGATAATATAATAGCTTGAATTTACAAACTAGCCAAGCAATGCTTGAGACAAGTCAACCCATAATCCGGAATGCTGGCAACAAATTACCCTTGGAAATACAGACCCGGCGCCACAAATAGACGCCCGCGATAGAAGCGTAATTCCTCAATGGACTCCCTGACATCGTCCAAAGCCAAGTGAGATCCGTTCTTTTTGAAGCCGGCAACCACATCCGGGTACCAACGCCGAGCCAATTCCTTGAGGGTGCTCACGTCCAAGTTGCGATAATGGAAGTAGGCTTCCAGTTCCGGCATACAACGGTATAGAAAACGGCGATCCTGGCAAATACTGTTGCCACACATGGGCGATTTACCCGCGGGTACGTACTCGCGCATAAACTCCAGGGTGAGCAATTCCGCCTGGCGTTCAGTCGTAGCGCTGATACGGCAGCGCGTCAGCAGCCCGGATTCACCATGCTGTTTCTTGTTCCAGTCATCCATGGCAGCGAATACAGCCTCATTTTGGTGAATCGCGAGCGCCGGTCCCTCTGCTAGAATATTGAGCTGACTATCGGTAACAATAGTAGCGATTTCAATAATACGATCGGCCTGAACATCCAGGCCCGTCATTTCAAGGTCAATCCAGATCAAATTTTCGGGTGACATGGCCCCAATAGATATCTTCAATTAAGCTTTGCCTTGGGTGTCAGCTGAGCGGTAAAACTTTATGCAAATTCAAAGTACCATGGTAATGGTGACTTGCACAGCAAACCTGCTGGCAGACCGTACCCACGCCGCTGTCATTCAGCCAGAGAGCATATCCCTAAATATGGCTATTCTCTCTAGCCAGAATTACTACCCATCGTGATACTACGTACAATGGCTCCTCGCCGTCTTACCCGTCATCAACGAGAACGGATTAGCAAAATCCAGGAGGATCGTCGCCGCCGTGCCGCCCAGCGCTCCAACCGACAAGCTGATATGCTGCTCAGTCAATCCGGACTGGGACCTGAACGCCATGGACTCGTCATCGCCAACTACGGCCCGACATTGATTATCGAGGATGAACGGCATGGGTTCAACCGCTGCGCCGTACGCCAAAACCTCGGTACGCTGGTTTGTGGGGACAGCGTCATTTGGCAACCCTCCGGTGAGCGGGAGGGCGTGGTGATAGCGGCCGAAGCGCGCCAGTCACTCCTCACCCGCCCGGACTATAGTGGACGCTCGAAACCAGTGGCCGCCAATCTGGACCAAATAGCCGTGGTAGTCGCACCACGACCGGGGCTGAATGAGTCTCTCATCGACCGTTATCTGATTGCTAGCGCCAGCATCGATATCCCCCCTTTGCTGGTTCTCAATAAAATCGATTTGCTCGACAAGCACACGCTCGGGGTACTGGAACAACGCCTGTCGCCCTACCGCCGCATTGGCTATTCGCTACTGTATGCCAGCACTCGCTCAGCGCACGGTCTCGATGAGTTACGGTCACGCCTTCGCGACCGCACCAGTATCCTGGTCGGGCAATCCGGGGTCGGTAAATCATCCCTTATTCGAGCGCTGCTCCCAGATCAGCAGATCCGCATCAAAGCGCTGTCAGAGGCAACGGGTCTGGGCACTCACACCACAACCACTGCTATGCTGTATCATCTACCCTGTGGCGGGGATCTCATCGACTCGCCCGGCGTCCGCAGCTTTGAGCTGGAAGATCTGGAGATCCGTGATCTTGAGAGAGGATTCTTGGAGTTCGCACCGTATCTGGGCCGCTGCAAATTCTCCAATTGTAGCCATACCGTAGAACCCGAATGCGCTCTATTGGCAGCTGTGAGACGTGGGGACATCGATTCCCGCCGCTTGGCAAGCTACCAGCAAATAAAGCGCTCGCTCGGTAATTGATATCGCAATCATATTTCCCGCCGCCCGATGAAAGCATGGGACAGCGTTCCCCCATCGATGTACTCCAACTCGCCGCCCAAGGGTACCCCATGGGCAATCCGAGTAGCGCGAATGCCCCGCTCTCGCGCCAGATCAGCAACATAATGGGCGGTGGCCTCTCCCTCGACCGTCGGATTAGTCGCCAGAATAATCTCTCGAATCTCACCCTGATCAAGGCGGGATTCCAGTCTATCCAAACCCAGCTCATCCGGTCCAATGCCATCCAGGGGTGACAAGCGCCCCATCAACACGAAATAAACGCCTCTGAAGACCGCCGTCTGCTCCAGGGCCATGACATCCGCGGGGGTTTCGATTACACAGAGTAGCTGCTGATTTCTGGCTTGACTGGCGCAAATCTCGCAGACCTCCGTTTCGCTGAGATTACGGCAAAGTTTACAGTGGCCGACGCCTCCAAGGGCTTGTTGTAGAGTCTCAACCAGGCGGTGTGCTCCTTCACGATCCCGCTCCAACAGATGCAAGGCCATGCGTTGGGCGGACTTCGGACCAACGCCGGGTAGACAACGCAGCGCCTCCATGAGCCGCTTGAGCAAGGGGGAGTAGGAGGCCATTGCCCATCCGTGCAGCTTAAAATGGCATCTTGAAGTTGCCCGGCATGTTTAGCCCGGAGGTCATGCCGGAGAACTTCTCCTGGGTGGTTCGCTCTACTTTGTGCACAGCGTCATTGATGGCAGCCGCCACCAGATCCTCCAACATGTCCTTATCCTCATTGAGCAGGCTATCGTCGATCCGTACTCGCCTTACCTCATGCCGACCTGTCATGACGACCTGTACCAACCCACCCCCAGATTCACCCGCAATCTCCATATTCACCAGCTCTTCCTGCGCTTTCTGCAAATTCTCCTGCATCTTCTGCGCATGTTTCATCAAATTACCCAAAGCGCCTTTCATAAACCTCGTCCTCTCAATTGTTTATCAATGGGTCAGAATACGGCATCGAACCTTATCATATTTATCCACCTTTGACAGAGAGGATGAAAAAAAGTCCCAACTTTGGTTTTGCAATATATCTGCGCCCATACGGGGGAATGGGTAGTATTTACTTCGAGGGAGTAATGGAACCCGGTTTGATGCGCGCATTGAATACCTGGCACAAAGCTTGTACATTGGGGTCGGTATTTATCCTCTCCTCAGCGGCTTTTTGGCGCTCGGCTTCAAGCTCGGAGCGCTGCCGTGCCGGTGTCGCTGTGGCCATTTCTCCCACTTCCACGCAGATTTGTACCGCCTCTCCCAAGTAATCCTGCAAAGCAGCTTGCAACCGCTGTTCACCGTTTTTGGTGCGAGAATGGGCATGATCCGGGTCCAATCGCAAGTGCAGTCTGTTTCCCTCACGGCCCCGGGGCACACAGTGCAATGCGAGCTGCTTGGCAATGCCGTTGAGGCCCAAACTAGCAACAACGGTATTCCAGTCCGTAATCGGTTGCAGGCTTGCCTCTCCGGGCTTCGGCGCACCGTGCTCGGCAATGACTGCGGACTTCGCAGTCTCCTTTCGCTTGTGGGAGTATGAAACCGGCGTCGTTGCTCCGGTATCGCTCCGGGAAACCGCTCGTGGCGGTGGCTGCGATCCTGTCGACCGCGAATCCAACTGCGCGCTTTTCTCACCACGGAGGTCGTCTAACATACCCTCGGCTTCCGGCACCGGACGAAAACACAGCATCCGCAGCAGCACCATCTCCAGACCGCCCCGGGGTTCCGGCGATAAATGCAGATCCCGACGCCCGATCAACGCAATCTGATAAAAGAGCTGTACGTCTTCGGGAGCCAGCTGTGCGGCCAATTGCCTCAACGCCTCGGCCTCGGGGTCGTCATCCAGTCCGCCGCCGGGGATTGCTTGCACCACGGCAACCCGCTGTAGCAGTGAGGTCAACGCTGCGAGAAGCTCGGCGTAGTCCAGCGCAGTCTCCTCGAATTCAGCGATACAATTCAGAACGGCATCAGCCTTACCTTCGGCCAGCGCCTGCAACAACCGCAAAACGTGCTGATGGTCAATGGTGCCCAGTAAGTCTTTAGCATCGGCCAACCCGACCCGTCCATTGCCAAACGCAATGGCTTGCTCCAGGAGGCTCAGAGCATCCCGCATGCTCCCCTCTCCTGCTCGAGCCACCAGGCTCAACGCTGCGACCTCGTGCTCGATACCTTCTTGCTGCAAAATTCGCTCGAGGTGATTGGCAATCAGACGGACCGATAAGCGCTTGAGATTGAATTGCAGACAACGCGACAGAATCGTCACGGGCAATCGCTGAGGATCAGTGGTCGCTAACAGAAACTTTACGTGGGGAGGCGGTTCCTCCAGGGTTTTCAACAGGGCATTAAAACTGTGGCTGGAAAGCATATGTACCTCGTCGATGAGATACACCTTGTAGCGACCGCGGGTAGGCGCGTATTGCACATTCTCCAGCAACTCTCGCGTATCCTCCACCTTGGTCCGGGAAGCAGCATCTACCTCGATCAAATCCACGAAGCGACCCTCGTCGATCTCCGCGCAGGCGCCACAGGTACCACAGGGACAGGACGTAATGCCTTGTTCGCAATTCAAAGACTTGGCGAAAATGCGTGCGATCGTGGTCTTTCCAACCCCGCGAGTACCGGTAAACAATAACGCATGGTGCAAGCGCCCATGATCGAGTGCATTAACCAATGCCCGCACCACATGTTCCTGCCCCGCAAGTTCTTGAAAACTCCGGGGGCGCCATTTTCGAGCAAGAACCTGATAACTCATAGCGCGCCTTTACAGCATTGGGAATGGACGATCAGGGTGACACAAGCCTATAGAGGGAGGCGACCCATACCAGCTACACCTCGGCGCCCGGCTGCACCGCTGCCGCTGCTCCCTTCCGGGCCTGACGGGGTTCACGGCTTGCCGTCGCGAGGGAACTGATACAGGTCACCATTGACCGACACCGAACATTCATACACTGCATTTCACCCCGTATCCGGGGTAACCATGCCTCAATTGGCGGAGAGAGAGGGATTCGAACCCTCGATACGCTGTTCACGTATACACGCTTTCCAGGCGTGCTCCTTCAACCGCTCGGACATCTCTCCGAAAACCTGAAATCAGTTTGTTAATTGCCCAAGGTACTGCAATTTCCGTTTACGTGCAACGGCTATTATCGTGGCCACAATTCTGCTTAGGCCAGAGCCTTCATGCTCAGGCGAATGCGCCCCTGCTTGTCGATATCCAGGACCTTGACTTTGACGACATCACCGACTGATAACTTATCGGAGGCGTTTTGCACGCGCTCTTCGCTGATCTGCGAGATGTGCACCATGCCGTCACGCCCCGGTAGAATGGTGACAAACGCGCCGAAGTCCAACACCCGCACCACTTTGCCCTCATACACCCGGCCGATCTCCACGTCCGCGGTGATTTCCTCAACACGTCGCCGCGCCTCATCGCTGGCAGCTTTATCAACGGCTGCAATTTTCACCGTACCATCATCATCAATGTCGATGGTGGCGCCCGTTTCCTCGGTGATGGAGCGAATGGTAACGCCACCCTTACCGATCACATCCCGGATCTTATCCGGGTTGATGCGGATGGTGGTAATGCGTGGCGCATACTGGGACATCTGTTCCCGGGGCCGTGGCAGCACTTCGTTCATCTTGCCGAGAATGTGCAACCGTCCCTCCCCGGCCTGGCGCAGCGCAACCTGCATGATCTCCCGGGTGATACCATCGATTTTAATGTCCATCTGCAACGCAGTGACCCCGTTTTCAGTACCACCCACCTTGAAATCCATGTCACCGATATGATCCTCATCCCCCAAGATGTCAGTCAACACCGCAAATTGATCACCCTCCTTGATCAAACCCATGGCAATACCGGCCACGGGTGCTTTGATGGGCACGCCGGCATCCATCAGCGAAAGGCTGGCACCACATACGGATGCCATGGAACTGGAACCATTAGATTCGGTGATTTCCGATACGACCCGGACAACATACGGAAACCCTTCCATATCGGGCATGACTGCCTGTATGGCTCGTTTGGCCAAGCGTCCGTGCCCGATTTCGCGTCGCTTGGGACTGCCCACCATGCCGGTCTCACCGACGCAGAAGGGCGGAAAATTATAATGCAACAGAAACGGCTCCCGATACTCCCCCTCGATGGCATCGATAATCTGGGAATCTCTGTTGGTGCCCAGTGTGGTAACCACGATCGCCTGGGTTTCTCCCCGGGTAAATAACGCAGAGCCATGAGTGCGCGGCAACAGTCCGGTCTTAATGCTGATCGGACGCACAGTAATCGTATCGCGCCCATCAATACGGGTTTCACCGGCCAGGATACGGCGGCGCACGAGTCGTCTTTCCAGGCCCGAACATGCTTTGCGGACGGCCTCGGTGGACCATTTTGCCGTTTCCTGTTCCGTCAACTGTTCCAGGACATCGGCGCGCAGGGTGGCGACGCACTGCTGTCTCGCCTGCTTCTCGGGAACCTGGTAGGCTTCGGTCAGACTTGCCTCCGCCAGGGCCATCACCGCAGCTTCCAGTTCTTCATCCTTGGGAGGCTGTTGCCAATCCCATGGTTGTACGCCCGCTTCATCGGCTAGCTCACGAATAGCGCCAATCGCCCCTTGCATCTGCTCGTGACCGAACATTACCGCCTCAAGCATCGTCTCCTCGGATAGCTCCTTGGCCTCGGACTCAACCATCAATACCGCGTTCTCGGTGCCAGCAACCACCAGATCCAGCAGGGAGCCCTTGAGCTCATCGAGCGTTGGATTCAACAAATACCGGCCATTACGATAACCTACCCTGGCGGCACCGATGGGTCCGTTGAAGGGTATGCCGGACAATGCCAGGGCCGCCGATGCGCCCAGCACGGCAGGAATGTCTGGATCCAGCCGGCTATTGAGCGACATCAATGTGGCAATAATCTGTACTTCATTGGTAAAACCATCCGGAAACAGCGGTCGCAACGGTCTGTCGATCAACCGTGATGTCAGTGTTTCCTTTTCGGAAGGGCGCCCTTCGCGGCGAAAGAATCCACCCGGAATTCGACCCGCCGCATAGCTTCGTTCCTGGTAGTTCACCGTGAGCGGGAAAAAATCCCGATCTGGCAGGGTGTCCTTGCGACCTACAACGGTCACCAGGAGCACGGTGCCGGCCATATCGATGAGAACCGCACCATCGGCTTGACGAGCGATACCTCCCGTCTCCAAAGTCACGGTATGATTACCGTATTGGAAAGTTTTCTTTAAGGGGGTCACAAAATTATCTCGACTGAGCACATGAAGGGCAATAGCTTTGCAGCACCTAGCGCCGTAAACCGAGGCGACCGATCAGATCTTGATAGCGCGGCAGGTCTTTGCGTCTCAGATAGCTCAACAGCTTGCGCCGCTGATTGACCATTTTCAGAAGCCCTCGCCGCGAGTGATGATCATGTTTGTGGTGGGCAAAATGGGACTGCAGATCATTAATGCGATTGGTTAACAGTGCGACCTGAACCTCGGGGGAACCGGTATCCGCTGTGCCGCGCTTGAAATCTTGCACGATTTGAGCCTTTTTTTCGGTACTGAGCGACATATAAAAACTCCGTTTAGTTTTTTTAAATAAACTGCTCATTGTAACCCGAAGATTTGGATTGAAACAATGAATTTGTCTTACGCTTTGCCATCAAGGACAAGGCGTCGTGGCGCAACTCTACCATCGGCGAGAATTTCGCCAACCCCGAAGAAATGCTCATCATTCGCTTCGTAAAGACGAACCAGTCCCTGCGATGGCGCCCGTGGCACCAACACTGGCTGCCCTCGTCTCAGGTAATGGGCCACATCCCCGTGAACCTGAATCGCAGGCCAAACCGCCAAGGTTGCATCCGCCGGGAGTAACAGCGCATCCATAGCCTCAAAACCCCGTTCGGCTTGCTCCCGCACAACCTCCAGGGGAACCATCTGCGAGGCATCGAAGGGAGTGACACCAATACGGGTGAGTTGCGTCACATGGGCACCACACCCGAGCGCTTCCCCCACATCGGCAGCCAGGGTACGCACATAGGTGCCCTTTGAGCATTTCACCTTACAGACTAACCGGTCGTGCTCAAGGCTCAGCAACGTGAGCTCGTGAATAACCACCTCGCGCGCCGTGCGCTCCACTTCCAAACCCTTGCGAGCCAGCGCATAGAGTCGTTTACCCTGGTGTTTGAGTGCTGAGTACATGGGAGGAATCTGTTGAATCCTGCCCACAAAACGCCGCAACACCTGTTCCACGGTCGTAGGGTGAAATACTTCAACGGCGCAGGTTTGCAGCACCTCACCTTCGGCATCGCCTGTCGTCGTTGTGATCCCCAATTGGCAGCAGAAACGGTACGTCTTATCAGCATTCAGGAGAAAGCCGGAAAATTTCGTTGCCTCGCCGAAACAAAGCGGTAGCAACCCACTGGCAAGCGGATCGAGACTGCCGGTGTGGCCTGCCTTGCGGGCATCGAAAAGGCGCTTAACAGTTTGCAGGGCGGCATTGGAGGTTATGCCCCTGGGCTTGTCCAACAGCAACACCCCGTTGACGTTTCTACCCCTTGCCATGGCGATATCCCCGTCGTTTCACGGCCGCTAACCTACCGCCCTCACCCTTCACTCATCACCACCCGAACCCTCATCAGAGTGTTTCGCTCTGTCCGAGGCAACGGCCTGCGCTATCAGAGAAGAGAGACGCGCGCCCTGCTCCACGACTTCATCGTACCTGAACTCGATCCGCGGCACCGTACGGATGTACATCCTTCGTCCGAGTTCGCGACGCAGCATCCCAGCGGCATGATTAAGGGCAGCAACGATTTCATCGCGATCAGCCACCTCACCCAGCGCCGTCACGTAAACTCTTGCCTGAGCAAGATCCCGAGCCACATCAACGCCGGTGATGGAGACCATCAGCATACGTGGGTCGCGAATCTCGGAACGGATCAGTTCCGCCAGATCACGGCGTATCTGTTCACCAACACGTCGTGTTCGAGAGAATTCTCTAGCCATAACTCATACCTCTGTCCATGGGTTGCACGCTACATCAGGCACCGCCTCATAGGGTCCGCTGTACCTCGATCCGCTCGAATACCTCGATCTGATCGCCCTCCCTCACATCGTTGTAATTGCGCACGCCAATGCCACATTCGGTACCGGCCCGAACTTCCATCACATCGTCTTTGAACCGTCGTAATGATTCCAATTCGCCCTCGAAAATAACCACGTTATCCCGCAGCACGCGGATCGGATTGTTACGGCGCACCGCACCATCGAGCACCATACAGCCGGCAACAGCGCCAAACTTCGGTGAACGAAACACACTGCGCACCTCCGCGAGACCAATGATCTGCTCCTTGAACTCCGGCGCCATCATACCCTGCAGAGCCCGCTTGACCTCATCGATCACCTCGTAAATCACACTGTAATAGTGCAGATCCACGCCTTCTTCGTCGATAAGCTTCTTGGCCGCGTTATCGGCACGCACATTAAAGCCAATCAGTATGGCCTCGGAAGCCACCGCAAGATTAACGTCGGACTCATTGATGCCACCCACCCCACTGGCCACGATCTGTACCTGGACCTCATCGGTTGTAAGCTTGCTCAGCGCATCCACCAATGCTTCAACGGAGCCTTGAACGTCAGCCTTGACGACAACATTGAGCACGCTGACTTTACCCTGCTCCAAGCGTCCGAACAGATTTTCCAACTTCGCCTTCTGCTGTCGAGCGAGCTTGACCTCACGGAACTTGCCCTGGCGAAACAGCGCCACTTC
>JAAUXT010066491.1_pt1 | contig 10753 bp, 10 predicted proteins | sample 7278171 | NCBI WGS metagenome assembly JAAUXT01 (sample SAMN14350112, study PRJNA611818) | marine sediment metagenome | isolation source: surface marine sediment (1.8m) | place: French Polynesia: Moorea | collected 2018-08 | reverse complement strand
TGGCCATCTAGGTGCTGCTGATGGCTTAAAAACCCTTAGCATTCATATGTGCGTCTGTCCACACTTTGGAATGTAACCTCCCACCAGAAGTGACGCGACCATCATCCGGGTCCGTTTACCGGACTTACTTGTTTTCATAATTCGAGTTTTTCATTGGCAAAAAGGGAAAGTCGAATTATCCGAAATGGACCTGTATTGGGGAAAATATCGGAGTTTATAGTTCCAACAACGAACAAGCACAATGTTTTGCTTCTGAACTGCAGATTACCGGTTCCTGGAGGAAGCAGACCGCAGATCGGAGAACTCGTCACGGGATCAAATCAAACACAGCGCCGACGCCAAGAAGTGGCCGTTGTTCGTAAGTGCACAATCTAAAGGTTTTCATTCGAACTTTCATCCGCAGGCTTTTCTTTTTGTTCAGAGAAAACACCCCCAGAACAACCGAAATACGAATTGCCCAGTCTAGCTGCAATCCTTTCGGTGTCGGATGCAGTTGTTTGTGACTCTGACGATACGTTTGAAGTCACCGGGAATGCGAACTGGATTCGAATCGATCAGGGAAGACTGCACTGAACGGCCAGGTTCTGCATCTTTCGTTACGAACCGCAGCGTTTCAAAAGCTGCAGTTCAGTTTTTTGGTGATATGATCTGCAAGTGGTTTGTAGCTGTACACCAGCAGTTGATTGACAACATCCGGATGTACACAGGCGTGTGCGTGGCGGATCCAGGACTGCTGTAGGGGGGAGAGCGGTCTAGTCCTGATCAGGGACCGACTTTGAACCTGCGCAGTAAATTTAGGGCGGCGAAATTGTTCTGGTGGTTTCCCATTTCCCCTCTTTGCTCCGCTGCAGGAATGACAGCCGTGGAACCTTCCACGAAAATTTATCTCCCCCAATTTTTTCAGATCTAGCGCCTGGTGAATGAGGACGAAGGGTCGCGTCGCAACAAATTTTCCGATTGAAATGCACTCGCACAATGGACCATTTTCAGATCAAGCGACTGGTGGAGGAGGCAAAGCGTCGCCGGGTGAAGTTGTTGCTGATGCCGAGTTTGTCGACGAAGCGCAATGCGAACACGTCGCGGTATGTCCACAGCGGCAAGGAGATCACGTGGCACGTGCAGCTCAACTTCCTCAGTGCGGAGGCGCAGTACGAAATCACGTGAGTTCCGGGTGACACTTGCGGCGGGCGGGAGGACTCAAAGATCAGGGTTCGAATCCAGCTTGAACTTCAATTTTATCATTTCAGTGTCAGTGAAAAACTCGCTGTGAAGAACATTCTGAAGCGTTACATCCACCCGTCGCAATCGGAGCCTGTGATTCGTCAGAGACTGGGCGCGTTCGTCAAACAATGGCCGCACGTGCACGTGTTTATGAAGGCAGAGAAACATCCGAACAACGCGCCCAGGTTTGTTCAATTCAGTCGAAATTTTCGCAAACAGATATTTTCTGGGACACAAACTTATTTTGCGTGAAAAGGACTTGCAAAACAATCAGCGGAAGACACACATGGCGTTCTGGGTTCTCACCTTCATGGATTGCAGTTGCCATGCAGGATGGCCGCTGCTGAGGCTGAAGGTTTGTGCGCACTGACAAGTATTCTTGTTGACGAAATCTGCAAAGTAGGCATCCACAAAGCAGACCACTGTCCTCCCCTGAAAAAAGTGCGCGGAAGTGAAAGGTCGTCTGAGGTGCGTTTCTTTTCTGACAGCTGTTCTTGTTTGCAGATACCACGAGTTTGCCTTGAGTGAAACCCTGGAACGCAACCTGCGCAATAAAGTGGTGATAGAATACCCCGCTCTGTACGTCGCGTTGGAAGATGAAAAGGACCAGTACAACACACAGGTGCGAGACTCCAAAACTGACAGTGTTTGACAAGTGCGACTGAGAAACGAAAGGTTTTTCTACGCGCGTCCATCGACTGAAACGTGTTGTTGCTTCTTTTCAGGTCAACGATTGTACGAAGGAAGTGGAGGATTGGTGCACGGGAGTGCAGCACCACCAAGAACCGAGCGGCGCGAAACGCAGTGGGAAAACCACACGATTCCGGAGGACGAAGGCTCAGAAGGAAGCGAGACACAACAAAGACAACAGCATGGCACGGGCTCAAAAAGACTGGCATCAGGGCAAAGACCAAAGTGAAACTGATCAAAGCTTTACGGACGCGAGTTTCACGGATCAAAGTTTCAGTGATCAAAGTTTTCAAGACAGTCCACGGGCGATGATTTGTCCCGGACATCAGGACATTGAGCATCACGTGGAGAGAGACACGAGAAACCTGCAAGTCAAACGGTTGGGAACTCAGGGTGAACAGCAGCGCTCTGCGTTTCGACACCAGTGGGCGGCGCGAGGAGGCCCCGCGAGGGGGCGCGGCGGGTTCGGGCACCAGAGAGGAAGGGGCCGCGGGTTCGGGAACCAGGGAGGAAGGGGCCGCGGATTCGGGAACCAGGGAGGAAGGGGCCGCGGATTCGGGAACCAGGGAGGACGTGGGTTCGCACCGATGCCAAACTTCCACTGACTGTGAGACAACATGCCACTCATCAGCTGGAGGGAGACCCAACGCTGTTGGTCTTGAGATACTTGCAGATCATTTCCAGGTTTCATTTGTCGTGTGGTTCGCAAAGCCGCGATATTTGAATAAAAACAACACTGAAAGCTCATTTTAAAAAATTTGTTTTTGGCGCGAGAAAACAAAGAGTGAACCATTTGACACTCACCTCTTTCACGTCCACCAGGACGACCTGATTTGCATTCACACATACTGAGGAAGAAATATGTAAAATACGTGTAACAACCCGCGCGTTGGCTAAAACAAACGCGTCTTGTTCGAGAATACTGATCTCAAATGTAGATATGTGCGAGTTCAGTGCCAAAGTGCAGAGAAACAGGAAGATCAAGCAAAAGGAATGATCGACGTGATGAATCGCATAATCAGAATCATGCAGAAACTTCGTGGTGCTCCGACAAAAAAAATTGAATACCAAATTTTGTGTCGAAAATTGATCTTTCGGTGACAACTTTTTTTTAGAAAAAGTTGGACCTCCACAAACGCCACAGAATCGCAGCGGTCATAAAAGGTGCGTTTTTTCGCTCAGCATACATATCCTGACAAACGACTCAGCTGGCAAAGTCTGCCACAGCAAAACAAAACGTAAAACAAACACACAAGAACAAAACAAGACTTTGAGGTACAACACTCGTATCGTATCATCAGCCGTTCGCCGTAGACCTTTCCAGTAGAACTCTTCATTCCCAATTTTTTTGCAAATGGGGAGGGAAAGCGAGGGGTAAGAAACTGGGAAACCAGGGGGGGATTCCTGGTTTCCCAGTTTCCGCGCTTCAAAAAATTCTGGAAAGGCTGGCTGGACTCACCAGCTGTCCAGGTTGCCCCTGAGTTGACTGCATGGAGGCCCACAAACAGAACTTTCCACATTGGCCCCAAACCTGGAAACAGAACTTGCCTGGTTACCCCCCTGACCAAGAAAAATGTGCTGCCTCACAGTGAAACCCATATCAGCAAAAGTAAGGGCCTTTGACTGTCCAAGTTTCGCAGTTGCCGACTTTCCAGATTTTCCAGCTTTCCAAGTTTTCCAAGGTTTTTAACTTCGCATGTTTTCCAACTTTTTGGCTTTCTGACAGGCAGTAAAGCTCTCGATATGAAATGAGTAGCCAGCATTTCCAAGATTTTTGCAACCAGGGGGGGGGGGCAGGATAACCAAGAAACCAGGAATTTTGTTTTCCCAGTTTCCAAAACCAGGAAACTGGGAAACCAAATTCCACCCCCCCCCCCAGTTTTTAAAAAGTAAGAATTTGTTCTCCCCAGTTTCCACAATTTTTGTAACTGTGGGGGGGGGGAGCAGGAAACCTTTCTCCACGCAAAGGACCAATGTCCCGGTTACCCCCCCCCCCTCCTGACCGGAAAAAATATGCCGAATTCGGGTGAAACCAATATCAGTCGCAAGCGGCTGATAACAAAACAACAGTAACATCAACAGAACTGAACCATCAAAGAAGAACCGACTCCAGATGGCACAAAACAACGAACCCCACAACAGCGGATCCGCCGACCACAGTCGCCGTGGCAACGTTTCGCCTCGATAAATACCAGTGCGGTCGTTCATACTTTCCAGACAACACCACACGCATCTATATCCTGCCATCATTGGTCTGCCAACTGGAAAATGTGAGCACCACCATGACTTTCACAACAACAAACAGCTCGGAAGACAGGCACACACACGCGCTCGCACAAATCGAACCCCAACACAGCTGTGTCGCTGCCTGGACCTTTACACCCACTGCCTTCCGACCCAAGTTGGATTCACCCCGGTGAGCGCTTGAGAAAGTAAACACGCAAAGAGATGGGCCTCTTGTGGATTTGCCACTACTCTCACTCTCCCGAAACACACGAGAGGAAATTAAACAAGCACGAGTTCGTCGTTGCTCCAAAAGCCAGAAGTTTCTCCCAAGTACGTTGGAAGTCCCCTCCCCTCCAGCAAGCAGTCTGATCCCAACCAGCCCCTCTTCCAACCGTGGATCCCCCAAAGTGCATCGCAACTCTGGATCTCCAGAGTGCGTCAACCAGTGCACACCCCTCCTTGACCCACCGAAATGCAACGCGGCTCGTGCAAGTTTCAAGTTTGCACAACATCCATTGGGTAACAACAAAATTATGTGTTGACGACCACTGAGCTCACAACGTTTTTTGGCGGAATGTAGATGAAACACCCCATGTGTATCTGGCACTGAAATGCACATCCCAAAATCAATGATGTGCACAGCACTCTTGATGTTGATGTTCGATACCAAAAGGCGAATATTACACACGGGTGCGTGCTGTTTTCGCAAGTACTCTTTTGAGCAAGAAGTACGTACGCTGCAAACTGAAGTGCCAGCAACCTAGAATAACGTCCACCAGTTCGCAGCGCGTTGAGACCAAGAATTTGGACTGGTTTCACCCTGGATGAGCCACGCGTCGACTCACTCAGCGCCCTCAAGGTCGTTTTGAGAAACACGAAGCACCCAGGGTGAACCCGGCCTGACTTACGGACTACAGATAGATCTGCTACGCAGCTGAACGTCATGTTCCCCATGTTTCAGGGCCTCCGATCCCCTGGCCGGCGGCACCCATAAGGTGGACCGTAGGGCCTCGGTGCCCTCGGTCTGCCCCTGCGCCCCCCCTCCGACCGCTGCCGCTATCTCCGCTGCTCGCCGTGCTCCGTCGGGAAGAAGGCGTCCAGGTAGAACCGGAGCGGCTTCTCAAGGTGCTCGGGCCGGATCTGCATGCACTGCTCCGACAGCAGGACTCCGTACCACCGCAGCCCCAGCGCCTGAGCCAGGTTCCTGCAACACAACACGTGTCCTCAATGACTACTCGCATCAAAGCGGGGCAGGTATTTCGTGTCCCGGGCTCCCTGCGCACTCGGCCATTTTCGTGAGTGTGTTCCACCCTCACCCATCACCCCGGCCGGGGGCAAACCGCGAATGCTCCCAGGGCACAATAAGAAGACAACGAATGCTCTGGGCGCATGTTGAATGGACCGGGAACAAGCGGGGTACGATGACCGAACGCGCCCACCAAGGGAGGATCCAGGAACCCCGACCAGAACCTTCCAATCCGTACCAAAATAAGGAAGATACACCTGACCGATCTCGTATTGGAACTCCCCAATTTTCAGGGTGCCGCCCTCCACCCCCGATTTTCCCAGACACCACAAAGCTCGATGCGAACACTTTTTGATTGTCGCGACAAGCACCAAACTCAGTTCACCACAAAAACAAGAACAAAATGCTGCAACGAACAGGACACCTCCAACCTGCAAAATGGGAAATGTTATGTGAGGTAGGATTGGGTGCAACACACAGCCCGATAAACATGACGAAATGGGGACGTGAAAAAACAGTGGATGTCTCGCTTTTTTGTTTGAAGCAAACTTCGGCGATTTGAAATCGGGTTCTTTTGTTCGAAGCAGGGGCCGATCCCGGGTGTGTTTGTGGGGTCCCACCCCTGGATCCACCCCTTCCGGACGTGTGTCGCATCCTGGTATAGATGTGCGGTTCATAGTTCTGTGTGAGTTTTTCTCTGCTGAGAATCTACTGTGTTGACTGCGGACACGGGATCGGGTTACTCAATCGTGCACCTACACACCGTGCTCCTCTTCCCTACAGACGCACGCTTGCACACACACACGCACACGCACACACACGCACACACACACACACACACACTCTCTGTCACTCGTCCGCTCTCTTTCACACACGCACACGCACACACACACACACACGCTCTCTGTCACTCGTCCGCTCTCTTTCACACACGCACACGCACACGCACACACACACACACACACACACACACACACACACAGAGTTTCCAATGGCAGATTCTGGTCACAAATCGCACGTGCGCAAGTCTCGGCTACTCAGAGAATGTTATGCTTTGTGCAACGCACCACACGCGGATTCACGTTCAGCTATTGTCCCGTGTCACCTCTGCTGCATCACTGGAGTTAGTTTCGAACAAGGAGCAAGGGGGAAGGACATGAGAGGTTAAAAAAGCTTAGTCATTGTTGACAACTCATTCTGATCAAGGTGACTCCACATCAAACCGGAAACCAAGACCGGAAATATCTGTTTTACCCGACAACACCGGCGGATGAGGCGTGCTGGAGACTCATCTCATGTCTCTCTCTACACGACGACCATCCTGTCTCTACAAAACGGGCACATGGCAAACTTCAGCCGCAGGGATCAGTGACCTGAGAACGAACATCAGCAGCGTGTTATCACGCTCACAGTTTTACAGTCCGATGATCGAAACGACATTGAGAGCACCCCAAGTGACTTCACACTGCAGGTCGAGCAATCCTGAAGTTCCTGCTCTGAGCCCGAGAGCGACTGGACAACGTGGTCGCCACGTGGTCACGTCCGTACCTGTAGCATAAGTTGGCCTTCCCCTTGTTGTAGCACAGCCCTTCGAGCACCACTGTCCCTGGTTCTGTGAAGAACATGTTGGACAGTCCGGCTCCGTGGGGACCAATCACCATCCAGGCTCTGCTGAACATGCGCAGAGCGTCGTGCAACGGCGGCACCGGGTTGTCCGAGAACACCTCCACCCTGCGCGCGAGAACATTTCAAAGCACGTTCAAAACACCTCAACCCAACTTGAAACGGAAAAAGGAAAAATGGTGAGATCACTTGACAGAAGACATTTATTACACGGATATCAAAAAGACGCTCCACCCGAAATCAGTGAATTTCTAACCTCAGGCCTCGTTCCGTGGCCAATTTTTTGACCATTTTGAGGATGGCATCGTGATGCTGGAACCAGCGCCGCCTCCCGGGAGACCTACGCACCACCACAATGGTGTCACGTGCTTCCGGTGCTGAGCGAATCCCCGCCCGATACCACAGAGACATGAGGTGCGCAGTGAAGAGGCCCGGTCGCCCACAGGCGCTGCCTGCAAAGAAACACGTATTATCGCTCAGACCAAACAATGCTGCACTTGGCAAGCATAAACACACAATTACAAAGACGGTGGCACATTTCCGGGAGGATGCTTCACTTACTCCCACCAAAGATCGGCCCCAGCTAACCACAACTCACCTGCTGGAGCGAGTAATGTCACCGCCTTGACGTTTCCAGAGACGATTCTGTTCGGGTCGAGCCCGAGGTGGCGGAAGATGGCGGCGAGGAAGCCCGTCTTGGACTCGACGTGCACCGGGAGCGTCGGGTGGCGCCGCAGGAACGCGACGTAGGGCGCGAGGCGCGGCAGCTCCTCCACCGTCGCGTGGAAGAAGCCGGAGCCCCAGAACTGAGCGATCGTGAACAGCTGCAGGGAGAACGCAAACGTACACACATGCGCGCATCACAAACACTGACAACATGTGCACACACACAAACACACACAAACACACACACACACACACTGGTTACAGACACGCAGACACAGACACACACACACACACACACACACACACACACCAATTCAATGATCTTTTTTATCTGTCAAAGAGATCTGGCGTGGGTAACACACACGCACACAGCAGAACTCACACCACAGACAAACTGGACACACAAAATCTACGTGCATTAACACCAAGCACACCAAAATAACACAAACCAAAGTCATGTGGCCACACAGGCACACACCGCCTGCACTCTCCCCGAACACACAACACACACCAAGACACATTTGTGCACACGCACGCACACAACCATACCCACAGCTGAGGTACAGACAACGGAAATCAACACCACACATTACAGCTGTATCTGCACATGCACAAACGCCAACACACGATTGCACACAGACACAGAAAGCGATCAATGCCTCACCTCTGGGTACGTGTGGGTTGGAACTTTGTTTATCGGCTTTCCAGTCAAGTCCTGCGAACATCTTTGGGGCACGATCTTCAAACCAGCACCTGCATTGATGAGCAATTCTCGAGTCAAGATTACAAGAGAATCCAGGCAAGACTTTCACACAGCACAAATCAAAATGAAAGTGAAACACAACATTTACAATTATCAAACTTGTGGCTTTCATGCAGGCGCCCACATACAGTTGTGCGCGTTTCACCCGGTTCATTCCTGCATCTACAGAAGTGTCCACACCTCAAACGTGAAACGGTTTTGTCGCCACTTCCTACTACATAAAAACGTCGTTGTTTTTCAAGCGAACACAATGTCCAGAATTACCGTCAACATAAATGTCTCCAGCGCTCCTCACAATCGCGTTCTGAACGACGTGCACGAACGTGACCCTCGTGACGTCATCAAGCTGCTGCGTCCCGGCGTTCTCTGGGAGACCAACGCCGAGGGCATGGCGTTGGAAGGGGCGTGGCTTCAGAGACGCGGTGAAGTCTGATTGACAGCTGGCGTTGTACAGACGTCCGCCCGCTTCATCTGTTCAATGCACATTTTAGATCATAGTGGAAATCAAATAACGTGGATTGTCCAAAAACCATGGGCGTAATCTGAACACCCCCTCCCCCCGCCGCTTTACACACACACACACACACACACACACACACACACACACAACACACACACACACGAGTGGAGAGATACTTCTCACTTTTCAGCCTTTTCAACTCCCAACAAGAAAGCACAGCTTTGAAAGTATGATGTCGTGGATGGAGGGACCAAGTCATATTTGTTGATGTTCGGTTTGGACCCACCCTGGGGCGACCGACCCAAACTTTTGGCTGGCTCCACCCTGGGTGGTGCGAAGAGGATGGGAGCACACACATAACACACATTTTGTGCCAACATGGATGTCGTCAGGCTCCGTCTGAGCGTTAACTTTTTTGACAAGAATTTTGTTGCTCTTCTCTGTGAAAGAACCAGACACCCTGTGCTCCTTCCTTATCACCAATAGACGTTGCGACATGAGCCGCTGATCCTCGCCTCTTGGTGCAGTACACGTTTTCAGAGAGAAAAACAGCTCACCACCGTAAATAGACGTCGCTTCAGTCTTTTGGCAGTCATTGGAAGTGTAGTTGTAAAAACTGTGGTCGAATATCCGACGTAATGCGGAGTTCTTCACTTTCAAGTGGATGGTGTTGACGGAATATTTGCTCAGAGTGTCAAAAAAGGTCTCCTTGTACCCGTTGGCCACTTTGTAACCCTGACGCATCGTTCCCCAAGGCTTGGGGTTTGAGCTCACACTCCGCATGGTGTCTTCAATTTCTTTGTAAAAAGGTTCCAGAAGATCCATGATGTACGCGATCGACGCATTCAGTTCCGGCACAGCGCGTGGCGGGAACGCGTACGCGTGCGCAGACGACGCAGTCGTTATCGTTTTGGCGTCCCGCTGTGTCGTCCGTTTTGCGGCGTAAGCGAACGGTTCTGGATCTTCTTCCTCAGATTCTGTTTCGTAGTCGGAAGTCAAGTTGCGTGTTTCCCTGCTGCCATCGCCCTCGGGGTTGAGAGCCTCCGCCAATTTGGTCAATGTGTGTGAGAAGAGGCTGTGGGCCTGCAATAATGGAAATCCGTCGTTATGGAAACCACGGCACATCCAAACTTGAAGCCCTTCAGGGTGGGGTGATCGAAGACAGTGTTCTGTCATTTTATTCACAAAGCTACTCAGAAAAGTCGATGTGGAGAACCACCAGAAGTTTGACTGAAAACACACACACACAAATGATCGCGCCAGACCAGGCACTGAGGGATCAAGTACCGAAGGGAAGGTGGAGGGCAATTTCGGGCCCCAAGCATCAGCCCTGCATTCAACACACGACTGAATTTCGATACCTTTTGGACAGGCCTGGGCGCCACAGGCCCCAACGCAGCGTAGGCGAAGAAGATGGCCGACGCTCCCACTACCAGCAGAAGCACGAACAGAGTTGATTTCTTGGGCTTCGTTTCTCCCTCCTCCATGTCGCTCGATGTTCTGCAGCCACGGGTTCCCACGCAACGTCACGTCGCACCTAGTCGTGTCACGTCATCGTCCTGCTGTTTTGATCACAGTTCTGATTCGACAATTCCACCAACCCGTAAAAAATATATTCCTCAAATTGGCTCCATCTGCAACAAATGAGACCCAGATCTTCGTGCAAATTTCACACCTGTTTTTCTTCTCGTCCCCCCCCCCCTCGGTTTGAACTTGAACGCCAACGTCGCGTCAATGTCTCTCATACTTTTCACCAAATTAGGCTCAAATGCCAAAATTTTAAAGGGTCACTGACCTACCCACTCCCTTTTTAGGTGATTTGAGATGGGCTGCACGATTTGAGCCAAATCAGTGCGAG
>JAAUXT010029597.1_pt1 | contig 10753 bp, 15 predicted proteins | sample 7278171 | NCBI WGS metagenome assembly JAAUXT01 (sample SAMN14350112, study PRJNA611818) | marine sediment metagenome | isolation source: surface marine sediment (1.8m) | place: French Polynesia: Moorea | collected 2018-08 | reverse complement strand
AGAGGGGAGGGGGGGGTGGTTACATTCCAAAGTGTGGACAGACGCACACATGAATACTAAGGGTTTTTAAGCCAACAGCGGCACCTAGATGGCCGCAGTACCGCGACCATCAATAACACGATGTTGGTTTCACAACACTCGTATAGCGCTGTCTTTGCGAAGAACTGCATGCAGAGCAGTCATATCGTCCCTGCTCATTTTCTTACGATATGTGACTTGGAACTATAATTCACTCAAGATTTACTTGGCGTGCGCACAGGAACGCTTAGTCACAGGCTGATCCAGCACCAGCCATGGGCGGCAGCAGTGCGAAGCCAACCCTGCCCGAGGTGGACCTGACTGGGAAGACTGCCATCGTCACTGGAGCCAATTCTGGTGAGTCTTGATCTGACAAAATTGCCGTGCTTTGTCCAGAGATTCAACCTTGAGTTTCTGGATTTTGCAAAACGAACAAAAGAGCCTGAAACCTCAATAAAAAATGAACTCTCAAGTGTTCTACCCATGCCTGGCGCAGCTGTTGTCCCGCCCCCTCTCTCTCACTAAATCCAAAGTTGACGCATGCGCGGACGCTGTGTTGCAGGGATCGGGTACGTGACGGCGCGAGAGCTCGCCGTCATGGGCGCGCGCGTCATCGTCGCCTGCCGCTCTGAGCAGAAAGTGAAAACTGTGAGTCTTCTGGTGTTCGCATCAAAGCACAAAGCCACCAGACACAACACGCACGGACTTTGTGTCCTCGAACCCCTCACCACAGGCCGCGTTTGATTTGACAACCCGAGCAACCCGGATCGCTGACTTCTGTCCTCTCATTGGCTCTTAAATTTGACCAGCCAATGAGAAGACAGAATTCAGCGTTTCGGGATGTTCGGATTGCTGCATCGAACGCGGCCTTGATGTCGGTCCGAGGATCTCGCGCTTTTCCCCACACATCGACGAATGCAGGATGTGTGGAAACAAATTCACGCCGTTTGTTTCGAAAAAATTGACGCAACGTTGGAGCTCACGGCTCCTCGTTTGGTTTTTGATGTTGTTCGCTCCCGAAAAATCGCTCCTAAAAGTGACGTCCATTTGTTCAGGCATTGGAGACGATGGAAACGGAACTCAGATCGAGGCTCGGGGAGAGTGGCGCCACCGCGTGTCTGCAGCGCGTCCAGTTCATGCAGCTCGACCTCGCGTCCCTCGCGAGCGTCGCGAGATTCTCGCGGGATTTCCAGTCCCGTGGGGAGCCGCTGCACCTCCTCATCTGCAACGCTGGATCCTGGTTCACTGAGAAAGGTGCGATGTTGTGTGTCAGAAGCGGATGCACCAGTCGGTCGATGCAATTCCATGTAACACCAGTTCAGTTCATCTTTCTCCTGAGACACTCGTGTCTGAACCTGAGCACGAGGGACTAACCGCAGAAAGCTCTTGCTACCCAGATTCACTTGAAAACCAACATCTCAGTCGGTAGTGCAAAGTCTCAAGTTGCTGGTAAAAATATTATGTTTTCTTGTTCGTGCAGCTCTAACTGAAGATGGGAACGAAAGTGGTTTCCAGGTGGGTCGCCAATTATCTTTTTTTTTATCTCCAAACATTTCCACCCACACCTTGGAACAAGCTTGTGGAAATTTCAAAATCAATTGACCTCGATGGAGCGGCCCTGTGCACAAAGGAGGCTGTTCGTCCACTGTCCATACATGTTATCAGCAAGGCGAGATCTCACAATGGACCAGGTGAATGTTCACCTTGTTTCCAGTTAGCTTGGCCAGGCAGCCCTCTGAGTCTGTCCCGTTTCTTTCCCTCAGGTGAACTACCTGTCGCACTTCCTGTTGATCCTGCTGCTGCTTCCGGCGCTGCGGAATTCTGGGAGCGACGCGCGCATCGTGTCCTTGTCGAGCGGCGCTCACATCAAAGGCCGTTTCGATCTGACCAACATACAGGCGCAGCGATCCTTCGAGCAGTTCCAGTTCTACGCAAACTCCAAAATGTTCCAGGCAGGACATTTGGGTTCTTCCACAGTCAGACCTTTTCCAATGCATTTGGCTTGTTGGATTCACGAGGCAATCAACCTTGGTGCAATGTCACTGACTCAAACGACAATATGGAGCCCAGTCTGTGTCACGTGTCAGTCCATGAGGCCGACGTGGCGTCCGTGCGAATGAGCTGCAGCAGGGTGAAAAACATGAAGTTTATACAACACAATCCCATCACCGAACATTGGCTCGTGTATGATGTTTGCTCTGGATCTAGAGGGTTGGGCTCGTTCTCCTTGGCCCTATTATTGTGCGCCGTTGACATGTCAATATTTGTCAAGGTTGGATGTCACACCCCCTTCCGCCCTTGTGTTGCCAACGCCCGTTTCTAAGTTTTAGTTTAGTTCAGTTCTGAACCATTGGTTCTTCGGGTGAGCTTCTGGCTCTTCAGGTATGGCATACCCAGGCTCTCTGGGTCTGCTGCTGGCTCTTTGGGTGTGCCCCTGGTTGCACCCAAGACCTGAGGTATGTCCCTCACCCAAAGAACCAGCAGCTCACCTGAGGAGCTGGGTATGCCGCACCGAAAGAGCCAGTATCTCACCCGAAGAGCCAAGGACTGAACAGACTGAAACTAAGAAATAGGTCGAGGCCCCTCTCTTCCGCCAACAAGGTTTGACAACCCGACGTCTACTCTGGTTCCGCTCGACTCTTGTCACACTTGTCCCAACTTGTGTGGCGCCTCCTGCAGATCATGATGACGCGCGCGCTGCAGCGCCGCCTCGCGGGCGCCGCCGACTCCGGCCACGTGACAGTGTTTGCAGTGCACCCTGGCATGGTCGAGACAAACTTCATTGACGGAATGGGCGGCTTCGTGAAGTCCATGGTCCACGTTGCGCGGGTGATCGGTGAGACATGAACAACATTTACCTTGCATTGCAAAGGGTTGAAGGGGAAACCAGGCTCTTGACAGAAGTGTTGTCTTCAATTTGATGAATTACGAGCTGCATTGCTGTACGTAGCTTGTTCACTTAATTTTGCACAGACGTGTTTTTTACCGGGATGAAAATTTTTTTTAGCAAATTTTATTTCACAATGGTCATCAGGTGGAAGGCCTCTCACTGCACAGTAAGTGTGACACTACTCTTCCAATTAGTTCCATTGGAAAGCGATTCTTTGTATGCGCACTGACCAGTCAAAGTTGCACTTTTCGAACTTACGACAGCACGCAGTGATTTTGTGTTTCTTTGAGCAACATGACCAATGCAAAATAAGACCAGTGAGCAGACATTAAATTTTGTGTGAGAAGTGGGTGTTCCAGGGATGACACTGTGTGTCAGATAAGGGCTGTGTATGGAGCAAATGCCCTGTCAGTTTGGTCTATCCAGAGGTGGTTGCTGCTTTCCAGAATGGATGCATTCAAGTCGATGATTTGGCCCACCCTGGTCAGCCACTCAAGCACACTGCAGCAAAAGTCCAGCACATCCGGACAGTCATCCAGCAGGATAGGAGACAAACAGTGAGACAGGTTGCCAACAGAGCCAACCTCAGTGTTGGAGCTACTTTCAATGTGATCAAAAAGGATTTGGCTCTCAAGAAGAAGTGTGCCCACTGGATACCTCACCGCCTCACTGACGCCCAAAGGCAGAGCCAGGTGGACAGAGTGCATGCTGCTCTCCATTTCCTGGGTCGCAGAGGGCAAGCAGACCATGTCATCTTCTGTGATGAGTCTTGGTTTTATGCCTGGGACCTGCTTCATGCCGTGACAACAGGGCATGGCTCCCAACCAATGCCCCCACCCCAGCAGTTCCAGTGAGGGAGCAGGCTGTCCCAAAAGCCATGCTCATCATCTTCTTTGACAGATTTGGCTTGGTGTACCGCCACTTTGTTCCTCAAGGACAGGGGATCAATGGCCAGCTTTATCTGGAAATTCTGCGAGAGGTCAGAGATGCCGTGCGATGCTGACGCCCACAAGTTTGGCGCAGGAGGCGCTGGGCCATTCTCCATGATGGTGCTCCTGCTCACAGAGCCTTTATTGTGAGACAGTGGATCCAGCAAGTCAGGATACCTCTTGTGCCACACCCAGCATATAGTCCGGATTTGAATCCACTGGATTATTGGTTGTTTGCTTTGCTCAAGAAGAAAGTCCAAGGAGAACTGTTCCCTGATGTCCAGCAGATGCAGAACACTGTTGACAGAGAAATTGGATTGATTCCTGCAAGAGACTGGGCTGCAGCAGTTGACTGTTTTGTACCCAGATTGCGCCAGTGCATCCAGGCTCAAGGAAACTACTTTGAACACCCATGAACTCCATCAGTCTCCACCAGGAAGTCAGGAAGAACACCAGCAAAAACTGTGCATTTCGGACTGAGCATTGCGCAAGTATGCGACTTGCCAGATCAGAGGGTGTGGTCATATTAATGTGTGTGCAAAAACTGGTTTGCCTGTTTCAAATTTGCGCAAAAATTTGACATTGTGAGCTCCAAAGAGACCAGAATATACATGCCAAAAATGGTTGACTTTGAACTAAAAGATCGTCTTCAAATCATGTCTGTGCAAAATTAAGTGAACAAGCTACGTAGATTCTAAATCCAGTCAGCACTGTGGTGCCACGTACGCTCGTTCATGCCCCATGCAAGACTCAGCACATCCTGAGTTCGTCTCAGACGTTGCCCCCCCCCCCCGCCCCTTCTGCAGGCTGGACGACGACGTCGGATCGCGGCGCCATGACGACGCTCCACGTCGCCACGGACGCGGACGTCGTGCAACACAGCGGCAGCTACTTCAACGACAAGTGTCGTCTGGCGGCGCCCATCAGCAGGGCCACGTGAGTGCAACAGGGACAGTGTCCCGTGCAGTGTCACAAATGCAAGTTTGAGTTGTCGCACCGAATGTTCAACCAGCGTATGATTCGTCTTGTATAGCTTTTGGAGATGCGTCAGTCCTGAAATTATCCACTGCAAAAACCAAACTCGCTTCTGTCTTTGAGGCCACTGGCTTCAGCGCAATAACTCGCCCTCGAAGTGAAGACTTGTCCCGTTCCCTTCGCAGGAAGGTGGAGGACCAAGAGGCCCTGTGGCGCTACAGTCTGGAGCGGCTCGAGGGGTTCCTCCCCCCGGACCTGCCGCAGGAGCTGCGGGCCCCGCCGCCGCAGGAGTGACGAGGCCGGACTCACGCTCAACGCGCTGTTCATCGACTCGAGGAAGGCCAGAAAAACACTGGATGCATGATTCGCCCCTTACGCGTCTGTACGACACGTAGGTTTGGATGTTGCGTACTTGACGCACTGACATACACATCCACATGTGTTGGGCACAACACACGACGTCCAGCGGAAAGACAGACCTGAAACATAGATCTCGCCTCAACATTTGAAACACGACCGTTGGCCCAAGCCGCACAAAGGCACAAAGCGGGCGTCGACTCATTTGCGGCTTCACGCAGTGACAATGTTCATCCTGATGACGTTTTCATTGACACACAGACTGTGGCCATGGTGGTTGTTTGGGAACAGTGTGAAGTTTGTTTCCACCACGCTGCGGTCACAACGCCTCTCGTTCGTGACCTCATTGTGGTAGAAATAAGTTCACACACTGCAAAAAAGGTTCCTGTTCAATCATACAACTCTTTTCTTGACCAAAGGTCTTGAAAAATCGTTGTATGATTTCACAGGAACCATTTTTACAGCGTGGGTGAACCCTTACGTCACCCGTGGGTCACTTGTCTGCTGGTGTAAGTCACGTTCTCTCGCTGTGACACAAGCTGTGGTCACGCAAGTGTGTGTGTCACCATAACCTGACGTGTGTCGTGGTCCGCACGTCCGGACTCAAGTCTGTCTTTTTGTTCGTGCACGCTGCAAAATCAAAGGCAGATGATATGTAGTCACGTTTGTGGGATGTATCGTTGCATGGAATGAGCTTGTTCCTGAAACAGTCACACGAATGAAGCAGACAAAAGAAGTTCGAGTTTTGAATTATATTTTACGTTTAAGATTCAGCCCTTCATTGAGAAAGATCTGACAGCTTCACCACGACATTTTGGTGCAGTGAACGCGTTTCAGTCAGACGCACGATGTTGAGGGAGTTTGTGCTGCAGACCTCATGCCCGTGGCCCTGGAGGCAAAAAACAATTCCAAGTCCGATTGTGCTCTCTGTCAAAGCCACTTGGCTAGAACGTTGCATCTTTGTCCGCAATGTGTTCACGATGAAACATATGTGTAAGAAAACTGACGCTCACTCGCAGTGACTCACAACGGCGAAAATGTCACAAATTTGGCACCTGGAATACAAGGACACAAAAGGATCAGTTGGCACTGGACGCATCCATGGCAGTCTATCGGGTGCATGGCGAGTGTCACAGGCGGATTCAGAGACACTATGGGTCAACTTCCACCTCCAATTCCACAAATAAGGTCCTCTGCGCATTCCCTGCTGACGCAGATGCCTTTTGTGAGTTCACGTTCGTTCTTCAAAAGTCAGGGGCCGCGCCTCCAACCAAGTTCCGCTTGTGTCACGAATCAACCCCGACGGAATGCGCGATGCAGCCAGAAAAAAAAGAATAAGCCGTTCAGTTTTGTGCTTGTTCATTTTCTCCGTGACATGTCCTCAACTGTTCTGTCTGACATTTCGATGCAGGTTTTTCTTGTGGACCAGAGTCTAATGTCCGATTCACGACTTGCAATGCTTGGGATGACATCCATTTTAGTTCTGGTCATGTTGCAAAGGGCAAAGTGGAACACAAACCGCGCCCATTGCAAGGATCTGCAGATCCTGGGCGTCACCACGTGTGTTCCGAGGACACGAGTATCTCGGTCCTTTCTGAAGGGTTGCAGAATGAATCGGTTTGTTCACACGAGCAGATGTAGTCTGCAACTTTGAACACAACCATCCATTTGCAACTTGGATCCACATTGTCCCCATCCCAGACAGAACCAACCCATGACCATGGCACAGACTTTCTGTCCACCCTGTCACTCCAAAATCCACCTCGTGTTACATCCGGGTCACCGGGCTCACCCGTCTTGGCCACACGGGTTCCTCTTGTCCTCTGCGAGTCCCGCGTCATTCTGTCCCTTCGGAGCCTGAGCTGCTGCTCCTCTCAGTACCTGGGCACCCTCGCCTCGTGGTAAGGCCTCATCATCCTCACCGCACTGAACTTGTCCTTCCCCATCGGCCCCACCGCCCCGCCTCCCTCCACCCCCGCCACCCCCGACCCCGACCACCGAGGCTGGTACACCACCCACACCCCGGACTCCCCCTGGTTCCGCCGCCTCCAGTTCCGGATGGATTGGCGGTAGTCGGAGGGAAGGTGCTGGCAGTACTTGAGATAGGCGAACACGAGACCCAGGACCACGGCCAACAAGATGACGCAACCGGTCGTGATAAGGACGACTGCATAGCTGGGCAGGGCCATTGCACAGGAAGAGGGCCAGAATTGTGGAGGTCGCCTGGTCTTTCCGTTCAGAGGCTAGCTTCAGCAACGCTCAGGTGTCCTGATGGTTGGGCCCTTGCTTTGAATCCCTTTGATGTGGCGTCCATTCTTCGCAGCAAGAGATTATTGGTTGTCGCAGTCCGCGTTTGGCCACAAGACACAAGGCAAACCCCAGTGTGAATCCAACATTGGTGTCTCCGCACTGTTGTGATGCACAAGCTTCTCCCGTGAAGCACGTGAGTCTCATTGACAGTGGACTGCATGTGAGACAGCATGCAGTTTTCATGTCGGTTCGGGCGACACTCCAACATAGTGCTGGTGACACTCACTGTCTTTCGCTGGTGAATCCAGGCGTGGCATCTCCATTTCTTGTCACGCCATGCCGTCCAGAAGGTTGGGAGTTTCTTTCTTGTCCTTACACAGTCCCATGTTGAAATGCGGCAGCAGTCTCTGTCACAAAGCTTTGCACTTTGGAGACGCAGGTGCTCTCTGATCATGCTGCTCTGTGCGTCCTTGTCACAGTTGCCTCCCCATCCATCCTCACGTCTTTGAGGACACGAGACACTGTCTCACTCCCAGGGTGTGGCAGATTCCGCAGACGCGCAAGCCTTTCAAAGAACCTCTCAATGTGTCGATGAAAAACTCGGAGTACCCGGGTGAGTGTACCAACGTATTGAGCGACAGCTTCAGCGGATCCAGGGTTGGGCTGGGGTTTACCGGGATTCCACCGTCGTGGTCAGATTCAGTTTGTTCTTGTGGTGGTTGTGCTGCAAGTGAACATTCTGGCCTAAAAGGCCCTGATGCCTCGGTTCTACTCAACCACTGGTTGTGAACTTGATTGCAGGAGCGGCATATGTGTGCACTTGTCGCTTCGAATGCCTGCAGGCTGCAGAAGAGTCAAAACGGAGTCGCCAAACGTTCATTGATCAGCGACGGAAGTGTAGCAGCTGCATGCACGTGTCTCAAGAGTGCCAAAGTTCCGAAGTTTACCTGTTTGAGAAAAATTCCCGCGTCCATTCTACCTGTGGCACCGTTTCCGGGTGCGTGATATGTCAGTGCACTCCCCTTCAGCTGCGATTGCTGGGTCCAGGCTTTCTCTTTCCTTTCCTTCTGCAGACCTTCGTTCGTCATTGCCATTGCATGTCACACACGAGTATCTTTTGCTGCAGATGCCTGTTTTCGTTTGATGAGGTCAAGTGTGAAACTTCTCATTCACCGAGGCTCCTATTTGGCGACTGGTCTATGGCCAACAATCATTGCAAGGAAGAATTTGATGACTTTCCTTCGCAGAATGTTCGTCGGGAACGAGGGTTGATGCACGTGAGAGACCTGCAACGTGCACAAAGTCTGCTGTTTGTCCACGGAATCGCAGGGAGATGTGACGCTCTGAACATGGTTTCCGAACACGGCCCTTCCGGAAGAGCGTTATCCAACCTGAAATGGAAACCAACTCCTTATGAAACACCAACGAGACGACATCGATGAAGCTGCAGGGCTCATGTGACTTTGCGTTTGCGTTTTTTGTCTTGACACACAAAAAACTCTGCGCATGCATGGTGTGGTTGAAGCGCACATTTGGCACTCAATACGTCACACATGTACGCATTGCATTCTACGCTGATAAAACAGAGTTTGAGAGAATTGGCCCAGGGATTCAGAACAATCTACCGATTCGACATGACTTCATAACTTCCGTACCTGGCTTTCAGCGTGATTCTTTGATGGAACTTGACACAGGTCTGTGACTTGTGTGTCATCTCCATTTCAAACGGCCTCACTCTGATTGATGCTTTCTGAACAACTGACATTGTCTCGTGGCAATCAAGAATCTGAGGCAATTGGGAAAATTTGCCAACACATGTGCACGAGTGAAAGGAGACAGTCAGGATTTAGGAGCAGCTGCCACTTGCTGATGGGGCGTGAACTTGTTCTCCTCTGGGCCTTCCTTCTATGGAGTCCAGGGGGAACGCCCGTGGACGAAGTTTTGCCCCAGGCTTTCTGCAACAAGCTCTGGAGTGGTCCACAAGCGCCAAGTTGTTTCACGTTTTCCGTGTCACATGTTTCATGGTTAGAGTTTGCCCTCCTCCCTTCGCAGAACGTCCCAATCCCAACCTGGATCCGACTTTAACCCTGGTTCCGTTACAGAGTCTATCGGCTGCACGGAAGATTGTTGCGTGCAACGTTTTGTCTTCTTCGGCAGGTCTAAAATTGACACCACTGTGAGATGTCGTCTGATCTTGATTTCCTGTCTGTGCTCCAAAGGATGACCCGCACAAACGGGGCAGAAAAGGGTATCACACAGATTGTGCCAATGCCAAAAAAAATCCTGCAAACGAGCACGAACACAAGCCGCCCATGCATGACATGCGTCGCAAACGTGGCAAACGGAGCGACGTCTCACCTGGGCGGTTCTCTCTCACCTGTGAGTTGAAAGGGTCGCGTCACCTGCCGTACCTGGGCGGTTCCACCACAGTCCTCGCCACACACCTGTTGCACGCGACGCCCATCTTGCCAACGACCCCAAGAATCTGCACGGAAATTGAAGCTGCGATGTATGCTACGACAGGAAGAATCTCGGTGTGGATCTCACATGCATGGCTGCCGCAAAGCTGCTCAAGCAGCTCTGTGAAGAAGCTCCAGGTTGAGGAGTCCATTGCACTGGAACCAACTGCGCGGGATGCGTCACTTTCCACTTCGCAAAATGAAAGAGAAACAAGGACAACAGCATCGAATTGGTGAGTCTTTTACCCCTCGAAACCTTTCAAAAGTTGATGGACGTTGTCAAGCGTGCACTGCAAGCAAATCCTGAAGACAACTGTTGGTCAATCTGCTTGAAGCTGGCGTGTGTCCTCCCCCTCCCCTGTAGTGGTCTGACACCGCTTCCTCCTAGAAACTTTTTCTGTTTTCTGAAGAAAATTCTGTTTGTCGTAGTGAATGTCAAAAAGTCAGGTCTGTCGTTGTTTTTAGGTGATTTGAGGAGCTTGGTCCGATTTGTGAGCTTTTGGAAAAAGCAAGTGAAATTGGAGTGAGCAAAATCAAATCACCGATAGGCAGGGTCTTCCAAAAGTATGTGTACACCTGTTTCATGGTCAAAATGAGGATCAATTTTGGATCTTTTGGGCTCTTTTGGTTTTGTTTTGGTTGGGGATAATATGCCAGAAAAGATTTCAGGAACTTTGAATTTTGGGGGTTTTCAGGTCAAAAAGTTCAAATTTGGAAATGTGGAAAATATGGGGTGTGGATGTAGAAATGGCTCCATATCTGAGAAAGTACAAAAATTTGGTGAAAGAAGTATATTGATGAAATGTAGTATATTGTATGGGGGTTTGAGTGGTAACATTTGATTTTTGATTTTTGAAAATTTTTATATGGTTTTT
>JAAUXT010137893.1_pt1 | contig 10757 bp, 13 predicted proteins | sample 7278171 | NCBI WGS metagenome assembly JAAUXT01 (sample SAMN14350112, study PRJNA611818) | marine sediment metagenome | isolation source: surface marine sediment (1.8m) | place: French Polynesia: Moorea | collected 2018-08 | reverse complement strand
ATGCTCTTGGGTCAGACCCGCTTTCGAAATTTTTTTTTTTTTTTTTTTTTAAATGATCATTGATGAACAGCGAACGTATAGACCACACGCTTTTTATGCGTAGCATTCTTGTTCAAGTACAGCTGTACAACTTGTCGTTGCTCGCCCATCGTGTGCACCAGCGATCCTCTGTAATTGATGGGAAAGGTCCGAGTGCACGTGGAGGGCAGTTCGCGCAGCGCGCGGCCCAGACGGAAAGTTCACAACCAGCGTGGTTGAAAGAATTGATGCTCTTTTTGAGACAACGTGATGCACACAAATTTCAGATGCCCCCTCTGGAAAAATTCTGTTTTGACCGGGAAATCTAAGATGTCTGTTCTTCTTGTCGATGGGACTCAGTGTTGCCTCCAGATGCGCTGTTCGCGAATCCACAACCGCCTGCTTTGAATTGTGAAAGTCTGTTGTTTGATTACGCAGAAACACTTTGGATTTCTTTTTGAAAGATTATGTGAGGCCCAGTGAAATGAAGAAAATGTGTGTGTGAAGATTTGAGTTTGATTCCTTGATAATTCCACATCTTGAGCCGTTAATAAATGGAGGGATTCCGCCATGTCGAGTGCGGCATGAGGACTTTGTCGGCAACTCCGCTGGCTTGATTAAACTTTCCCTGTTGGTGACTCAATGATAGAAACAGTGAGATGCTGGCATTGTTTTTGTGGGAATAGCTCCAGCGACTCGTCGGCACTGCAGGGAAGACTTGTCTCGGTTCTGGCTCGGCAGGCTTCCCGCGCGCGTCTGTGGGGGCGGCGGCGCGGGGGCTTCTGCTGCTGCAGCGACTGCAGGATCGATATCCTCCCGAAGAGCGCGATGCGACCGCGCTCGCTCACTCGCTCGCTTCTCCTCCATCTGCATCGAGCCACAGATGATGTCGAGACTCCCGCCTTCACGCGAGCGACACAATTTTCTCTGTGTTGTTCTCGTCTGGTTCTCAGTGATGCCCTTCGAGTATCTCTTGTGACAGAGCGCGTGTTGGACATTCTAAGGGGAGCGTGTAGCTTGTCACAGGATGTGATGTGTGTTGCGTGACACGTTACTTGTCTTCGTACATTTCTTGACGAGGGACGACACCGGATTACATTGGATGGCAGTCACTGAGGCACTCCGGAATGGAGCCACAGCGGAGCAGAAGAACCAGAGACATTCCGGCTGCCACTGGCGCATCGAGCAGTGATCCCAGCGTCTGAAACGCTCACGCTGACAGCTGTTGGTGACAATTTTGACTGCGAGCTTCTGCACTGATTTCGTTTACGAGTACAGTTGTCCACACGTCTCCTTGCACGTTTTCGATCAAGTTTGTGTCATTTGTTTGGATGTTGATGCCTCGGTAGCACGGACGGGAAAAGGAACGGACTGACACGTGAAGTCAGAAGCTTTGCAAAAAGAACCAGAACTCGGATCGTCGCACATGACGCTTCCCGCGCCTCAGAACTGGTGGCGAAAACATCAACTTCGGCTTGAAGTCAGTTAATCGTTGGGGTAAGAAGCAACTTTCTTGATATTCGCTGTCACAACTGACGAGGAATGAACGGCGGCAGAGCCGTGCGTGTTACACAAGGGAAATACTCGTACGTACGAGACACGAGCGAGTTGGCTGACGGGAATCCAGCGCTGGTGCGCGACGCCATGGACGCCTCAGAAGTCCGCGTGAAATTTTGCAAACATTCAGGCTGCAAACAGAAACAGACAAATTTTGAGACAAAAACAGTCAAGCATGAAGCATTTTAAGTCCAGTGACATTCTTCGTCTTCATCTTGCACTCTCCTGTGTCTGGTGAAGATGGCAGCTGCCTTGTCGTCCTTCAAAGAAATGTTCCTTTGCCCCATCGGAGAGGCAAGTCTCTGCCTGTTTGGACAATTCCTCGTCAAGGGCCTGAAGTTCACAGCGTGTTGCCTCCAAACCTTTGTCGAACCTTTCACAGGTTCGTGCACCTGGCGACACATTGAACACACAAGTGGGCTGAGTCTCGCTCCTGTAAACCCACAACCAAGTTGAGAATTCTAAATGGGTGAAGGAAGCCGGAGAAGTTTCTGACCAATGTTACTGTTGAACCGAAAAAAAATTAGCCGTGCACAGAACAGTCGAAGTCGTCTCCTGGCTCTGGTCTTCCCTCCCGTGGTCTCTCGCCTGGCAGTGGAGCTGAAGGGTTTTCTCTTGATGTTTGGTTCCAGTCAAATGAGTTCTGTGCGCACTAGTGATACGGCGTCTGATCCGTCGACTGGGTGATTGGAGTCTGATCGTTCCTTGGTCGGCGGAGTCACTGTGAATGGGCTACGGTTCTGTCGAGCACTGCGGTCGCTCATTGTGTGTTGCTGGCAGCACCATCCAAACTTTGACAGGTCGGTGCACCGAGCACCTGCTGGAATAGTCCTTGTGTCACACTTCCTGCTGGGCGCAGGTTCCTGTCTGTTTTCCGGGCACAGACTCGTGTAGGAAATGTCACTGAAGAGATGGCCAGCTCGTTCGAGCCTCTGCTTCCTCCTGTTTGTTCCTGCAGTGAAGGCCTGACATTGATTTCTCGCCGGCGCCAAGTTCGGAATACGCAATTGGTTGCGCAGATCGGGCTCATTCCCGTGTAAGGCAGAACCCAGATGTCTTGCATGGTTGCAGAGTGAAACGCAGTTGGACCTTGAAGATTCGCGTGTCACAAGGTTCGGCCTCTGCCTGATCCCACAGGAAAAAAACACTTCCTCATGTGGAGCTCATGGGCTCTGGGGCTTGGCTGTCCCTGACACACACTGAATGGTCACAATGTGAATGATTAAGAGACGAATTGGAGTCTATCCTGATGTGAACGGTGGGATTAGGCCTGGTGTCATTTGTTATTTGCAGGCGTCGTGGCCCCTATCTGCCAGCGTAGTTGTGGGTTAATGTGACTCCGATCGGGACTGCACGACGCAAGTGCTTCCATGGCGTCTGTCTGCTTCGTTCGTGTTCGCTTGTCAGAATTCAGATCGAAACAAAACAACGTGCTTGACAGAACTCGATCTCGGTGTCTGGCTGCGTGTGGCCGCCCGGGGGGGGGGCGGAGTAACAGCGCTGCTTCATTCTGTTCAAAATTGACGGCGCTTGGAACTCAGACTTGAACAGTTGTTTCAAATTGCAGTTTACAATTATTTTTGCTTCATGTGTGGACAAACGCGCAATAACCAGACGAGCAACAACTCGGCTTCAGAGTTGAGCTCTTTGTACCTTGTTCTGGGAAGAAAGGCAAAGAAACAGCACTGAAGCAACTAGTCCCCACAAGCCCTTTTGTTGAGGGGGAGTGATCTTAGAGCTTTATAAATCATTGTGATCCGGCTGTGATCAATACTGAGAATCATGTCCAGGAATGTGGCTGCCGTACGACGCTGCTGACCGAGCCCGGAGCACTCAAGTGCACTGTGGGTGGGGAAACGGAAACAACAGTGAGCCGAATTGAGCCTTTTCGTTGAATAATTTTGAGTTTTGCGGAATCTCCACGCAAGAAGTGCAACGGGCAGAGACACCGGTGTGGCCGATCCGCTGAACCTCTGTGTGTGTGTGTGTGTGTGTGTGTGTGTGTGTGTGTGTGTGTGTGTGTATGTGTGTATGTGTGTGTGTGTGTGTGTGTGTGTGTGTGTGTGGACTTGCTTGCCATGCAGAGAACCCCACCTGTTTGACGAATTCGTGTGTGACACCGAAATTTCGTTTTCACTCACAAATTGTCAACCTCTTCGATCCGAGGCGTTTTAAAATCCTTTCATGTCATGCAATATTCATTGCTTCTCCCAGATAATGTGATTATTTTGACGAAGTAAAATATGAAAGTAATGGGAGGGATATCTTGCAGGGACCCGAAGCAGCTTCCTTGAAAGTTGAGGCCAGGCACAGCGGTCGGGGACGAATTTGGTGGTGATTGTGAATTACGTGGCGGGTTTAACCTCGGAGGCTTCCAGTTTCGCTGCTTTGATTGCCGAGTGAGAGCGTCGTGATTTCGTTTGTGTGGTGCACCTTGAGGTTGGATTTTGGTGTACGGTTGCTTTTTGATGTGTGCGTCTGGAATGTTACCAAATCAGCCTGAATGATTGAGATTGACCGGAAGACATTTGTTTCCACTGTTATCTCGTTCTCGTGCGTCCATGTGGACAATCCACTGTCCTGACCTGGTCCATTTGTGCTCAGAAAGCTTCACTGCGATTTGAACGAACTATACGAAGCAGGCGAAAAGGAACTGTGTGCACCTCAAACACCCGACGGAAGTCTGCTGCGGGCCAATGGTGACGCTCTCAACCTCCAGTCCTTGTCCGCCTTGTGTCTGCCTTTCTTTCCCAGATGTTTTGCACCACAATTCCAACATCGTCAGACTTTGTCGTTTGATCTTGTTGGAAATTTGATGACCGAATTGTCTCAACACGAACAACACAGAAATCAGTGTGGTGCACCGCGGAGGCAACAAATCTCTGCAATCCATGCAGCTTGTGCACGTTCACTACAGAGCAGTGAATGCCTTTTCTTGGTGCAAGCGCAAGTGAATGGACAGACAAAACACCCCCATTAACTTTGCCTCGGTTCCTTCCCACTGCGGAAATGTCGATTCGAGCCCCGTCTCCCATCATTTTTCATGCCGGTGTTTTCCAACTCTGCGGTCGAAAACCTGTCGTACGTTCAGAGCTGTGCAGATTGCAAATCTTGCCCAATTAGAAGCGACCCTCAGCAGATGCACAACTCGTTTTCAGCGTGATGGAGTAAATTTGCCGCCGGAGCGATACAAACCGGCGCGACTCATTAGCCGAGGCGCCACATGTCGGCATGTGAAGTATCATTTCATACCAAGTACAGCGAAGGCAAACAACAATGGCAAAATTACAGCGGAAGTCATCAAGTCGACTGGAGTGATTACAAAACGCTGGAAGCCAACAAACGCTCACTGGACATGTAGAACTCCGTCAGTGTGTCCAGTGTGTCCGGTTCAATCGGAGGATTGTGCATTGAAGTGCAAAAGATCTACACTTCGTGGATTCCGTGGAACTGAAAAGACCCTTTGGGATTGTGTGGTGCAGGATTCTTCCATGTCATGGGCTTCTCCGTGAGTAAATCGTGACGTGTTGCGTCTCTGTTGTTCGCATGTGAAATTCATGCAGCTCGTCGAATTTCTGATTCCTTCTCAGGGACACGGCGTCGGACATCTCGATGTACCGAGGTTATGTTAGTGGCACGAGTTTCCGCTATGGCCGACAGCTCGGTATGGAGGAGTTCGACCCGCAGCACCAGCCTCATGGCGTCCGCAGACTCGCGCCCCGCAACCACATCAGCCCCGTCGTCAAGTGCCTCCTCTTCTCCTTCAACTTTCTCTTCTGGGTGCGTCCCCACGCCTCGATCTCTTCGCTTGACCAAGATGTTTGACAGACGAACATGTTCGCAGCGTTTCCGAACAAACAGAATGCGTTTGTCTCAATGCTACGTTTTACTGGCATCGAAAGCATCTTGGAGTGAATTGCTCGGCTGGAGTATGGAGTCCACTGCTTGCCTCTGTGGTTATTAAATCTTGCAACTGGTGGGCATTAATCACCGTTATTTGCTCGACTGGACTTCTGACGGTCCGCAAAGATGTGCGAAGTGCATGCGCAACATGCGAAGTCCTTTTCGATCCATTTTCTGCACAAGCGCTGTTGGACCCAGGGCAAGTGACACATTTGGGCAGAAATGAGAAAGGACTGCGCGTAAAAACACGTGTCCCATGTGTATCATGGAGAGTTTCCTTGCAGTTGCTGGGGACAGGAATCTCCGCGATGGGTTTCTTCATCCTCGTGGAGAAGGACAAGAAAGTGCGCGACGCCGTCGACATCTTCTTCGATCCCTCCATCCTCATGTGCATCGCTGGCGTCATCATCTTCCTGCTCGGCTTCTTCGGCTGCCTCGGAGCCCTCAGAGAGAACATTTGTCTCCTCAAGACTGTGAGTGCGAACCTTCAGGTTTGACGCAAAGAGTAGAACCGAAGTCGAGTGTGACGCTTGGAAATGCACTGCCCATGGGGTCTGTTCGATGACGCACCGCATGGCTGTGTTTGAGTGAGCGACATGCATGCATGGTGGGCGGCAACTTGTCGCAACTACCGCGGGCATTGAAACCTGTGCGCCTCCGTTTTGTGCATCATATTGTTGTTTCAAATATCAGTGCGTGCGTGACTTGTGGCGAGTACTTGTGTCAATTGTGCACGCATGAGGCCTGGAGGTGTTGACACCAATCAAGCAACTTTTCATCCAACAAGTCAACAGGATTCTTCTGTTGTTTGCACGTTTCATTCAACCTCAATTATTGTGAGCTACTTTGTCGGTATTTTGATCCGACAAAACGTTAAAAATACTTGGTGAGTGGAAATGTTGAATCCCGTTTCTGAGGTAGATTTTCTCACAAGAGGCAACGTTTCCTCTCATTTCAGTTTCACATTGTGTTGACGGTGCTGCTGTTGTTGGAGCTGGTCGTGGGGGTTTTGATATTCGTGTTTTACTTCATTCCGACCGCTCGAGCCGAGATAGGGTTTCCGGGTCCAGAAGAGGCTCTCAAGGAAGCTGTAGTGAGGTAGGCGCCCCCCCCCCCGCGCTGCAGAACCTGACACATGCCTCTCTCCAGTTAAGCACTGTCGCGAACACGATGGCCACACCCGCAGTGTAGATGCAAGTGCTTCTTTTCAGATACAGGGACGATGATGATCTCAGGGATATGATAGACACCATTCAAAGAGAGGTTTGTGACTTCCTTCTCGGTGAAATTTCGTTCAGCCCTTTTTTCTGCTGTGAGCGAGTGTTCTGCAACATCCTTGTTGTTGTCGTTAGTTTCAGTGTTGCGGTGTAAGCAACAGTGACAGTGGTTTCAAGGACTGGCAGGACAACATCTATTTCAACTGCTCACTGGAGAACCCCAGCGTGGAGAAATGTGGAGTGCCACCCTCCTGTTGTAGGATCAATGCTGTAAGACGTTTCTTCTTTCAACTCAACACTTGTGCGTTTTCTGCTCGTGATCCATTGTGCACATCACGCAACGAATGTTTTGACATTTGGATTCACTTGTTGCAGGGTGATATGATAAATGTGATGTGCGGCTTCGACACGACAAACAAGGATGTAAGTATCGCAGCGGATTGAGGGGTAAATTTGAGGCGAGGGCTGCGTCACGCCCCGCGGTGCAGCTTCGGTAGAGAGAGGGGGAAGGTGCCGGTGACTCACTTTCAGCTGAGTCTTTCTGCACCGACGCTGGTCCTTCAGGACAGCCAGCCAGTCCAACGTCTCAAAACTAGCGATTTGAGAACTCTGCTTCGAATTGTCAGTGTCGAAATTCAGTCGGGGGCCGAGAAGTTCTGAGCACGTTCTCTCGCAAGTCGGTGCCATGTTCCAGAAATCGTTGGTGGAGGACAAGATTTTTACGCAAGGCTGCCTGCAGGGGTTCGGCGCATGGCTGGAGCGCAACACGATCATCGTCGGTGCTGTGTACCTGGGCATCATGCTTCCTCAGGTTCGTTCGCAGTTAGGACGCAATGTTCCTGAACGATGTTTCTTCTCTCGACGCAAGATGTGTAATTTTTCTGGCCTGACGAAATCGGTGCAAATCCGGCTTTACTTTTGAACAAGCAGTGTGATTCGAAATGCTTTTATGCATTGCAGTTTGTGTAATTTGACGGTCTTTGGTCTTTCAGATTCTTGGAATTTGTCTGGCCAGAAGTCTCATCGAGCAAATTCACTTGCAGAAGGCGCAGTGGACGTAGTTATTTTGTTGGGAAGTTTTCTGTGAGCTCTCTCACTTGCGAGACAAGTGTGAAAGTCCAAGGAGCAGAAACCGAACTTCGTTGTCTGGTGCACTTCATGAAGTCGGCTGCAGACTTATTTTTGAAAGGAAATGTTTTCTACTTGAGTGAACACTTTGCAGTCACGACATGGAACTCTGACGAATCCATTGAAGTGCGTCTGAGACCACCCTGCCCCCTCCAAACGGCTGGCGTGAAGGATTTCACATCGGCTGTGCGGAAACATTGCTGCACTGGCGCTGAGGCGACGTCCTTCGGGACGACGGTCACCGCTGCCCCGTTTCTTTGCTGGGGTTTTGACCTTGAGGGACATCCGAGTGTCCAGCAGGGGAAGCGCGATGACGTGTGAGATCTGAATCTGAAATGTTTGCGTGCGTGTCCATCACCCTGATGTGTATCCCAAAGTGACACCAGCACAAGATGCTGGATGGATGTCCCCCCTCCCTCCGCCGCCATGCGAGTGTCCAACGGAGAGATAGACATTCTAAAAATTTCCGGCTTCGTCATCTTGACGTAGGCTCTCGGAGACGCGCCTGCATCATTCTTGTTTCCGCAACCAACCTGCGGGTGCCGCTGGAGCTGTAGATACAGTACAGTTTTCCTGTAGATGCAGCAAACAACGCATCAGGCTTTGGGCAAAAATCCTGACACTTTCTTTTTCCTGTTCAAAGTTTTCAATAGTGGGGTTCTATCTCCTCGACCTGTCAGAGTTTTGGTGCCAACACTTTGGAGCGTGCTGTGTGAAACCAGAGAGAACGTCGATGATTGAAGAATGAACTGTTGCAGTGCAAGTCGTGTTTGTGGTCAACATCGAAAATGTCTTGCAGTTCATGTTCTACAGCTTATTTGCAGTTTGTGTGTACTTTGTTGACTTTTGTGGTGAAATACAGTGATGAAAATTGGGCTTGCTTTCGTTTTGATTTTTTCCACAGCGTTGCAGAAGGCCGGTTTTGGCCGAATTATGTGTGGCTCACAGCAGAGCTGGAAGGGGAGGTTTTGCTTTTGGGTAATGCAGTCAGTAAAGTTCAAGTGTTTTTTGTGAACACTTGATGACCCAAATGTAATTGGAAGCCACTCAGAAAATATAAAAAAAAAACTGGAAATTTCTTTGAAAACCTGGAAAAATCATGGAATTTTGTCACTTTGCTCTGGGGCCTATTTCTCGAAAGATTTCACGTATCTAAAGTCACATATCTTTACGTGAAATTTGTCACGCAAAGAATCATGCATCCGCTCGCTTTTTTGCGTGCATTTCTCGAAGCAAGTTGCGTGAAAAAAATTTCCAAGTAGGTACGTGGTTTTAAGATGCATGAAAATTTTCACGCAAATGTGACCTAGTTATGTGGACCAATGAGCGAGCTCCATTTGCACCTCGTGACCAGATTTTCGCAGAAAAGCATCTCTCGTGTCGAAAATGGCAGCAATGCTACCATCCAGTCAGGATTCGATTGTTTCGAGTGAATCTGAGCTGAAAGGGAACAAAGAAGGCAATGCAGAAGTGAGCCAAGGTGAAGGGGATGTTGTTGTGATGAGGGTAGAGGAGCCGAAAGAGGTGTTGGATGAGCAGATCGTGGTCAAAGTGGAGAAAGATGGGTCGGAGAAGTTTGTCAAGAAGAAAATCAACACAAAGAAGTCTCAAGGAGGAAGATGCAACCCAAATTGGACCGAGGATCAAGTCACTGCACTCAGGCAATTCGTCAACAAGCATTACGACATCTTGTACAGCAACGTCAGCTCAACGTTGACCATGGATGATAAAAGATGCAAATGGGAAGAATGTGCTCAATCAGTTTCGAAGTAAGTGAAGCCACTCTTGTTGTGTTTCCATGTGGGGATCAGTGAATTGTGTCTTCTTTTGCCAAAATGCCACTGTGGTTGTCAAGGTTGATGTCCCCCCCTGCTACATGTCAAGTTTGAAGGCGATCCATGCAGGAAAACCAGATGAATCGAGTGCATTTGTCATAAGTTTTGCTCCCGCCCAAATGTAGACTAGACTCAACTTTGTGTGACAGCAGTTGTCAATGTTGATCGAAGCCCCTCCCACTTATGCAAATGTCGAATTTCCTTCCTGCGACAAGTTGTGCATCTTTTGGGTTTATTCTGAGCAGTTTTCTTTCAGTCTCATTTGTGTGTGTTTGTTCATGAGTACCTTACACTGTGTACATGAGTGATTATCACCAAGATGTTGCTTTCAAAATTCTAAATATTTTGAGTATAATGTCGAAAAAAACAAGAACAGCGAGGACAAGTGTGTTGAGACGCGCAACCTTTGTGATGTGTATTCCCGATTAAATTTCAACTGAATGCTTCCAGACGGAGTTGTTCCATGAACACTTTTCTCATACTCTTCAACTTATGTGTCTTTCAGCCAAGGGCAAGGCAAAAGGGACATTGCTGAGTGCAAAGTGAAGTATCGTGACCTGCAAAAGGATGCTTTTGGAAAGAGGACAAGGAACGCGACCGCAACTGGCAACGAGCCCCCCGAAGTGTTCACGAAAAATGAGGAGGCTATTCTTGCTGATCACGACGCAGAGGGCAGTCATTTGGCTGATGGGATCCTGGGCAGAGTGGAATCTTTGGTGAGTTGTCGGCCCCCACACCCCCCCTTTCCTTACACACACATACCTGTCCTTTGATGTATGTGCGTGTTTTTTTTTGCAGACATCCACAAAAGCTGTTGTGCAAGCACCTGACATTTGTGTCAACTTGAATGGCCATGGCGAAGGAGATGGTCAGGCTCCAGTAGCGAAGAAGCATCCATCCAAGAAGTCTGCACCCAAAAAGCGAGGCGTTGTGTACGACGACAGCGATGAATCAGGCGAAGACCAACAAGGTCAGTTGATTTGTGTTTTTCAAGGGAAAGGAAACGGACATGTGGGATGCGTGGTTTATTGTCACACTTCACCCTGTTATTTTTGCAGGACCGTTGAACTTGAGCCAGTCATCTGAGGAATACAAGATT
>JAAUXT010131923.1_pt1 | contig 10757 bp, 9 predicted proteins | sample 7278171 | NCBI WGS metagenome assembly JAAUXT01 (sample SAMN14350112, study PRJNA611818) | marine sediment metagenome | isolation source: surface marine sediment (1.8m) | place: French Polynesia: Moorea | collected 2018-08 | reverse complement strand
GCCAACACACAATAGCTTGTGACACCATAGAGGAAGGTAGCCTAAACCACTGAGCTCCAACTCATATTCTACAATAAACTATACTACAACATCACTACTGGGGCTTCACTCTCATATATAACACCAACCATTTCACATCTCCAACAAGATATTGAGAGCCTGTTTTTCCATTTAAGTCACAGGTTCCCTCTCTCTGTTTGTTGTTGATACAATGACTCATTTACCAGGTGAAAAGCCAGTGGGAGCTTCCAAGCTCTATTCTTGGAAGTCAAACACCAATGCTGATATTTCCTCATATTATTTCCTGGATGCTAATTCATCTTTAAATTCTCCAAAATTTTGAATCTGCTGAGCACAAAAATGTGTGTTGAGCACAATGATCTTCCTTCAGGCAAGCCGAAAATAAATCCCAAGAGTGATCCCGCATTGTGTTTTGTCTCACCGCTGACATTTTTGTTTTGAAGCCTGTTGGAAAACCTTGCGAAGAGTGAAAATGACAAAAATCACTGGATTGACATAAGAGTTCAAAGTCAATGAGAGTGCAATTGTCCAGAACAACATACCCATTGGGTACTGTGGAAGGAACAAGGCAATGAGACAAACCATCACACATGGAAACCAGGACAGCATATTCAACACTGTTGTCAGCCCCAACTGAAACACTAATGTCTTTGACGAGTCTTTGTGGGACTTTGATGTTCCAATTGTTGTCTTGTGTTGTAAATATCCTTGGATCAAAAGACAATGGAAGATGGCAATGATGACAGCTGAAGTAACCAATGAAAGAGATAATACCACTGTAATGACAGACACAAGCGAAGAAGAGGAACAAGAATGATCAGTCAGGGGAAAGCACAAGACGTTTTGAAAGGAACCATGAGTCAAATAACTGATTGAAGTTGGTACCAAACCAACACACACAGACACAAGAGTAATTTCTTGGAGCATCTTCTTGACAAATTGTGGTTCTTTAAATTTTGTATCCAGTGGACATTTGATAGACTGAAGTCGTGACAGAGACAAAAATAGGGAAATCATTTGAGTCATGACAAGAAATGTCATTGCAGTGTTGAAAGCCAATGAACAAAAGAAGGAAGATCTCCAATACTGTTCCCAAACACCAAAGGAATTATCAAAGAATATGTCAGCAATGGAGATGATAGAGATATACAAACAACAGAGCAGGTCATTGGTATTGGCAGCCAAGACAGTCAGTGAAAATGACAAACTGAGTTTTCTCCAAACCACATGAATACAAATAGACAAAGAATTCACAACAAGTATCAAAATAGAAAAAGACAGGAATGTAAACCTCACTACAGAAGAAGACAGTAGTTTTTGACAAGATGTGTGCCATGGAATTTTTGCTGTGCATTTGGAATCTTGAACAAGACAACAAAGATAAAAATCAGTTGTTGTCAACAATTCCACAGAAACAGACTGGAAGGAGTTTTGATCAATGTGACGGATATCCACATCCATCATGTGCAACACAAATCCAAAGGATGAGTTATGGCTACAGTTGTTAGCAAAATCAGCTGACAAGTGTTGGATGGGGTTACCAGTCAAGCTTAACACACTCAAGCTTGTCAAGTTTTCCAAGGCTCTTCCCTCTATCCTTGTAATTTTGTTTTGGTCAAGGTTCAGAATCAAGAGCTGTGAGTAGGAATGAAAACAAAACTTTAACAATTTGTCTATGCCACTGCTTTCAACTGTTATGGACATGATACTTGAAGGAAAACCCATTTTGCCACAGCAAATTTCAGAAAAGTTGAGTCCCACAAGCTTTATGAAAGATGAATTTGGAAAAATTCTGATGAATGCATCAACCTCCATATCAGACATATTTTCCAGAAAAACAGACAGAAAGGGTAAATCCTGCATTTGTAACTGAAGTACAAGTGATGAATTTGCATCAGAACATGTGATGGCAAGGACAAAGCAGTAACAATGTGAGGGGCAGGTTAAATTGAACCCATCACATAATAACTCATCCTCTCCACCATGGCAATCAATAATTTCATCACAAATGTTACCAATGTGAATGCAAGTAGTCATTCCACCACTGATACATTTGAACATGTGCTCACAAAATCTCTGAGTTTGACAAAAATGCAGTTCATCTTGGCCTCCAGGACAGTCCCATCTCCCATCACACAGGCTAGCAAATGGAATACAGTATGAATTCTGACATTTTGACATTGCATTACATTCAAAATCTGTGCAATGTTGAAGATGGCTCCCATCCGCACAAGGCAGAACTCTCCCATAAGGGCTCAATCTGAAGGAACACAGCTTGTCTATGGAGTAGCATCTTGGATGTCCAGGAAGACAAGGAATCTGGTCAGGTCTTTGACAAGCAAAAAATGTGTAGTTCACCAAAAAACATTTGAGAATGAACTCATCTACAGCAGCAGGGCAATCTGGGAATAGATCATTCATTTTCATGTTTGTGTGGATGGTTTTGCTGGATTTGTTGTTTGATAAACATGGGAAGGTGAAATTCACAACATCGTGCTTTTTTGTTTGACTGGATAGGTAAGCATTGCATTTTCCTGTTCTGCTTTTGTAAAACAAAGGTGAACATTGTGAAATGGACTTTGACAACAGCTTGAACTGACACATTTTCTGATAATTGAAACTTTCACATTCACATCTTGATTCATCTGACCCATCAATACATTCTCTTTTCCCATTGCAAACAAACATTGACAATATTTTTTCTTTTGATCCACAATGGAACAAACCATTGGTCAGCTGGCTTTCAACAATGCTTTTCTCATAAACAAAGAAGCCTGTAGCAGAGTTCAAGGTGATATTCATGGTGGTATTGTGGGTGTAATATTGAGAGTACTGGTAGATTCTCAGATTGTGTATCTGATATCCACTTTGACCTTTCAGCAGAACAGAAAACATAGAGAAGTAGTTTGACAGCGATTGTATTGTTTGAGCAATGAATGGATCACTGGCAGATGTCAAACAATGTCTCTTGCATAATTCTCTGAATGAGGTCAGAAATGATTTTGTGTTGTCATACCAGAAAAGAGAAATACATTTCTGCTTCGTTAGTATATTGCATCTGGGACAAAACATTTTGGTGTTGTTCATCAAAACACTTGATGTATTCTTTGTTTCTTTTCTCTGGCAAATGATTACAGTTGTTATTCTAACAGAATTGCAGTCGATAGAAATCCATTCTGGTGCAGCCAAGTTTGACAAAAGGATCATGGTGCACCTGATTGAGCTTGAGTAATATTCAGGATAAATAGTTGCCATAGATTTTCGTTTGATGTCTGGGAAGTCCAGGAAACTGTCCATATGCTCATCCAAGTACCAATGCCCAAAGTGCAAGTTCTTGAAACTTGTGAAGGTCAATGAATTTTGGCTGTCCATCCACTTGAGTTGAATCTGCAAACAGAGGCCATGAAAGGTTTGAATAGTACCAACTCACGACATGATTCATTGTCTGCAAAATTATTGACCTTTTCTGTGCTACATGGCAGTGTAACAGACAGAGAGAGGTGCAAGCTGAGAGAGATGGAGAGAGAGAGGGAGCGAGAGTGGGGAGAGAGGAGAGAGGGAGAGAGAAACAGACAGACAGTCAGATAGATAGACAGACAGACAGACAGACAGAGAGACAGACAGACAGAGAAAGATGGAGAGAGACAGACAGAAAAAGACAAAGACAGAGAAAAATACAGAGAGAGTGAGATGGAGACAGAGACAGGGGGGGGAGAGAGAGAGAGAGAGCGAGAGAGAGAGAGAGAGAGAGAGAGGAGAGTGGTGGAGAAAAGGTCAAAGACAGGTTGGCAAATTGAGTGGTTTTGTCTCAATCCAACACAATAACCACCAGTGAACCAGGCCTGTATTTTCAAGAACAGGAAAAAACTTTTGTGTGTGGGGACTACACCCAGAGAACTTTGCGTACCTGTTCTTTCTGAGTCCTGGAAATTAAATTGAGGTAGAACCCTTCGCCAGAAGCAAATGGTTTTGTCTCAAAATCAAGAAGCTTCAGCAGTGCCAAGAATTCCTTCTGTTCCTTTTCATTCAGAAATTGAGGAAGTGAAGCATTCCAATATTGACAAATTTGAAATGCCTCACTCCAGGTAGTGGGGATATAGATGCAAGTCCCTTTCTTTGAGACAAACCCACAAGTGGAGTAAGTCTTCAGCTTTGAGGGTTGAAACTCAACATTGACTGTCCAGATGTATGTTTTGTCCAGGGTTTTTGAAACAATCCAAGCTGTTTTATTGTCCAGCTCTTTTACAACAGGTTGTTGTTTCCCAAATGTTTGAGGATCTGGCAAAGTAACTGCCATCACTGTCAAAGAACTTCCATTGGTGGTGTAAATATGAAAGGGAACTATTTCTTTGAGTAATGAAACAAAGTACCAGTTCTTGAAGGACAATCGTTTGGCCTCAAAATGAAATTGATATTTGAAATTGGGCTTTTTACCATATATGCAAGTGAAGCGGCCATAGGAGTCCACAGCAAGACGGGTGTCTCCCAGTCTCCTTTCATGAGAAGAGTTGGAAAACAATTTGATCCCAAAGACATACAAAGAACATTTCTTTGAGCTCAATGGGTAAAGAAATGTTTTCTGCAAAAATGAAAAAAAAGATTAAATTCGAGAGAGCAATATACAGTACCAATTTGTTTGTTGTACCAATGCATCATTGTTGACTTTTTGTTTTGTGAAACTGGTCTCTGTGAGACATCACAGGGGACGATATGGTAGATTCAAAGGACACCAAGGAGAAAGACCATTCCCAAATATAGTGCTCACCAACAGAACAGCAAATTGAGAGGAGAGCAAAAGATTCATATTCTTTGGCCCTAAACTTGTATATATCTCTCTCCCAGGAAGGATGTCAACCACAAACACTGGAGCTACCACAACTGTGGCAAGAGCTTCAAACATCCTCCCTTATCAAGGCAGAGGTCAACTTTGCTGAATATATCAAAGGCTTCTGAGTTCAAAGTGTTGTTTGTGTGTTGACAGAAATCAGTTGGACTTGTACCATTGAAGATGTTCATCACGACAAAGGCAATGAAAAGAAACTGGCAAGAGGAACAGAAATTATGCCCAGTGAGGCAAACCAGGGTTGTGGCAGTGTTTGCAAGGCTTGTTTCTAAAACAAATGTGCAATCCTACATAAAATTGCACAAAGTTTGACAATAATCTCAAGGTCAGTTTTCCAGTTGTGAAACATGCCTGACTCATTTGGAAGAAAGAAGCAGCCAGTGATCATAGTATTGACATTTGCTGTCCCCCCAGTCTTCAGCAATTTCTTTGGTGAGGTTTGCCAGGAAACAGAACCAAAACAGAAACTCAGAAAATCAAACTTACATAGCTTGATAACAACTTTGATGTGCATGGAAATATGTTTTGCAGGTTGTCCTGAGAAGGAAATGTCTCTGTTTTGTTGATGACAATTTCTATCCAGGTCCTTGATGGGCACATGGCAATCATTGTCATTTTCAGGTCCTCTTGGCTGAATCCAGTTTTCATTTCCATGTCACCAAAGAAGCTTGTGATGTGGTTTGCTTTCCCACCAAACTCAAAGCATCTCCTGAAGGATTTATTTGTCCCTTGTTTGTTGATACTTCTTGAGTAATTCTTGTTGTCCAACAGAAGAAAATCATGCTTGCTCAAAACAACATTCTTCAATACAACCCACAGCTCAATGCGACCTACTCTGTCTGGAATAACAGGGCTTGGTATGAACACACCTCTCATTTTGAAATGAAGCAGGCACCCTGATGCCAGCCAATCCCCAGAAAATAGATTCAAGACACCAGTTTGGAGGCCAGGTTTTGGTACCTTCCAACATGGCAGGTTTGTTTGCTCAAGAAACAGAGTATGGACAATTAAGCAGGTGTTGGAAGGAAGAAAAAATGCATAGAGTTCTAACATTTTTGGGAAAGGGTAGCTGTACTTCAGGGGAAATAGAGAACCTGAGTCATCACAAATTTTGCTTTTTGTGCAGGGACAAATGTGCACTGATATGCAACTTGTTAGATCAAGAAATGTACTCCCTTCAAACCAGCTGAATCCTTTGTACCAAAATGTCACAAACAACAGTGAAGAGTTTGCAGAATATATACTCTGACTGTTCTCTTTGCAAATATAACTGTCCTTTCCTGCTTCCTTGGTTGGTGTACTGCGGAATATTAGGCCTCCATACTTGCAATCATCATTTTGAATTCCTTTGTAGGCAAAGTATGTGACTGTTGCATTGATCCTGTTTGCATGAGGTGCTTTCACCAGCAGAGAAAAGCGAAAATTCCATGAATTGTCAAAAGAGATGTTGAATGTTGTTGAGTGTTTCATCTTCAGGATCTTCAATGGAAGTTGAGTACTGGTGTATGTAATGTTAGCCCTGAAGTTTTTCTCTTTCAATTCAAAAAGAATTCGCACCACACATTGAAAAGTGGACAGAAAATATCTGTTTTGTATTGGTTCAACTTGGTTGGCATTTGTGTCAGGCCCGTCATGAACAGATAATTTATCAGGCTGTGACCGCTGCAAAGTTAATTTCTGGTCACTTTCAACAACAACAAGAAATGTTACCACTTGAAGAACATTTTGGACAGCAAATATCTTGGTGGGTATCTTTGTAATGCCCTCTAGTGCATCTGCTTTTGGGTTTGGAAACAAAATAATGTTTTTGATCAGGTCCCTATCCATGACTGCAAAACAAATCTCAACTGAATGACTCAAATCAAAGATTGACAGTTTGAGCAAGAGTTTCACATGTGAAAATGGGGGATAAACTACAAATTGTGAGAAATATCCACAAAATGTTAATTTTTTAGTGTTGTGATGTGCTTGTGAAGAGAAATATCCAGTGTTGTTGACTTCATTTGACAGAACAAGTTGTCCACTTGGTGCCAAGTGAGACCCAGAGAAAAATAGCTGAAGAAATGTCAAATTCATAGAATATTTTTCATACAAATGAAACGTCCATAAGGCATGAATTTGTTTACTTGGAGAAAATTGCTTCACTTGTGAAGCACACAAATGATTCCATTTTGAACTGGAAACATAGCCTGAAGCTCGCTTAAAGACAACTTTTTTTGCAGGAAGAATACGGAATCTGCTGAACAATTCCTGCCTGGAAAGCTTTTTCTCTTTGTAGTGTGCTCTATTGAGGGTTGGAAAATAATTTGGATCATACTCAAATTCGGTTAAATTCAAATGATAGAACTGAAGAAAAATCCTGTTTTCACTCAACAATGTTCTGAAGAATGATGTGAGTATTTTATTCCTGATGTCACTGGCAGATAAAGACAGAAGTTTCTCCACATTTTTGTGCCACTGCTTTGCAGTTATACCCTGTGACAATTCCTGAAAATGGTCAAAAGGAGAACCAGCCCAGGTTGGCAGAAATGTGGAGTAAAGGAGCAGTGAGAAGCATTTGTTTAAAATCATTAAGGTTTGTCCTGTGCACTAATGATTATCATTTTTGTCCTTGCTGAAGACTGAAGTGTCTTCCAAATTTTGTCTTCACTGATGATAGCAAAGAACATATTGATTTCTGCCCAAGCTGAATTGTCCCCATGTTAAATTTCTTAGGTTCTCCAAAAATATGAGAGACATCCCAAAAGTTAAAAGGCAAGAACCAAAACTGAACAAATCAAACAACCTTTCAACAGAGCTGTTCATTCAACGAGCTGCGTATGCTGTGAAATCCACAACACTTTGAGGTAAATTATCTGCGAAAAGAAAAGCACTAGAAGATGAAAAATGAGGTTACTTTTTCATCCTTGTGCCAATTTGTAAAAAAAGAACTTTGTGTTGATGCAAAGTATTTCAAAGCAGAAGAAGCACTTCAGTCAGCTTTTCTGCTGTGTCAAATAGACCAAGTTGTGAGCCAGAACAATGCTTCCTTTCTTTCCTTTTCCAAAAAAAGCTGGCACACTTTCTAGTTAAAATTTAGTCAGATAAAGCAAAGCCAAATCATCAAAAAACAATAATAAAGTGTTTGTGTGTCACAGTTAATTAACAAATAAAGAAAATTTCATGTGTCCTCATTTGAAATTGAAATAATAAACTTCTTAAGCCACAACAAATTTGTTGGAACTTTCAGTGAACATTTATGTGAGTTGAGGAGGATGCCTCCTCTTCATGTTCTCCCCAGTCACCCCAGGTCAAGGTCACTCTGTCTCTCTTTCTTTCTCTCTCTGTCTCTCTCTGTCTCTCTTTCTCTCTGTCTGTCTCTCCTGTGCCCTGAGCAATCACCCTCTGCTCCTGATTGGTCAACAGCAGCATGAAAAGTGTCCATCCCTCACCACAATAAAAATTCATGCCTTCATTTGGGTTTTGGGTCACACCGCATTTGATTCCTAGACTTTCTTCTGTAGATTCACAAAGAGGGAATGGTTCAGAGGGGAGTGAAATTGAAAGTCCCAGTGTCCCTTCCCCATAATGCCCTTACTCTGAGAGTCATTTCATTCCCCAAGCATATCCTGACAAATTGCTGAAAACTGTGGTCAATAAATCTGTATCCCATTCAACTAGACAGGGATTTTTCAACCTGATCAACAATCCTCGTGGTTTTCATAGAAGGTTTTGAATCTGCTTTTAGATTGGAACTGGCACCAGCCTGAGATAAGACCCTGCTTCAATATTCTTTCCTGTATGGCATGTCGGCCAGGGTGTCCCGTGCCCCATCCCATTCCATTATGTCACGCCCGATTGGGGCGGGGGGACGGGGTGCGCACCCCGTTTGGACATGACATTCGCTTTTTCCTCCCTCACTGCTTCATGCTTCGAACTCGTCCTGGGTGTTTCTTTGTCAGCAGCCCTGCCCTGTTGTCACAAAATAACGAGCACAAATGATGTTGAGTTTGAAACAGATTTGTCCTGCAGTTCTGCTGGAAAGTTAGACTCGAGAGGGGGGGGGGTAACTGCGTGTGCATGTGTACATGCTTGTGTCTGTATTTGGATTTGTAGGGACTATGTTTTCATGTGTGCGCGTGCGTGAGTGTGTGCCCGGTGGGGGGGGGGGGTCACAGGCACCACACGAAGAACAGGGAGAGTGCGGTTTCTCTCAGTGTGTGTGTGTGTGTGTGTGTGCGTTGGTGTCTGTGTGTGTGCTCAAGCATAAATTTGTGCGTGCTTGCGCTTTTGCGCGCATGAGTGTGTGTGTGTATGTGTGTGTGCATGTCCGCGCGTATAACTTTGCACGCGTTTGCGAGTTTCCGTGCATGTGTGAAATGTGTGTGTGTGTGTGTGTGTGTGTGCACAGTGTTTGGTTGAGGTGCGTCATTACGGGGCGGGGGTGCAGGCCCACAATGCTACATCTGGATCCACCACCTTCTCGTTTTGTTGCACGAGAACAAGAAATGTGTGTCGATCGATAAGAGATAAGAAGAAAACAATTCCATTGTGACTTTGAATCGCGTGTTCCACATACTTTGTACTGAGTACACACACTCACGTACCTACAACAGGTTGGTGTTGTCCAGAACGCAACTTTTGCTGTGAGAATTTCTCCATACGTGAAGCTTTCTTCAGCTGGTGAGGTCACGTCTGTAAGAATGGATTTCAACCCGTTCAATGTTGGAGATACTTTGCACCTTGTACCGTGTGCTAATGTGCTGTGTGTGCTCGTGCGTGCGTGTAGGTGTGCGTGTGTATTTGCGTGCATGTGCACTTGTGTGCAAGTGTGTTTGTGTGTTGTGTGCGTGCGTGTGTGTGTGTGTGTTCAAGATGATTGATTGAGTCATGATTGCCTGAATCGCCGTCTTTCTTCTAACTTCAATGTGACAGCAGAGTGAAGAGGATGTGTGTGTGTCTGTGCATGTCTGTGCGTGCGTGCATGTGTGTGTGCGTGCGTGTGTTCGCCCAAGGGGCTGTGCACGTACAATGTGAGGAGATATGCGCTTGGGCGTGTGCGGTGGGTGGGCGTGTGGGCGGGGACCTCCTGGGTGGGCGGGGGCGGTGCGCCAAGCAAACGCTTGCTGGGCAGTGGCCCTTTCCAGCACATTTTCTCTGTTTTGAACTCATCTCGTTCGTTGCCAGGGTGACGTGGACGCTGCGCCCTGACAACGCGCTTGGTGACGACGTGACGCCATGGCGACGGGACGTGAACCAGTGAGTACCCGGGGGTGCAGATCCAGGGGCCAGTACTCGGCTGTTTCCATGGCAACGTGCGTGCGTGCTCGTTTGCAGTGGAAAGTTGTGATTTTGTACGGAGAAAACAGTCGTCTCTGTTCAGGTCAAAACTCACGAGCACTCGACATGTTTGTGTGTGTGTGTGTGTGTGTGTGTGTGTGTGTGTGTGTGTGCGCGTGTGTGTGTGTGTGTGACGCTGCCCGAGCCTTCGCGTGCCTGGACACGGGACACGAAATAGATCAAGGCACCCACCTACCCACCATTTTGAAAAAACAAGGAAACAACAGAACAGACACGGATGCGCAGCGGAAACTTTGGTCCTTTCTCCGGATGTTTTCCTGGAACACATCGTCTCTTCTTGCAGCTGCACTCTTGCCCTCAGACGTTACCCGGAGTCGGGTGCACTCTACCTCAGTTGTGTGCACCCTGTCCAGGTCGGGTGCACACTACCTCAGTTGAGTGCACCCTGTCCAGGTCGGGTGCACACTACCTCAGTTGAGTGCACCCTGTCCAGGTCGGGTGCACTCTACCTCAGTTGGGTGCACCCTGTCCAGGTCGGGTGCACTCTACCACAGTTGGGTGCACCCTGTCCAGGTTGGGTGCTCTCTACCACAGTTGGGTGCACCCTGTCCAG
>JAAUXT010117446.1_pt1 | contig 10758 bp, 9 predicted proteins | sample 7278171 | NCBI WGS metagenome assembly JAAUXT01 (sample SAMN14350112, study PRJNA611818) | marine sediment metagenome | isolation source: surface marine sediment (1.8m) | place: French Polynesia: Moorea | collected 2018-08 | reverse complement strand
GGTGACAGGCATTCCATCACAAAATAATGGCCACAGAAAGGCAGGGTGTGGAAGTCCAGCATCATACTGTAACTACATACTCGCAAATACCATGGTCATGCATTGTAATGTCTCTTTCAGAGACATGATGCCTCGCAGACAGAGGCATACCAGATTACATAACATTTTGGACTCTCATTTTGCGCGTAGAATTCTCTGTCTTTCTTTGGCAACAGCTGGAAAGAAAATACAATAAATATTATGTTCAATTGTGCAACGCTTGTGTTTGTGTTGCTGAATAGAATTTGATTATACAATTTCATAGAAGTGCAGTTGTAGAACATTCTTCAACTGGCAAATGCGCACAATAAGGCACATGAAAATTCTGCACAATCATACTGTACAAATTTAGCTATCAGTTCTTTTTATCAAGTTGAGGATGCAAACCAAAATTTTCCTGCTGCTAATGGTGGGAGGTGTAGCTCTGTGCACGAATAATGGTGACAATGGACACAGAGACAATGCTGGAAATAAGCGAGAATCCAGGGCTGCAGAACCATCCCAAATCCCGCTGAACAGCCAGGCTCTCGACTCGTATGTCATGCGCTCTGGATGGACAGGACGGAGGGCGATATTAGGGACACCACATGGAGGAGAAACTGCAGGTAGAAGAACAGAAGAGGGGGGAAGGGCTGCAGCAGGAACAGCACCAGCACGGAGATCTGCAGTGAGACTTGTGGTGGGAGGGGGACGCGGGGAGACGTCAGCTGTAGCGGAACCAGCTGGCAGGGAAGTTTGGGGTGCAGCAGGGACGTCAGCTGCAGGAGAACCAGCAGTCAGAGGAGTGGGTTGGGGACGTTGGGCTGCAGTGGGCACGGCAGCTGGACTCGGAGGGGGAGGCACACGCACACGCAGGGCAGCAGCACGTCATGACGCAGCTGGTGTACGATCCGCTGATGCGAACAAACAAGATGGACGTCAATGGAGAGCGCAGCCTGCTGGAGGGGTAGAACGAAGGGAGACAGGACGCAGGGCAGCAGCAGATCAAGACGCTGCCGGTGTTCCACGAGGTGACGACGACAGACCTGATGGACGCAGGCGCAGAGCTGACCACGCTGGAGAGGCAGAAGGGACAGGAGCAACTGGAGATGGACCCAGTGGAGGACGCAGGGTAGAGGCAGGTGAAACACAGAGTGATGGTGAGAGACCTGCTGTCTTTAGAGAAGCAGGAGGAGCAGGAGGAGGAGGAGCAGGAGGAGCAGGAGCAGGAGCAGGAACAGGAGGAGGAGCAGGAGCAGGAGCAGGAGGAGCAGGAGCTGATTCAGCTGGAGGGACAGAAACGAGAGGGATCCCACCAGGTGGGGGTGGAGACAGAGGAGGGCGGAGGCGCAGGGCTGCGAAATGGTGTCCGCATAACACTGTGGTGAAGAAATCTACAGGAAGAGGAGCAGGAGCACACGGAGGAGGTGGCAGAGGGGGACGAAGACGCAGAGCTGCAGAAGTGTCTCAAAAAAGAAACTTTCTAGGAAAAGGAGCACCAATATGGGCAAGGCCAAATCCTGGAGGACCACCAATAAGACGTCGTCTGAGGGATGCAGTGCAGACACCCCAGGGAGGAACCGGATGGCGGGGACGACCTGCAGGAGGAGCAGGAGGGAGGGATGCAGCGGGAACTCAAGAAGATGGAAGAGCAGGAGCAAGAGCAGAAGGAAGGGCTGCTGCAGACAGGACGACTGCAGAAGGAACAGGATCAGTGGGGAAGCCTGCAGGAGGAAGGGGAGCAGGACGTAGAGCTGCAGACAGGTTCACAGGAGAAGGAGGAGCAGGAGGAGGAGGGATACCTCACAGAGGATGGGGAGGAGGTCGCAGACGAAGGGCTGCAGAAAATGAAGCTGTCACCGCAGGAGTAGAAGAGGATGGAGGAGAAGGAGCAGGAGGAGTAGGGTTTCCTGACAGAGGATGGGGAGGAGGTCGCAGACGAAGAGCGGCAGAAATTAAAGCTGTCCCTACAAGAGAAGGAGCTGGAGAAGAACTCAGAGGACACATACCCAGGAACTCACTGAAGGAACATGGAAGACCTGGAGGACAGAGTGGAGGACGCAAACGAAGAGCTGGAGTAGCAGCAGCAGGAGGAGGAGCAGGAGCTGGAGGAGATAGAGAAGAATCCAGAAGACACATACCCAGAAGCGCACTGAAGGAATCTCCAAGACCTGGAGGAGGGGGAGGAGGACGGAGACGAAGAGCTGCAGGAGGAGGTGGAGGAGCAGGAGGAGGAACGGGAGGAGGAGCAGGTGTAAGAGTAGTAGCAGCGCCTGGCAGACATGGCGGAGGACCTTCAGGACGGCGTCGCCGGAATGTGGTACAGGCTGCCAAACAAGGAGCAGGAAAACCTGCAGGAATAGCAAGAGGAGATGGAGCTGTGCAAGAAGGAGGAGGGGGAGGAGGAGGAGGAGGAAGGGGAGGAGGCCGCAGACGGAGAGCTGCAGGAGGACTGGGAGGAGCAGGAGCTGGAGGAGATAGAGAGGAACCCAGAAGACACGTACCCAGGAGCTCACTGAATAAATCTGGAAGACCTGGAGGACTGGGAGGAGGACGCAGACGAAGAGCTGCACGAGGAGGTGGGGGAGCAAAAGGTGGAGGAGACATACGCAACACTGCACTGGAGGAATCCTGCAGGTCAGAGGGGTGTCGTGGTGGGTGACTCTGCTGATTGGTTCATCGGACAATTGTGAGGATTGAGCGGTTTGAGTATTGTTTACTTTTCCTCTGAATTGTTGTCTTTCATTCTCAATGCTGTGAAATCTGCAGACACTGAAAATGTGCCGCATTCAGTAGGAGAAAGAAATTTCAAATGAGCTGCAAGTGTGTGTGTATTGCCTGATACATGTTTGTTTTTCTTGGTAAACTATCTATCATGTTCATGTTTTTTGCAGAACTTACTGGAGAATAGCACACTACAAGAGAACAGTCAGAGTCAATTGAGTTCAATTTACCTGCAACATGGAGAAATAATTCACAGAAAAAAAACTTTATGTGCAGCTGAAAATGAAATATTTTTCTTGTTGTGAATCATTTTCTCTTGTCAGGACAGTGCAACACAACAAAACACATCAACAACAGAAATGTTTGCAGCCCAATGGCTGACCTTGATAGCACCCCCATGCACTGTTGAAGAAAGATGACACACACAATGCAGTTCAACAATTCATTGAGCTGGTTCTGTAGAGAAAATATTACAAATCCACCACATTAGCAAGAAACCACAACTTCTCCAAACCAGTCGTGACTGAAGGTTTGCGCATTGAAAACAAATTTTGCAATGAAGTAAGATCAAATCTTGTTTTCGGACAGCAAGTGACAAATCAGTCCCAGTTTGTCCTGTCATCCAAAGCCAAGTTTGTCCTCAGAACTTTTCAGATGGGCACAGGACTTTTATTGCATGGGCAAACATTCCATTTTGCAGTACTTGTTATAATTTTCCTCAAGCTTCTTTGTGAGTTGATAACTGTTCTTGTACAGGTGAAAATCAAAGTAGTCAGACAAAACAAGATTGGTTCCCACTCCCATCTTTGAAGCTGACTGCATGAACATGATTGGTCTTCTTGTGGGTTTAGAATAATCATACCAGATCCAAGCAAATGTAGAACAGGGGTAGTAGGGTTTGTTTGGTGGGAATAAAAGGCTTATCAAAGGAACAGTATGGTTGGATCCTGTCAGAACAGAAGTCCAGTTTCTTGAAGATGTTGGGTTTTTGATGATAGCATGGACCTCTCCCCTGCCAAGGCTTGGCCAATCAGGGGGAAGCTGCCCTACCATTGGTTGTAGATCATCACAAAAGGCAAACGGATGAGTTTTAATTTCTTGTCCTGTCCCATCACCAAAAAGGTAAACTGCAGATTTCTTAGTTTGCAAGTTTGTTGTGTGATCATGATAACCTTCTTGAAAATATGTATTATGGAATTCAGCAATTTGAACTGAGGAAAAACTGGGATTGTAGAAGTTTTTTCTGGGGTTTCTCCACCTATAGAAAACCCTGGTTGGCATTGGATTGACATCAAAATAGACTGAGGTCATGAAACTGGACATGCCAAAGTCTGTAGGCCATTTAAAAAGTGGCAACTCTTGGGTAGTCAGGCCAGTTCTTTCAAAAAACTCTTCAGGCATAAAATCACTCATGAAATGTTCACATCTTTTTGGGTTAATGTTATCCTTAAACTTTGCAAAGTATGTGACTGAAAACATTTGGAAGAAGGGCAACTGTGATGTCAGGCCCATGTCAGGTCTGGATGGTGGTTCCCCATACATGAGCCTGAAGGGCAAACCAGATAAGTTGTCACACCAAAACCAAATTACACCCTGGTCCCTCTTTCTCTTCCACCAATCCATTTGTCGTTTTGACATGTAATTCAATGGGGCACTGCCAATATACTCAGAGTTCTCTCCCAGCCAATCAGTATTCACTGGAATTCTCCAACCGAAATCTTTGGGTTTGCCTGTAACTTTTCCATCTGGGTTTCTGTAGTGAAAGTTGGTGATTCCTGTCTTGTCAGTAACAAATAACCAGGTCCACTTGGTCTTGGAAGTGGAATTTATTGGGTATGCCTTGACATGGAAAGTTTGCCTCACCTGATTGAAACATAATTTTGCAATGACCATCTGAAAGAAAGGAAACTGGCTGTTTTGCTGAGCATTATTCTGAAGAGGACTGAAGGGGTGAAGCAGTGCTTCAGCATACCAACTGCCTTGGATGAGGGGCTTCTTTGCTTGAAATTTCTTAAATGCTGGGAGTTTGGGAATTTGTGGGCTGTTCTTATTTTGGCACATCTGTTCAGGGAGGAAGGTTGTATTAAACACATTTTCAGTTGCAACAATGAAATAGTTGATGTCATTTCCAACATTTGTTTCTGTGTGAGGGACATATTTTTGGGTGAATAAGTTGTCTCCTGGTTTCACAACTTGAATCTTCTCTTGGGTGGATATCTCAAGGTCCCCATCCAACATGAATAGAAGTTTATCAGATGAATGACAGTGGCAAGGCTTGCTCCACCCAGGCTTTGTTGCCATGACAACCAGAATTTCTGAGTGGGTTGCCAGCATTCTTTCAGCTGTCTTAATTCTTCCCATCTCCAGCTGTATCTTGAGCTCTTTCTTCATTTTGTCCAAAGCTTTAGGTTGATGCATTGATTTGTGTGCCATGTGCCTCAATCTCAGGTGTTGGTAGTCTGAAACAAAAAGGTGACTGAAAACACCCAGGCTATGGCATAGCAACTAGATTTGAGACATTTTGTTGCAATTGTACCAACCAGTTCAAACAGTGTTGGAAGACAAAATGTTGTCACATGAAGTGGAAATTACTGAACAATTGTGGGGGCACAAACATGTCTTGGTGTCCACCAATCATTGTGGAAGGACACAAGTATTGAGAAAACACCTAAATGGACACACCTTACCTGTTACATGATCAGGTTGATGGTGCTTATCCAGCACATGGGCTGTGAGAAGTGGGACCATGTTGATCAAGATACTCAGGATAAGAATCCTGCCAATGGTAGCCCACAACATTCTGGGGTTGTCAAGGAAACCAAACTTCTGTAAACATGAACACGACCAGGAATGAGACTATTGACCACTGTCCTACTCACTTCCCAAGTCCACTGGAACCATCCCGTAAAGAAATAGAGCACCAACGAGTAAGAACGTAAAGTAATGCACATTTCCGGGGAGCACCCTCTTTGGCAGATCTTACCCTGGAGCGCAGTGAAATGTGTTGCATTTGTGCAAACTAGCATCACACCTGTGTGATATCCTTCCTCAAAGTACAGGGAGCACAAATGGCTCAATTGAAGTGGCTCAGTGCACCTGTTAGACTTGACAAAGACAGAACTTGTGTTTAGTTCAGAAAGAGAAGGTCATCCATTGAATTTGCCGCTTAAAAAATGGGTCCAATAGTTTGGATGGTAAATGTACAAAGTTTGGAATCATTTGTTGATTCGTATCTCGAATGCAGAGTGTGTGTTTCTGGAACATGGATGAGCAGATCTGCCAGGACCAAGAGCACACCGTCTGTGGGCCGATACACGCACGCACACGCACACATACTTACACTCACACGCGCACACACAGACACACACGTACACTTGTGACAGTCGATACATTATGTTTCCTAAATATGTTTCCTAAATGATAACTTTGTATCGCATATGTTGCGCGTGTTGACTAATTAATTTTCTGATGATCCTCACTGATCCCAGCTTGAACAAAAATACAACATGGCTACCACAGCTGCAACTGCCTCAAGTTGCTGCTTGGCTTGTAATTTCAACAAATTTTATGTACCATGTGAGCACAACAAGGAACATTGCACTGTAATTGCACGATTAAAATACTGCAGAAAAAGCATTATGTTTTTATTATCATGATAACTTGATTGTTGTACATCTATACAGACTTTCATTTGAAAAATAATCTGCAGAGAATCAGACATTCTGCAGTAGATGGGAACGTCCCTACTTCTCCTGCTGCTGCTGGGTAGAGTGACCCAGTGGCCCCACAGCACAGGCACTGCAGAACATTCTTCACCAGGATCAGACAATAGAGTCTTGCTGCCTGTGGGATCATCTGAAGAGGTGGTAGCTGGTGGGGCTGTTGTTCTGGCACGTGTCCAGAGGTCGCACGGTGCAGGAGCTGGAGGGGGGAGGGAACATGACTTCACAGGAGGAGGGCATTACCACAGGAATGCAGGGCAAGTGACTGAAAAGGGAGAAGGGGCAGGACCAGAAAGAGAAGCAAGGGGATATACAGGAGGAAGAAAAACAGGAGAAGAAGAAGGAGCAGGAAGAGAGGGAGGGGCAACAGCAGAGAGATCCACAAGAGAAACAAGAGGAAGAACAGGAGGAGGAAGAGGAGGAAGTACAGGAAGAGCAAGAACAGAAGCAACAAGAGGAAGAAGATCAACATCTGAAGGATGTGGAGAAGTTCACAGACATGAGACAAGAAGAAGAGCACAGGCACAACAGCATAGTGACTTGTTGAAGAGGACTATAGCACACGCACATCTTTCAACAGAAGCCAAAAGAGCTGGAAACGGAGGAGGAACTGAGAGAGGAGATGGAGGAACAGCCGGAGGAGAAGGATTGGGGAAAGAAGTGGTCCTGGCCCCTCCAAATGGAGGGCGTCGACCCAGATCTCCAGTGTATGTGGAGGAAGGAAGAGCTGAAAGGGGACGCCCTGTAAGAGGAGGGGGCAAAGGACGCAAGCAGAGGGAAGTGGTGGAAAGAAATAAAGGAGTTGGTGAGAGAAGAGGAGGAGAAGGAAGAAATGGAGAGGAGGAGGAGAAAATATCATATAAAAGAAACAAAATCATGGAAATCTGACAGAAACCTCAAACAGAGCAGAGTTGCTGCAACAGAGAAGGAAAAGAAACCAGATCAAAAACACAAAATGCACCAGACAAAAATCATCTGTTTGATGCAAGACATAAGTAATGAGAATGATGTGGATTTGTTTGTGCAAGTTCCAATTTCCCCTCAGTAGAATGACTGTGTCAACAAAAGAAACTACTTTTTTCCAATGGTGTCTTGTTTTATTGTATTGCTTGAGAAATAGAGATTCAACAAAACAAACAGTGAAGCCTCACTTTCTTGCAATACTGGGAACAAACAAAACTCAAAATGTTTTTGTCACAAGGCTCTGGTTAGTTTGTGTTCACCCAACTGGTATTGGTTTCAGCCACAAAAATGATTTTTGTGGGTGTTGTACAGCTTTGTACAGCTTTGAATTCATGTTTGGCTGTTGTGTCAAAACAGCTTCTTGTTTATGCCCTCAAATGCTTTGCGATTCCTTTCATTGGCTTTGAATTTTTTCCAGAAGAAATGGAACAAATAAGTTTTCGTTTGTCTGGTCTTGTTTTCTGAGAACATATCCAAACGACCCACATGCATAGAACACACATGTTTTCTGCTGAAGAAGACTAACCGTTCGAAAAGAAATACATTGTTTCAAATTGTCTTCCAAAGAAAACTCAGTTGGGAAAAACAAACTTTTTTCCAAGCTATTTCCGTCCGATTCTTGTTGGCTCGTGCAGCAAGTACCACTTTTTATTTTGTTCCCACCAAAATGCACAGGAAAAACAAATGCACCTTCCAGTCCAGGTTCCAGCATTGCAGATAACTACTCCACCAGCTGTCATGTTTCTGCCAATCATCCCATCTTTCCTGAAAAATTGCAAAAAAAAAGATCTTCACCATCTACTGGTGTTTTTCTCCTGGTATCAGCCGTGGAGCAGGTGTGTGCAGATGAAAAAGATTCAGAATTTAACACTTTTGTTCTGCAGGGAAGCAGCTTTTCATTTACAATTCACTGAATTGTAGTTGTTCATGTTGAAGGGACTTTGGAGCCTGAATCCTGCTCCTCCACAAAAGCATCGTGACAATAGAACAAAGGTGACACCGAATCGTTCGCCTCAGAGGTGAGATCAGAAGAGGGAACAACAACCACGCCAGTTATTGTTTGTTCTGAAACAAAGAGGTAGGTTTTGGACCACAAAAGCAAAAACACACACACACACAGAGAAAATTATGTGTGTGTTCGAGTCAAAACTTGCCCTGTGGCTTTCCAAAATCTTCAACATTTGCACAAATCAATTTCCCATGCATCCCATGACACGAAAATTCTTGTATATGTACAAACTGACATTTCAATGCTTGCAACATTGCACACAACATGCATTGACTTGAGTCATAACCATAACCATCACCATGCAGGTCACATGCTGTAGTTTTGCAGTTTGTGTGCATTTTCGCCCACACATGATACCCCCTGTACCTGCAGAATGAGGTCTTCAGTGCTACTGCTTGTGCTGCTGTTGGTGTTTGCTGTGGCTCTGTCTGAGGCAGGAGAAGGAGGAGGTCAGAACGGGAGAGGAGGATAGAGAGGAAACGGAAGAGGTGGAGGCAACGATGACTCAGGAGACAAAGACTCGACGGAATCAAAAGAGAACAACACGGTTTGCAAATTGTCATTGTAAGGTTTTGCAGGGTCTGACTTGTGCAACGTCGATGATGACTGCATGAGATCCGTATCATCCTTATTTTCCAGTGAGCAAGGTATGATGCAAGCGCAACACTCAAAACAGAAAATACTTTTGTTTCCAAAATTTATGTCCCAGCCTTGTACATAACGGATGAACCAGACAATTCACTTCTGGATTTCAGGGCTTGTGGTTGGTTTCTTTTGCCATGTATTGCTGAACAACTTTGGTTGACATCAGTACCACAAGCCTTACAAAAGCCAAATACCAAAGCCACAACAATCACAAGCAATCACATATAAAGTTACAAGCTCATAAGTATTGCTGTATAAATGGACAAGTCCTGACACTGACCTCTCCCTGTATATTTGTGGCTCTAATTCCAGGGTGGACCTGGTGACAAAAAGAGGTTCATCCAGGAGAGGTTGGCAGCCGGAGCAAAGAAGAATGTCAAAGGCAAGTGTGTTCCTTTCTTCCTACATGTGTGTGAAACACATTGCAACAACATGAATTCAAAGGTCAATGACTCAATGACAGCCATGTGTTACAGGAGCAGTTAACAGAGGTCTGAACGGGATGAGTGGTCGTGTCATTGGATAGTAACCATGGAAACCATTTTGAACTTGTTCATATTGTTTCAACCTGATTTCTATTCACTTGAACATTTTTACTACGATGAAAACTGGTGTGTTGTTCTCTTTTCAACAGGCATCTTGCAGGCTCAGACTGAAAGGTAAAAATTGTATCACTGGTCGCACAAAAACTGGCGTTTGCAGTTAGTCAACACTTTGGAACCAAAACAATTTTGACTTCAAATGTTTTGTTTCTGCAAATAGAAGAGAAAGTGGTGTGTTTCTCGGGGGAGCCTGGGAGACCAGAGAGATAAATATAGGAAAGAAATAGAGAGAGGGAAGTAGAAAATAGAATGCGTGAGACAAAAAATAGACCCATGGGTCTCGTGTGATTTGCACCTCAAAGTCAAAAGTCCCAGGCAACACAAATTGGAACACTGCCAAATCAAAAAGAGGCCATTTCAATCAATTTCCTTCCTAGTGCCTTAACGTTGACCAAGAACAAATCTACAGACCAAATATGAATAGAATTGAGTACTATTTTTGTAGAGAAAGTGCTGTACACATACATTTGGAAGAGGCTGCCTATTGTGCTTCCCGCTTGTCCTGTAGCGGCGCAGATCACCAAAAAGCACACCCATATGCAAGAATACTTTTTTTCGTTTGGTACATTTCCAGCGATGTGCAGCAGGGACACACACTATTGAGGGTTCACTGCTCAAAAACAACTGGGGATAGATCTCAATGGATGTTTGATGACTTTTGGTGGTGGCTTTAAGATATCTCAATACAAACACTTGTCATGAATAAAATTTAATCTTCTCATGCTAAAGAGCGCATTGAATGTGTAACCAATGCACATTGTGACTTGCAGCAGAGAAAATATAGATCTATTTTCAATGTCCCCTGCCTTCTGTTGACCTATCATCTCATCTCCTGTGTAAAAAATATAGCTCCATGGAGCTCATGGTGATTTGAGGAAATTCTGATTTCGCTCACTCTGATTTTGCTCACTCTGATTTTGCTCACTCTGATTTCGCTCCCTCTGATTTTGCTCCCTCTGATTTTGCTCCCTCTGATTTCGCTCACTCTGATTTCGCTCACTCTGATTTTGCTCACTCTGATTTTGCTCACTTTGTTTTGTCAAAAATTCTTACTTTTTCACTCAACATTCACAAT
>JAAUXT010035029.1_pt1 | contig 10758 bp, 9 predicted proteins | sample 7278171 | NCBI WGS metagenome assembly JAAUXT01 (sample SAMN14350112, study PRJNA611818) | marine sediment metagenome | isolation source: surface marine sediment (1.8m) | place: French Polynesia: Moorea | collected 2018-08 | reverse complement strand
AGTTTTGTACACAGGCAGTCAAGAGTCCCAGAAGACTTTCTCCAAAGCCAAATCTCAAAAATGTTGAGCCATATTCTTGTGAAATAGCCACGGAAATGGGCTATGTGGCAACTCCATCTCCCACGTGAAATGGCATGTTTTCTCGCACCGGACGTTGAAAATTTGGTCCCCACGTGTTGCATCTAAAACTCCTTACTCCATCCGACGTTTTCCCACAAAACGCAGCTCTGGGCGGTGGCGCCGCGGCGCGGACGCGGTGAGAGGCGTAGCTCGAGAAGCTGCCATGTGTTCACTTGACAGCGGATAGCACGGCGCGCCACAGCTCCGAGAAATCAACTCCATTCTCAAGCTCAATTCGCTCGTTTCAAGGATTAAACATGGGCAGAAAGTGGTTGATATGGATACTGGTGGCACTGATGTTCGGTGAGTATAAGATCTGTTTGGACTGAGATGGGACTTCACTGAGAGTTGAAATTTCAAAGCACTTGAAGAAGTTTGGATAGAGTCGAGATCTGGCGTGTCTTTCCGAAATTTCGAAAATGTGGCCTGACTGGTGAGAGTGTCCAGAAAATTCAGGACATGTTTCACTCCAGCCAGTTCGTCAATCCAATGCACTACGCTCAGGGTGATCACAACCTTGCATTTTGTCTTGTTGAAAGGCATTTTTGAACTCTGAAACTGCAAAGAACCTGATCCCAAAGTTCCTGACCAGCTGTTGGAAGACCACAGGTTTTCGGTGAACAGCTGAACTGCTGGGAGGGTAGGTCCAGATCTGGATCTGGATCTTGAATCAGGCCTCACTTTTCGAGTTGGATTCTCCTCCCTCTGGCCGGATGCTGAATCCGCCCCCGAAGCCCGCCCGTTGTGTGTCATTCGTTGCCGCACCCCATGACCTCGCCCCTCTTGGCATCCAGGGAAGAAGAGCAACTTGAACACATTGGAAGAAGCGCTGACACTTTTAGTGTTTGAGCTTGGGACCTTCAGTGCACTCTTCTCCAAACTCTTCCTGGTATCCAAGGCCCATTGTTCCCAGTATCTTTCCGCGACGTCCAGCCAGAACACCACACGTTGTGGACCCGAAGTCACTGATTTTAAAGTGACAATGCTCAGAACATTCTCGCTTGATCCGTTTGAAAGTGGACCAAAACCAGAAGCTGAGAACTTTTATCAGCAATATCCACAATCTAAACAAATAAATCAACGGGTGAAGACTGACATGGCGGGCTTGGTTCTGCCATGACACATTCTTGACAAATTTCACATGCATGTGTCGGGGGTAGATTGGTATTGGGGTCAGGCGGGCTGAAGCTGTTCACCGAGAGGCAAGACCCACAGACGCCCTGCAGCGCACGCACCCCAACCCGTCTCCGGTTACAGCCTGCGGGGACCGCTACTATCTTTATGAAAGTTGCAAGTGTCTTGATCGCACGGGTCCCAATCAGAAGTGAATGCAGGGGGAGGGAGTGAACACTTGCCACCCACAATGTGGTCGTTTTGTGGGAACTGCCGTCATAACAAGCACTCCAGACGTAATTTGGGTCAAATTGGACCAAGTGGACAAACCTTTCCAACCACAGATATACAACAAAAATTTCAACCTCAGGACGGGGTAATTTCGTGCGGAAAAGATCTCTTGCAGAGACCCTCGATCCTCATAAAATTTACGTCAAGCAATAAAATGGCCCCAGTACTCCACCCCAAATCAGATGCAAAGGGTTGTGCCGAAAGATAATTGCTCTCACTGCTCTTGATGAGAATCTGATTGAAATGCCCCCTGGAGAGCGGAGTCTGGCGGCTCTGGTGCGGTCCTGTTACGTAAAGACTTCCGGGCTGCTGCAGGTGGTTCCGCTTGATTGGCAGGGCAGAGAAGGGGGCGCGACGTGGGATGCCACCACCTGGCTGCGCATTGGACAGGGAAACGCTTCCCCTGCTCAGTGAAATGCTGCAGTTGCAAAAAGGCGAACGGAAGAGACAGCTGGTGCGTGTGGAGAAACGTCACACTGAATTACTCCCCAGAACTCTGAAACGCTTCTCGGGTTCTGCTGGTTTCTCTTCCTCACTGTCATCGAAGTCCCCGACTAAATCTGAAAGTTTTCAACTTCCCTGCTGTCACCTGTCGCTTCGTTCAAGCGCCTCAGAAATGTCGGACGTGTTGCAGACTGGATCAACCAATTTCTATCAGTGCAACAAACTTGAAGAATTTGAAGTTTCCGCAGTGCATGACGCATGCACAGCGAGCTGTTTGGTGCAGCTTAGAATTTGTGTGGTGCGGTCTGAACACAAAGTTCAATGTATATAGTGAGTCTGAAACAACTTTCTGACGGGAGAACCAAGCGCGCAGCAGGCGTTTGGAAAGTGCCTGCATGGTTTACGGAGATTGTTTTGTCTCGTAAATTGTCACACGTAAACAGCTTGAAAACCGTGATCAAAGGTCCACCATAAAAATGTCAAGTTTTTTTCGTCGGGTAAGACTCTCCAGAGTCTGCAGTGCGCCTGTGCTCATGTTGACAGGGTCTGTGCAAAAAAAAAGCGGATCCAAAGGCAACGCTGAACATGTTCTCCATATCCAGGTCAAATTTTGGGTGGGGAGCCACACGTTGTTAGGGTTATTGAGTGAGAACATAGAGCTATTGTGAGAGGAATTTGCCAATATCTTTATTGTAAACCAAGCTCGAGCGAGTGCGTGTAGTTGATACAAACTTATGAAGCGGAGAAACAACTCGTCGGAATCCGGTGTGAAACCGAACGCTGAGCCGCGCGTGCCTTTGCGTCATCTTGCTGCACTCGCGCGTTCCTGCGCCATCCAGATTCTGATCGCGTCTGAGAACACCTGTTTGAGAAGTGCTTTCGGGTCGAATTGCAAGGAGAAATCGTTTACAGACCCAAACGTTGTTCGCTGGGAGATTGTAAGATTGGAAGTGCAATTTGGTTCGCAGGGGCGGATCCAGTATTTGGTCAGAGCAAACTAAGTGGGCGAGTTCACCTGGATCGCAAAATCGGACGGGGGCGGCAAAAATAATTTTCAGAGGAATGGGGGCTGGGCCTGGCCCCCAGCTCTTACGGATCCGCCCCTGCATGATAGATCCGGCCTGTTCTTGCAAACGAACTCCATCAGAAAAGGCTCAGTTCGTGTTCGTTGGCGGAATTGTTGACCCGCAAGTGTTTCGAATCAGTGAATGAATTGCACAACAAAAGTTCAAAGCTGCGCTACGTGTGTTGAGGTGCAATTCAAACCTTGTTTCTGAACAAGTTACTCGTGCCAGATCAGTCACAGTGCTAATGCGAAAAATTGTTTTGAGATAATTTGCGGCAAACGCGCTATTTGCGTTGACCAGATGCATTCTGGCCGCATTCCCGATCGCGCCTCGCGAGTAGCTGCGAGGGCAGGGGCGAGTCTGGGGTCAGTACTCAGGGTCACGCGCACCCAACAGAGCCAGTAAATTGTGTTTGCTGATACAAAAGTTGTTGGGGTGACCTCCACACTGGTTACGCAAACCCGTGCTTGGTGGCACAGTAGCAATTCGATGTTGTTTTGACACGGTGCAGTGGCCTGACCACAGAATCACAACACGTTTGAGGCTGCCTATGTTTGTGTACTTGTTTGATGAAAGAAAAGGAACCCAATCTGGTGAAGTGCAGGGTTTGGATACAGCCCTGAGAAAGAAGGCCTCCATTTCAGAAAGCGCGCTCTGGATCCGCTTGGTCTGCATGAGTAAGGCGTCAGTTGATCAGGACCCAGCAAGATGAAGACTCACTCAGCTGCCAAAGAACAAAGCGAGAAGTGAAGGAGCGATTCATTTGCGGCCCGGCAGCACATTTCGCACAGAAGAAAGGAAACTGAACGATCCTTTCGTCCCGGTTTGACAGGTACACGGCTCTAACCTGTGTTCCTCGATCAGTGGTCATCAGTGGATCCAGGTGCACCTTGCAAAGCAATCCCGACAACCGTGATTCTTTTTGCTCCAGGAGACTGCTTGAAAAGCAATCGTGTCTGCAACTGCTGGTGGGGGTGGTCAGTTCGGTGCGATGTATCCACGGCAACCAACGACTTGTTGACAGAAACCAAGCCTGATTTGTAACCCACAAAACCCAAACAAGACAAAGGGTCAGCAGGGTTAAATCTCCATTGGAAAGATACGAATCTGATCACTCAATCTCGTTGTGGAGGGAGTGATTGAGACGGAGTGTTATGCAGCGCGCGAGTTGGAAGGCTGCGTTGAGATGCGCAAGTGAATTGATGAAACGATCTTTGATTTACGTTTGTGGGGTCGATGGTGGATCAAAATCCAGTCCACCTTGTTTTGCTTGACGACCGACCCAGTTCGTGTCGTGACCTTGAAAACATTTGAAAGGTCGAATCATGCACGTGCATCTGGGCTACACAGGGAAGGTACTCAAAGGCGGTTTGGGCCCTTTCTGATGCAAAGGTGGTTTTGGAGATAAAACAGATCACGCACATGCAATGCTGCGCCCGGGTCAGAAAACGCATGTTGGAGTGAGCACCTCTGATGGAGTTCCTTCCACCTGCAGCGGGTGACCCAGAGTCGGGTTGCTGATAACGCGCCAGCGAGCGGAAAGGTATCTGCATTATTACCATGACCACTTTGAAGCGTATCAGGAAGTACCGATTCTCATGTTCCAGCAAACACAATCAGTATAGCCTTTGATACCGGAGTGTGGCTCAGGCCCGCTGCCGACCAACGAGGAAACCAGAAACTGGGGAGCTGGGGAGGACAGAACGGTGGAGCTGCTTTCTGAGATCCTCTCAGGGAGACTGAGATGCGTGGTCAGACAGAATATGGTTCTCCTGTGGGCGTATCGGACTCACGTTCGCGTGATCAACGAAATTGCCGCGTTACATTCAGTGAGGCAACCGAATTTGAAATTGAGGCCCGATTTACTGCACACAGCTTTGTGGAAGGGGAGAACCTGACACGAATGATAATCGCCAGAGCTGCACTTCACTCTTTGAGAACTGTCTGGAGACCCGCCTGGATCTGTCTGCGTCGCTGCGGGATGAGGTCAGCTTCAGTCGGTCCGGTGGCCGTGAGAGTCTCCGTGTCTTCCCTCCTCATGGTGGTCACAAGTGACCGACGAAACAGAAGTGTTGCTGGTCTGACCAGACTCCTAAATATTCTTCTTGCCATGAGTCATTGCCGACGTTCAGGACAATGTGTTTCCGATCTGTCGAACGACGCTGCTCGTGAGCGCTGTGCGAGCCCTCGGCCCCCGGCCTGATCGGGGTGGAGCACCACCACCACCACCGCGCAGGCTGCGTCCTGTAATACGAAGGTAATGTGTAGATTGGACAAGTGTCGATCCACTTCACGCGGCCGCATTCTGTTACATCCCCGGTTATTTTTGAGCGAGGAATGATATTTCCACCTGGGAAGACATTTGATGAATGCGCGAGCAGCGTTTGCTGTCTGCCGAGGAAACGAGTTGCCCTCCTTCTGCTCGAATGCGATCATCAAAGGGAAAAACGTTTCTGCAGCGATTATTTCCCGCCGTACAATGATCAAGAAACGTGGATCTGTCAAGGTTGTTGATAGCTGCCAGAGAAGCTGACAGGGGTGAGGTCTAATGACAGGCGAGAGGTGCAGAACTGCGCTGGAGTCTGCTTCCCGTCCTTCCCTCCGTCTGGTGGTCACTGTCAGCGGATAGATCTGCTTTCACCCAACGGGTCACGTGAGGTGACGCTGTGACCAGACACCATTTCTGTTCAAGTTGTGCAGCCGCGCAACATACGAGCAGGACGTGTTGCGGCGGAGAAACTGACAGAGAGGACGGTGTTCACTGCAGACTTCCAAAAATTCTCAACTTTGCACTTGACAGAAATTGAATCTGGCAGATTTTCCGACGTGATGCGGAAAATCGTGAAGCGTGCAGGGCAACGGGGGTTCGAGCCTCGTTGTCGAGAGACGCCGCCGTGGCCGCGGCGTACTCACGGCGCACGGTACTCACGGCGCACGGTACTCACAGCGCACGGTACTCACAGCGCACGGTACTCACAGCGCTCGGAGCCGAGTTTCCTTTCAACAGGTTTGGTGTTGCTGCTCGGGCTACACATGGCGCTGTTTACTCACCAAACATGTCAGGCTTGAAACAACAGGGCACAAGTGCTTTTGTTTTCCGAAGATAATATTGAAGACCTGTCGAGAGAGAAGCCGAGAGGCAAGAACGAGAACTTCTTCCACGAGATGTTGGTCTGGAACACTTCAATTTGGCCGTCAGTGTTCCACCAAATAGCCACTCCCTCTCAAAAAAAACCTTTTGATCTTGAAGCGAGAGACCCGGAGATCGATAAGATTAGTAGTTCTGCAGATTGTTTGGTTTGAAAATCTCAAGTGCGGTTGGTGACTCGGCTGCTGTCCGTCCGCTGAGAGAGTCACATGTTGTGACGTGGTGCTTCAGGTGGGACTTCGTGCAGATGAAATCTGTGTGTGACACTCAACTTTGGGCAAAGTTTGGGGCAGATCCTCAGGCGAATCTTTGGGCCAAAGGCTCTCAACCCAGGAGATATCTCCCCGCGCGAATTATGAGAAATCAGCAATAAAATATGGTGTTTTGCACGTCAATTGTCAGTTAGGACCGAATTCCCAGCACCCTGATGCCCTGGACCTGCTGAAGGAGCATGCGCAGCCAGAAACCGGATGAAGATGTAACAGCGCCTTGTCTCAATTGTTGCAGTTTGTAAATTTCTTGTGCACCTGGAAGATACGGTGCGTTGCCGAAGGATTTACAGCATAATGATCTTTGGCTGTGCCAGATTTGTGTGCTGGTGGAGCTGGTGGCCCACGAACAACTTGTTCGGTTTTCTTCAGTGACCCCTGTGATGTTTGTAATTGATGTCAGCCTGCCTTCAAGTCGAAATGGCTCATTTGGTGTTCCAGTTCCGCCTTTCGTCGCATTGTCCCACAAAACAACAAAATTACAATCCTGGTTTCGAGAAAAAGTCGTTCTCACCGTCAGTGTGTTCTGTCACTTGGGCCTCGTGGGTCACAGTCTTTCACCCGGATTCACCGAACGGAGCGGGTTCCTTCTCAATTGATTAATATCTGACGGGAAAAGGTTCATTGCATTGACTTCAGGAAAGGCTTCCAATTTTCGCTTGACTTACGTACTATGACAAGGGTCCTGAAACTTTTCGGACGAAGTTCGCTCGTCTGTGTGTGGAGCGTGATGTCAGGGATCAGCCCCACGTTGAAGAGATCAGAGCAGCGCGTTTGTGTTCGTTTCGACTGATCACAGCTTCTCGCGCTGATCAGGGTCTCGGGGTCGAAGCCGAACCTGTCGAGAGCCGTGTTCAATTAACCTCGCTGCGAATCTGGGCGCGGGGCGGTGAAGCTGTCCAGCCTCCGCAGACACGGCTGCTGTCCGCGGTCCGACGGGCCGAGGCGCATCAAGGCGTTTGTGTGGTTCATCGGGTGAAATGGCAACCTTCGGATGAAAAAGTAGCCGTTGCAATGAAACTTTTTAATGGGATCGCGATGACAGGCGAAATTTGCCAGCTGGTCCGAAAGGTGGAGCCCAGTGGCATTTCAAATGTGACGAAAACTTGTGTGGTGTGTGCAGGTGTTTCCCAGTCCGCACAGTGCCTCAGTGTCTTTCCCTTTCGTCGTGTGTGTGTGTGTGTGTGTGTGTGTGTGTGTGTGTGTCTGTCTGTCTGTCTGTCTGTCTGTCTGTCTGTCTCTCTCTCTCTCTCTCTCTCAATCTGGCGTGTGATTTGTGCCGGGCTGGGTCACGCGGGTGTTGGGGGCGCTTGGCTGCCCCATGTCCTTGGTGAGTGCTGCCCCGTGTTTTGTCTGGGCTGCTGCTGATTCCTGAATACGGGGTCCTGCAGCTTTGGGGCGTTCTTCACGTGTAGCCCTGTCTCCGCCGCAGTCTGAGAGAGTATCTCACGGGGTTATCAATCAGTGCAGCGGCCTACTCCGTGCAACACAAACCGGGGGTCAGGGAAAGGTTGGGCTGTTGACCTCACAGAAGAGGGTACTTGCTTCCACCTGGACCACTTGAATAAAACGTCTGAGGAGGCCTGGATACACACGATTCTGCACAAACTTGATCTGAATGAACGTTCGGCGAGGCGGGTTCGAAGCGTGCTGTTCCTTTTGACCAAGAGAGAGGTTTTGTGCTGCGCTCGGAAAATTTCCGCAGCACAGCGACGCAGATCCTGGTGCTGTGAGACCTGGAGGAAGTGAATCTTCCGACCGCGGTGCCGCGGGGTGTGACCTGGGTTGGGTCCTGCCATTCCTGCAGATTGCGCGGTGCCAGAGCGGGCATTCCTCCGCTCACAGGAGAAAAAGTGCGGAGCCACATCCGAGAGCGAGACGCATAACACAGCGATGATCGACTGATACTCAATGTTATCAGGTCACTCAGCAGACTCGCGAAAAAACCAGGATGGAAACTCGGAGCCTCCACCTTTGCTCGCGCGCAGCAGAGATTTCTCGAAGCGCGTCTGTCTGATTTATGTCGGGAGCGCGTTCGGCTGGGGAGGGAGCGGCGGGCTCTGTGCGGGGGTTCGGGGAGTCTCCCCGCTCCGCAGCCACAGCTGATTAGCGCGCCAGAGGTACTTAGTTGCGTACTCACCGTACTCACCGCAGTACTCGGGTAATCAGGAGCGCCGGGGCAAATGGAGTTAAATTGAAGAAGCCTCCAGTTGGGTTCATCACCAACATGCGTCGATTCGCACTTTTTACGGGTATCTTGGCCAAGTTTGAAAACAAAGCGTTGTTCGGTGTGTCAGTGGCCTGAGCTAATTTGGGCCCAAGGCACCAAGCCAGATGAATATAGAACTTTGTGGCCCAAGGAGATCAATTTCTCGGAAAACGAATTTATTCCACGGATTCAAGTCTGTTTTGTCCAGATTGCCGATTCGTTCGTGTGTCGTTCACGAGACTTCTAACTGCATGGGAGGCATCCCGCAATCTCTGCGTTTGAAAAACATTTTTCTGGCATGCGAAGGAGGCTCACTCAACTCGAGGATTCTTGCGGTCGACTCGCACTCAACGAAGCAGCGCAGTTTGCTGAAATTTGAAGTGCGTTTGTGTCAGTCACTAAACTTGCTACTGCAGTGTAAACATGAGTTTTTGCAGCACTATTGTGCGGTGATTATTTGTAAGTTAATACGGTGTAATATTGATACAAATTGTCCATTGAAGAGAAAGATGTTGGAGTGGAGATTTTGTGGCTGCGGATTGACATTCAGCAGGCGACACCGAGTCACGCAGTTGTCACGCACTGGCAAATAAGCAGGCCTTCTCTGACACTCAGGTCTTTTCAAAACAGGCTATTGGAAGCTCACCACACAAGTCCTTGACTCGTCACACACCGTCACACACACACACACACACACACACACACACACACACACACACACACACCCAAGTGACTCTCCCACAAACCCAATTGACTTTGTTTTTGGTTCTGTCCTGTCAGTCTAGTTGGAGAACATTGGGTGGCCTTCAGGTCACAAGTCTCTTGTTGAAATTGCATCTTCCCCAGGGAAGATGTGCCCCCCGCCAATGAAAACGGAGAGGGGGCATTCGATCGGCAGAGTGTCCGAGAGACTCCACCCTTGGACAAAATTACTCCGAGACCCCTCCTGCAGGCAAAATTTCTCAGACCTCCCCTGCAACTTAGACACCAGGGACAAGGCTGATGTGGTCAACGGACCCACGAGTCGGGTTTAAGTGCTGCACTGAAGGAGACAGCAAATTTATTCACTTTGGGGCGGGCCGGGATCTGTCGACGCAGAGCTGCTGGGAGTGTCTCAAAAAGCATTCAGCACAAGAACGGAGGAAAGGAAAAGGAAGAGTCGAGAAACGAATCTTTTGCCGCACACCGGGCAGTGGGTTGGGACAAGAAGAAACACCCGTCTCCCCTTGCCGTTACGTGTGCATGCCAGGAACTTGATCCGGTGGCGCAGTGCTGAATTCTTCGGAAGGAGTTCCCGAGCAGTCGCTTGCGTAATAGGAGCCCATTAGCCCGCGGAATTTCGCGCCTACAACAGCTTTGATGTAACCCAGCGCGATTTACGTTGCCCTCACTTATGAGTGGTGATCGCAAACAAGAGATGAAGCGTCTCACACCTCACCGTACATCTTCCTCCACAGGTGATAGGATCTCACGTCTGAGTACGCGCTTTGAGCCCCGCGATCCGGGCTGCGCGGCTCAGCGCCCACTGTTTTCACATTGACGCCAGCGTCTTTGAACTGATCAATTTATTGCTATCACGGAATGCTTCGCTTCGGGGTTGCCTCGTGTTGGGTTGCGATTTTTATGTCGCTGGGAGGGTCTGTGGAAATGTCAGAGAAACACACCCGGAGCCGCGTGGTACTCGCCACTTGAATAGGTCAGGAACTGTTGGTTCACAGAGCGGCGCTGCAGAGGGTCCAGGTTATCCGGGATCCCGCCGTCCGTATCAACGATCGCATCTCGCGTTCACGAACATGCGCCACGAGCCTGTGGAGCCGCGGCGGCTGATGCATTGTTCGCTTTGATGTGGATCGCGCTCTCAAACTGAAGTGGCGATATCACGCACAACTGGAAAAACTTTTGATCATGTGTGCAGATCAGAATGGACGCGTTGACTTTTCGAAGCGCTGCAAGGTGGCCCTGACAGAGCGCCAAACGGCCGGGGGATTTTTAGGTGATTTGAGGTGGGTTGCACGATTTGGGCTGATGAGCCAAATCGGTGCGAGCCAAATCGAAGCACCTATAGGCAGCGTCTTCCAAAAGTATGTCTGCAGCACT
>JAAUXT010148955.1_pt1 | contig 10759 bp, 11 predicted proteins | sample 7278171 | NCBI WGS metagenome assembly JAAUXT01 (sample SAMN14350112, study PRJNA611818) | marine sediment metagenome | isolation source: surface marine sediment (1.8m) | place: French Polynesia: Moorea | collected 2018-08 | reverse complement strand
TTAGGATAGTGGCTCCATCTAGGGAATGATATGATTGGCTGTGGCTGTTGCTGTGGCTATGGAAGGCCATGGCAGTCTTAGGGGGTGGTCATGGTAAATATATATAACACTGGGAAAGGTTTACTATGGCAACCAATTATTTTTTATTTTTGAAAAGTACTTTCAAAGACCTTTCATATGAGCCTAAGATCTTTGCTCTATCTTGGGGGGGGAGACAAAGTCCAGGGGGTGGACAAAGTGGGGACATCTTGCCCAGGCTGCAATACCGCACTACCGTTGGGTGCTTCCCCTAAAGGGACTTCGCACAAAAACTGACAGCGCGGCACACGTTTCTTTGTGCGCTCTGTTCTTTCGGGCGAAAACGAACTTCTTTTTGTGGAACTTCCAAGCTGACCAAAAATCAACAGTTTTATTCGTGGTGCCACTTTTATTCGTGGTGCTGAACTTCCATTTGACAAATTGAACGGCCGTTCTTGTCTCACGATGAAATGTTGAAGTACAAATATTTAAATATCGAAACACCAGCACGCAAACGGATAAAATGTGCCGTGTTCATCCAAAAAACTTCAATTTGGCGCCTGTGAGATTTGTTTTTGCAGACGCCTCAGACTGGGATGTTTCTGATCGCTGCGTCTTCCTCCACTGTCGTGTCATTGTTTCCAGCCGATCTCGTGCCGGAGCTTTGATTGCTTGCAGTGTTCGCAAGAGAAGGAAATGCCTTGTCCAACGATTTCTTCACTGAAAGGTACTGTCTCTCAGCTGATTGGACAACGCTGCTTGCATTTTCTTGGACAGAATCTTGTGGGAGGTGGAAAGCAGCGCACATCCCGTGGTCAATACACACGACCAGAACCGTCGACTTTTCTTGATTGGTTTTCCTGCGGAAATGATCAAGCTTCTGATCTTTGAAATCTTCCACGGTAAAAATCTCCATCTCCGCTTTTGTCAGATCAACGACCGGAAGAATGTTTGGATCCGAGACGTGTTTCGTTGAGGATTCCTGTAGTTTGCTGGTTCTGTTGACCCTAAAATGAGAAAATGTACATTTCCCCAGTTTCACCTTTCTTATCAATGCGCAAACGTTTTTTGGAACGATTAATGTTTGAACTCCAGAAAATATCGGTCCTCACTTGGTTTGCGATCCTGGATGGGGACACGTTTGTTGATTGAGCCCAAATGGGAGCCTCGGAGCGAACGGGCCTGCGTGCGAATAGAGAACATTCAACGATTGATTCTTCTTGTACGTTTTTGTTGGTGCATTTGTTTCGTTGAAAATCAAAAGAGAACGTGTGCGTGCACTTTCGGGGGCTTTCCACAATGCAACCTCCTTTGTGTGTGTGAATACGTTTTGGTTTATCATTCAAGAGAAGAAATGGCTACCTGTACTTTCTCCCTCTGTGTCAGGACTGGCAGAATCGTCACTGCCCTGAAAACCAAGGAACATCTGTTGGGGGTTGTTGGGGAGGGCATTCACCCTCAGATATCTGATTGAGAAAAACTCGATGTTTTCTCTGCACTCAGGAGTCTTTGCTAAAGAAGTGGCTGTCCAAACGCGCTCCGATGTCAGCAATGCTTACCGTGGAGTGAGTTGGTTTCTGTGGCATGCAGTGTGGTCCACAAGGATAAGCTGGGAAGAAAGGTTGATTCATCGGATGATATCTGCAATCTGGAGGGCACATGGTGATTGGGCTCATGTCGGCGTTGAAGACCGGAGATCTGACGAAAGGTTCCGGCCAAAACTGCGAAACATTTCTGCGGTGCTGCAAGGGACTTCCGTCTGACGCTAGCTCGGGCGACGGTGGCAGGAAAGTGCTGGGAATGAGGCAAGGCATGGAGTCTGCGCTCGAACAAACTGGAGACGATTCCCCAGAAATAGAGAAGCCAGGCGGATAGAAGCACCACTCGTCTTGATGCAGCATTGGTGGTGGCAGAATCGAGCTTCCCACTTGAAGGTACGAAACGTCATCGCTCTTCTGAGAATCTGGAAAACATCAGGCTGGCATTGGGAAGATCTAATTTCAGAACTAAAAGGTTGCAGTTTGTTAGAGCCAGTCTGGGATTGTCTTCTGAGGAGTGATTCTCCAGACAGAAGTGAAGAGAAAAATGGCATCACGGACAATTTGTAGAGATCGAGACCAAGACTCTAGATTATACACATGCAGATCTGGATCCAGATTGATCTGGTCCCACCAATCAGGATTAAGAATCAATGAGAACCGGGGGGGGGGCACTTTCACTTCGCACAAATTGGCGAGTCCACATTGATGTTTTGATCTGAAAGGCCGAAGATTTCGCGCTCCTGCTGGGGTCAGAATTGGGGCCCTTGGATCTGTCCTTGCATCAGTTGAATCCAGATCAAGACATTGCACTGTAGAATCCAGATCTATATCCAGATTCAAGACGAGATCTCGACGTTCAGCCACCACGTCTGGAACAAAAGTCACAGTCTGGTATAGATTTGCTGCCAGAACAGACAAGAAAAGAAAACACGAACCCATTTCGTTTGTGGCAGGTAGTTTCAGTACGTCCCGTCACGACGCGACGTGACGTGCCGTGACGAGACGTGACGTGACACGTTGACGTGTGCCTACACAGGTCACCATGTCGTCACAAACGCTTGCAGTTGCGGAATTCTTTTGGCGGGAAATTGTGGCGACAACGGCGACACCTGCAGAGCCGACATGGACTAATGCTGCAGTAGGTCAGGAGTTTTGGTGCGTGAAAACAAGCATTATTTACAACGGTTGGATGCACGTACAGGTTGGTGAAATACTTTTTCCTGTTTATCTCACCTTTGAGCACATTTTTGCTGGTCAGAGACGAATTAAAACGGTAAAGTACACTTGCGGACGGCGACAATCCAGGAAGGCATGTGTTGTGATATTTTTGTTTATTTTGGTAGAATAGAGAGCCACCACCTATCCAAAGCTGGTTCAAATCTTGTTGCTGCACTGAGCACCCTGGTTGGTGTTTTGGGCTGTTGGCCAGAAAGTAGATCTGTAGGCGTGTGGCTCGTGAAAATGCTCTACGGTCATTCCCGAGTCCACTCATTCCGCCTTCAGTCAAGGAGCGGGTGTTTCCCATTCCCTGACCGAAGTTCGTTTGCTTTTCATGTCGTTTCCTTCAAGGCGCAGTTGGCAGTGCATTATTTTTGGAGATTGGCCGAGAAACGGGTGCTTTTGATTTCAAATCAACCCCCCCCCCCCGATGTCCAGCAGGCAAGTTCAAAATCTAGATTTTGCGAATCTTGTTCTGCATCAAGGTTTTGATCCAAACTTGTGTGCAGTGAACTGCGCCAAAGGAAAAAATGGTTTCTTGGTGAGCAACGGCACCTGTCACTGGATCGTCGTCGCGCTGATTTCTCCTGACCTGTGTACGAGGATTCTCCAAGTTCTGGGTGTCTTTTGCATGTTGAATCACCTTGCTGTTGACAGATATGAACTGAACATTAGACAACCCATATGCCGACATGGGTCAATGGTCGCAGGTGTGTCTCTACTCTGTGGAAGTTGTTGTGCATCAGCAATGTCATTTCTGTCAACCTTATCTGCACAAGTTGTCAAGGCTTTCAGACATGAAGTGGCCAACAGAGCTTTCCTGGAAATTTGTGCAAAGGATCAACATATCCTTCTGTGTGAAGTTAGGATGGACACAGTCTCACACAGTGCTGGTCATCCAGGCCATCTTTGGTGCAGATGCTCTGTGCAGAACCAGCATCAGGAAGTGGTACAATGCTTTCAAGTCAGGGAGAACTCAGCTGGTCAATCTGCAGCATGCTCCATGCCAATGTTCTGGCCACTCCTAAGGCAATATCAATGCGATCAAAGCATTGGTTCAAGCAGACAAAAGAGTGACTGTGGCTGCCCTTTCTGCTCAAGCAGGAGTTCCTCACAGTACTGTCCATACCATCTTGCGCAAAGACTTGAAATTGAGGAAAAAGTGTGCACGCTTCATTCCAAAGCAGCTGACTCCAAGACACATCCGCCTATGCTTTGACATTGCTTCAATGATGCTGAGGATAGTGAGGGAGAGACCTGGCACCTAGAAGAGGATAATTACCATGGATGAATTGTGGATATACACATATGATCCCCTCAGCAGGGCACAGTCTTCAGAGTGGTTGACTCCAAGTGAGGAATGCCCACAAATTCTGCACAGAGGACTGGCTGTTGGCAAGGTGTTGCTGATCAGTTTTTTTGACTGGAGAGGCATGGTGTACTATGAGATGTTGCGCAACCAGACAGTGGATACATGAAGGTTTTTGGCAATATTGACCAGATTGCAAGCTGCCCTGGCAGTGAGGAGGCCACACAGAAGATACCAGTTACATATGGACAATGCCACTCCACACAATGCCTGAGATACCAAGATGCACCTGCTCCTGACTGGAATGAGACATATGCCACACATCTCCTGCTCGCCAGATTTGGCTCCTAATGATTGTTGGTTCTATCCTAGACTTAAGAGAAATCTCAAAGGAAAGATATTTGCAAACCTTGACCATCTGTAGGCAGAAGTCCACCAGGAAAAAGGCCTAATTCCTGCTGAGGAATACAGGAAATGCATGCTGGAAACATGGCCCATGCAGTGGGCATGGTGTGTGTACCATGATGGAGGTTATTTTGAAGGATTAAATTGATGTGCGCAAGACCCTTCTTTGCACAGTTTTCATCTGACAGTGTATTCATTGTTGTTGTTTTGATTGCCTTGTTGTGCAACCCAGACACCCTGTCTGCCTTCCATGTACCTCAAAAATTGGGTTTATAGCGACCAAAACAATCGCAAACTGCAAGGTGATACAACATGTAAAAGACACCCAGAACTTGGAGAATCCTCGTATCTTCAACGTGCCCCTCACCATGCTTTTTCCTTTGACCTGGGTGGTGCAGGATGAACTCGCGGAAATGGCCCAGTGATATTTTGTCCCGTGTTGTGGAGTTGACAGCGAAGCACACAAGTTTGGTATGAATGGCTCTGTGTGTGTGTGTGTGTGTGTGTGTGCGTGTGTGTGTGTGTGCGTGTGTGTGCGTGTGTGTGTGTGTAATACAAAATGCTCACTTTTGCTGCACAAATCAAAAAAATTCGTCTGAACATTTTGTACCTGGTCAAACGTTTTAAACGTTTCAAAAGAGCCTGGGGAATTCCTCAGAAACTTGTACGCAAAAGCAGAGTCCGAACTTGCAGTACGTATATGGTTGGCGAGACCTGCATCGAAGAGGACTTTATTCTGCACGAAACTGGACGGTGGTTGGGGCGGGGGTGCAATCCCAAGAAAAGACTTGTGGTTTTCTGCAGTCCAACTGCTTTGGCAAAGTTATGGAGGCCACAAAGGACGCATTGTAGTCAGTGACTCAGGCAAAAAAGTATCTTCCCTGCCCAATACCTGGTTGGAATTGTTCCTCATGCAGTCAGTGCCAGAGAGGAAATGTCTGACACTAGTCAAGAATCTTCTCTCCCCTCCCCCAATAATGAACAAAACAGCTGGAATTGCCTGTGCTTGTGTGGATACTCGAATGTTCACACACCTTTAAAACCATGCTCCAGCGTTTCGTGGGGAAAACTCACGTTCAGTTAAATCCTTTGCGTCTCTCCTTTCTTGCCACAGAAATTCAACTTAGGCACCGGTGTCAGGGGCACGCGCGTGTCTGCACCAATCTGGTGCTCTTGTTCTCACCCTTATGTGAGACCTTCTGTGGTCATCACCATGAAGTCCGTACAGTCATCACCTTGGAAGCTGCACAGTCAAAAAATAAATATTTGAAGACAACCCTCACCCCTTTCGGAAAACAGCGCGACTATTGTTGATGTGAAGCTCTAGCGTTGGTTGATCAAAGGCAAAATTCTCCCATGTCCTCATTTGTCAAGAGGGTCACGAGACCAAGAGATTGATATTTTGAAGTTTCGTTGTTGATCCTCTCTGTCGGTGCTATTAAAAATTTAAGAAGCAGTCTGAGATGAGATTTTACGCTCGCCAAGAAAAAGATGTTTTCGGAAAGAACAAGAAAAAGTCGTCTGGAATCAAAAGAACAAATGGTCGGCTTTTGATGATTTATTGGAAGGATCCGATTGAAACGGCAGAGGAAAGTAGGATTGTTCTTCGACATGCAAGGGAGTCCCAAAATACGATGAAGGTCATGGGCAAATAATTTTTCATGCAGCACTATTTTTAGGCCACAAGAGCTTGCATTCATCTTTCGATTTTACTCACATGTACATGCAAATGAATTGATGCAAACACAAAGAAACTGCTTTTTTGTCAAGAGCGTGCGAAGTGTTGTTCTGAAGACACTTGCGTGGAACTTCATATTCGGCAAGGACGTTCAGCTGACTGCTTCGAACTTCTGGTCGTGTTAAAAAATCACTGGATTTTGTGCGCATCGTCCTCCCCCTGCAGGCAGAAAAATTTGATGGATGACACTGGCCGGGTTTGATAAAAAGAAAATAATAAATGAACGACTTGCAGCAAGCAGCCCAAAAACGGTCGGATGCTGTTTTGGGGTCATGTCTCAGCGAAAAGCTGGTTCTGTTACGTATCCTGGACGGTCCCTGGAAACAATTTCAGCAAAATTGAGTTCTGCCAGGGGAGGGTTGCACCGGGACCAGCAAAAAAGAAACGAAGATTAAAGAAACCCCGCTCACCAGCTCATTTGCCAGACCGCTGGCCTTGACACGTTGTGTTCTTGTTTGCAGTTCCCGTCGCGCAATGGTTGAAGATTATTCAACTACCGTAGATGTAGACAGTGGAGGTAAGAACCACAACAACGAAGAACACGGTTTTGATTGATGTCGACCAGTCTTTCACGAACCGATGGAACAACAGGAGTTTGTTCACTGTCGTTGAATTTCAGGTGTTGCGGGCTTCGTTGTTGGTGTTTTGTCGTCGCTCTGTCTCTTGGTGCTCATCATCCTCTGTGCTAAAAAGGAGAAGTGAGTTTGATGCCGTACCGATGCATGTTTCGTGAATTTATTTCAGAATGAAATGCCCTTCACTGTGCGACTTTTCGACGGCAGATACACTGTGCCGCAGGTTTCTGACGCGCTTCCAAACTTTCACATTGGAATCGCATTTCTGCATTGAAAACGCTCGTGAAAAACCTGCGCCAAAAGCCAAGAAACGAAATGAAACTGTTTTGCGCTCACTGCGAAACAAAATACCAGGGTAACTTTGGAAGTGGAAACGCGTGAAATGATCGTCGGCTCAACAAAAGACTGTTTCAAGGAAGCAGAAGATCAAAAGTGGCTACTTTTTCACATTTAGGGCGAGCAAAGACGACATCGGAGGATTTCATGACGTTGAGACGGCGCGGGGAGCAGAAGGTGGGTTTGGGTTCTCTTTTCACGTGAGGTTCTGTGGTCGCAGTGCGAAAATCAGTGAGACGGATTCTGTCAAAAACATGCACCGTTTGTCATCGTGTCCCATTCTTGTTGCCAAAACGTTTCAAGACACAATTTGCAGAATCACAGTCCAGGAAAATACAGTAGACTCTGCTTACGGTGAACACTGTTTACCGTGGACAACTATCAACCGTGCACAGTTGATGATGCACCAGGCATTTTTGGCCAAAAACTCAACTTACTGTGGACAACTCTGTCAACTGTGGACTGTGGATACTATTTCCTGGCATTTGGGACAACTTTCTCTCCTTACAATGGATAATCCATAAAATTTTTCAAATTTCTTTTTTTTTTTCACTATTTTCTCTATATTTTTACAACTTTTGAAGTTATTTGAGTGAAACAACCATTTCTTTTGTATCTCTTTATTATTTATAACTTCTCAAAAGAGTTAGTAATTGAGCTTTAGTTAGGTGTCCACGGTAAAGAGAGTCTCCTGTATGACATTGGCATTTTGCGTTGCACGAAGTTCAAAGACGCACGTTGAAAATCGCCTGAATCGCTCACGACATGAAGGTCGTCAGGCAGTAGGCTCGACGAGAATTTCCGTTTGTGTACACCTTTGCGGGCCGAACAGATTGACGTTTGGGGGGGTTCAAGGAAATTTTCGGCATTCCGGATTTGTTTAGTTTTCTGATGGCATTGTGCCGGAACGCGTGGCCACCTGAGGCGACTTGTGTTTGTCCCACAAACCCCAAAAAACCTGGAAATTTATTTGAAAACCTGGAAAAATCATAGAATTTTGTTACTTTGCTTTGGTGGGAACCCTGGTTCCAGCAGAGAAAGAGCGTGTTCCATTTGCGTGTCCGGTCAGACGTCGGCGAAGTCGTGTGACTTCTCCCCTGGTTAGAGATGGGGCAAAGGCAACCATTTCGGCTCTCATGGCTTAAATTTTGTCAATGTCATTGCAGCTGCGAAGCAGATTCCCGAAGAACCCCACGTGAACGGGAGAAAACTGAGCAGCGAAAACGTTGAGGAACCTCCAGAGCCAGCTGCAAACAGTTTGTCCAGAGAACACAGCAAAAAGGAGATGCTTAAAAGGGACAGCAGAAAGAAGAGAGAGCAGGAGAAGATGGACAAGAAACGGAAAAAGGAACAAGAAAAGTTGGAAAAGAAGCATAAAAAGGACATGAAAAAAGAGCTGGACAAAGAGAAAAGAAGTAGTCGGGCATCACAGGGTCAACGGAAGAGCGGTATGGGGTATGGGGTGAGTGCTCGGCTCCGGATTGGCCAACAACTGTGTTTGCTTTGCAACCTGTTTGCCTCGCAACTGACTCGTGCGGTGTCCTTGCAGCCTGATTATAATGGGGAGTTGGAGGCAGACGGTTTCGAGGACCACGAGTACCAAGAGCTCGTGCCGACCGACCCTGAGAAACCAATTGAACTCGCGAGACTGCAGGGCGTCATTGAAGACATGCGAAAAGACCCTCGGAGCTTCCTGTCGGAGTACGAGGTGGGCTTAATGTTGAACGATGCATGAGCGGAAAAGGATCGCTGACCTTTGGATTCAAACAGTTTGCCTCAGTACCTGACTTCACACGGCTTGATTTTGCTTTTCGTTCGACAGCGACTGCCCACAGGCAAAAAGTATGAAAAGTCAGATGCTCTGCGATCTGGTCTGGATAAGAAGAACCGGTTTCACAACATACTTCCATGTAAGTCGCAAGATGCTTGGTTTGAAGCCACACGCATCGCTGTCTCTCAATATTGCGTGTTGTGAACCATATTCAATGCGGCGCGTTTCTTTTTTCTCAGACAATCATTCACGTGTGGTGTTAAATGTGCTGAACAACGACCCAGCAACCGACTACATAAATGCCTGCTACGTTGACGTGAGTTGCTCAGCTGTTCCATGGATGTACACGAGTTCATGCATTGCCATTCAGCTCAAAACTGAGAAGTCTTGCTTTGTTTTCATCATTGTCAGGGTTACGAAAAGGAAAAGGCGTTCATTGCAAGTCAAGGTAAGATCAGTTGTTGTGTGTGAACTGTTTCTTCTCACTTATAGGTGATTTGAGGAGGTTTGTGCTGTTGTTGGGAGCTCAATTTTTGAGCGACCGAAAAACAGCGGCAACCGAAACAAATCACCTGTATGCGGCGCCTGCCAAAAGTATGTCTACAGCAGTTTCATAGTGAAGATAAATTTCAAATTTGGATCTTTTGGGTCTTTTTGAATTGGTAAAGGAAACTTAATTGAGGAAAATTGTAAGTAAAGAATTTATCAAGTTTGAATTTTTAGGTTTTTTGAGGGCATAAAGTTCCAAGTTTTAGGGTAATTAATTTTGGGTTTTGCTGTACATACAAAGAAGGTGATATCTCAGAAAGTATAAATATTTGATGAAGGATGTGTATTGATGAAATGTAGTTTATTGAAATGGGCTGCTCCCTGCCACGGGCTTTCCAAGCGTAGTTCTCAGAACTTGGGACTGCTGCGTGAAAAAGGCACTCGTATTGCAACAAATTTTCAGGTCCAACGGAGAACACCATACCAGATTTTTGGAGAATGGTCTGGGAAACAAAGTCGTCTGTGATAGTGATGGTCACCAGACTTGTGGAAGCTGGCATGGTGGGTTGAATGTGAAACGTGAAAGATTTTCGTCTCCTGTTTGGACAATTCACATGATCATTTGCATTTTGCTTAAAATTTTTATTTTGCAGCAAAAGTGCAAGCAATACTGGCCAGAAAAAGTGAACGAGGAACAAACGCACGGTGAAATTTGCCTCTCGTACTTGAAGGAAACTTTATTGCCAGATTACATCGTCAGGTCATTCAAATTGACATGGGTGAGTTCTTTCACTTGCAATCTTTGTCTTCGAGCTCAACAGGAACACCGAAAGTGCAGGCGCGTCAATTGTTCAGACAGACACCTGTTTTGCAACTGGGTCAGTTGATTTCGTGGCGTCAGTTGGTTGGTGCTTTTCCGGAAGATGTGGACGAACCCATGAAGACCAGACCTCCCCACTCAGTTGCAAACATCAGAGTGCCTTGTTTCCCTCCCCCCCCCAACACCAGTGAAATGCACTTCGCAAATATCCGAGGGCTTTTGTAAATATCAGAGACGGGAAGCCACCCCCCTCCCTCGTGAACTCATAAAACTCGGAGTTCGGTCCGGACATGCCCCCCCCCTGCGAACGAAGAGGACTCACCAAAGTCAGAGTCTGTTGGGACCTTCACCCCCTCGCTGAATGGACTTGGTGAACTTCAGAGTGTGGCGTGCCCTCCTCCCCAAAAACCTTTTGGGTCAGAATCGATCACCACCACCCCACCCATAAGAAACAAGAAGCAGTGCTCAAGGCAACTGCAGTGCGAAGTCCCTTGCAGCATTGCAGCGGCGTTAATGTCATCAATTCTTCCTTGTTTATC